>Ga0209632_10003745_pt1 | contig 13757 bp, 8 predicted proteins | sample COG_10_FD_184754 | JGI IMG/M metagenome (GOLD analysis project Ga0209632, IMG submission 184754) | Pelagic Microbial community sample from North Sea - COGITO 998_met_10 (SPAdes) (version 2) | ecosystem: Environmental > Aquatic > Marine > Neritic zone/Coastal water | place: Helgoland, sampling... | reverse complement strand
TGCCGTTGCTGCGATAGGGTACACAGGCGGAACTACAACCGATAGTGTTGGGAATTACGTGCTTTCCATTCCTGCCAATACCAAGCTTAAAATTTCGTTCTCACACCTGAACTATGACACGCAGGTGTATGAATTAGAATTGGCGGCCGGTGAAGTGAAAAAGCTGAATCGCATTCTCAAATTCAAGGAAAACATCATCAATGAGGCGGTGGTAAATGACGATGCCAATCGGGACAATACAATGATGCGTATTGACCCAAAGATTACCCTAGAAATACCAACTATTAGTGGTGGAATTGAAGCAGTTCTAAAAACACTTCCTGGCGTAAGTTCCAATAACGAATTGAGTTCACAGTACAACGTGCGTGGTGGTAATTATGATGAAAACCTGGTGTATGTAAATGATATAGAAATTTACCGACCATTTTTGGTGCGTTCTGGACAACAAGAAGGGCTGAGTTTCATTAATCCTGACCTAGTTGGAAGCCTGAGTTTTTCCGCAGGTGGGTTTGAAGCCAAGTATGGCGATAAGATGTCTTCTGTTTTGGATGTAAAATACAAGCGTCCACGGAAATTTGCAGCCACAGTTGCCGGGAGTTTGCTCGGTGGATCTGTGCATGTTGAGGGTTCTTCTAAAGACTATCGTTTCTCCTATTTGTGCGGATTTAGATACCGTACAAACCAATACATTCTAGGAAGTTTAGATACCGATGGTGCTTATCGTCCTCAATTCATGGATGCACAAGGGCTTTTAAACTTTGACATAAATGAAAAATGGAGCGTTAGTGCCCTGGTAAATTATGCGCAAAACAAATACAATTTCATTCCTGAAAACCGAGAAACAGACTTCGGAACAATAAGCGAAGCGCTACGTTTTACCGTATTCTTTGATGGGCAAGAAGTGAACACATTTGAAACGATGCTTGGTGCCTTAACGGCAGAATATCGTCCCGAACCAAAATTAAAACTGAAGCTGATTGCTTCTGGTTTCCGTTCTAACGAAACAGAAACGTTTGATGTACAAGGACAATACTTTTTAGGGCAATTGGAGAACAATTTTGGGTCGGACAATTTGGGCGAAGTGGCGTTCAACCGTGGTATTGGAACATTCTTGGACCATGCTAGAAACTACTTGACTGCCAACGTGGTTTCGCTTCGTCACATAGGAAAATGGTTTGATGGCTATCGTATTCTCGATTGGGGCATTAAGTATCAGTATGAGGACATCACCGACAGATTGAGCGAATGGAACGTTATAGATTCATCCGGTTTTTCGTTGCCACTTAACCCGAATCAATTACAAGTTTTTGATGTTCTAAAAACAACAATCAAGTTGCAAAGCCATCGAACAAGTGGTTTTATTCAAAATACGTGGATGTTCTCGGACACAAGCAAGCACAAGTTAACAGCCGGTGTGCGCTTCCATTACTGGGATGTGAATAAGCAGTTTATCGCCACTCCGCGCGCCAACTATTCCTTCGATCCGCAATGGGAAAAAACAGACATGATTTTTCGTGCATCGGGTGGAATGTACTACCAGCCGCCCTTCTACCGTGAATTGCGAGATTTGGATGGCAACTTAAACAAAGACGTTCGTGCGCAGCAATCTTATCACGCTGTTGTTGGTATGGATTACAATTTTAAGGCTTGGAGAAGACCGTTTAAACTTGTTGCTGAAGTTTATTACAAGTACTTGAACGACCTAGTCACATACGAGATTGACAATGTTCGAATTAGATACTACGCACAGAACAACTCACGTGGTTACGCCACCGGGCTTGATCTGAAAGTGAATGGTGAGTTTGTAAAAGGAATTGAATCTTGGGCAAGCATGTCTGTAATGACGGTTCAAGAAGACATTATAGACGATTTCTATTACGATTACTTGAATTCGGATGGTGAAACAATCGTGTTTGGGATTACAGAAAACTCCACTCCTGCGGATAGTATAAAACGTACGCCAGGTTTCATACCAAGGCCAACTGATCAGCGTGTCAACTTCGCACTTTACTTCCAAGATTACGTGCCCAAATTGCCATCACTAAAGATGCACTTGAACTTGGTATTTGGCTCTGGAATGCCATTCGGACCACCTGACAACACGCGTTACAGAGACACACTTCGAATTCCTCCTTACCGAAGGGTTGACATCGGTTTCTCTTACATGCTTTTGGGTGAAAAGAAAAAATTTGTTGGGCCTAAGAATCCACTTAAATACTTCAAGTCTATTTGGATTAGCTTCGAGGTATTCAACCTTCTTGGAACAAACAACACATTGAGTTATTTGTGGATTTCTGACATTACCAATCGTCAGTACGCAGTCCCTAACTTCCTAACGGCAAGAAGAATAAATGCCAGAATTGTAATGAAATTCTAATGAGAGTAGTAGGCCGTATTCCGCATCCAAGTATTACGATTACCATTTTCGAATACAACGAAAAGTATACGCTAAAAATGGAGGCCGGACCAATGGAACAGTCTTACAAAATCACCATCGACCAAATTGGCAATCTTGGAAATCTACGTAAATTGGTTGACGAGCCGTTCCTAAAAGAGTGCTTAGCACATTTCAACGCCATGTTTCTTTCTTGGAAAGCTACGGTTGAAAGACACGAAGGAGTCTAACTTTGGCACCAATGCGTTGCCGTCTGTCCTTAATAGTCATATTTATCAGCATCTCTTTCTGTTCCATGGGGCAAGAGAAGAAGCAGAAGCGCATTGAACTCTTGAACGCAGAAGTTTTGGAGTATGACGAAAGCCTTGGAACGAAGGCGCGCAGATTACTAGGAAACGTAAGTTTTGAGCATGAAGGCGCCATAATGAATTGCGACAGCGCTTACCTGTATGAAGACAATAGCATGGACGCTTTCTCAAAGGTGTACATCGTTAAAGGTGATAGTATCAAAATGTGGTGCGATGAGCTGAACTACAACGGCAATACCGAATTCGCCAAGGCCAAACGCAACGTAAAACTTATTGACAGAGAAATGACGCTCACCAGCCAAAAGTTAGATTACAACATGGCTACCGAGCAAGCTTGGTACAACACGGGCGGAAAAATCGTAGATAGCGAGAATACACTCACAAGTCTTGTGGGTTATTACTACAGTACGTTGGAGGAAATGTTCTTTAAGGATAGCGTGAAACTGGTCAATCCTCAATACACGCTTCACTGCGATACGCTTAGGTACAATGCAAAAACCGAAGTGGCTTTCTTTCTCGGGCCAACTAAAATCATCAGTGATGAGAACACGATTCTCTGCAATTTCGGTTGGTTTGATACCGAATTAGACATTGCGCAATTCAGTAATAAAGCAACGGTTTACAGTTCAGAGCAATCTATATTGGGAGACAGCCTTTATTACAACAAGAAGCATGGTTATGGATTGGCTCTTGGAAATGTGGTTGTTTCAGATACAGCTCAGAATATTATTCTCACAGGTGGAAAGGCTAAGTATTATGAGGTTGGAAACATGGTACTACTAACCGATAGTGCGGTGATGATTCAAGACATGGGAGCGGACTCGCTCTTTCTTCATTCTGATACGCTACTCAGTATCGTTGACACACTTATAGACCGCAGAATTCTTTTCGCGTTTCATCACGCTAAATTCTTTAAGCCTGATATGCGCGGCAAGTGCGATTCGTTGGTGTACTCCTATGCCGACTCTACCATTCGTATGTATCGCGACCCAATTCTATGGTCAGACGAGAACCAATTGACGGCCGATAGCATGTGGATTCAGAATAGAAACAGCAGGATTGACAAACTCTACATGAAAGAGAATTCGATGATTATTTCTGAGGAAGATAGCGCCATGTTTAATCAGATAAAAGGCCGCTACATGACAGGGCATTTCAAGGAACAGAAACTGAACCGAGTGTATGTGGAAGCTAACGGAGAAACCATCTATTATGCTGGAGAAGATGGTGGAAAGCCAGATAATGTAAACAAGGCAAAGGCCAGCAATCTTATTATCAGGATTGAGGAGAATAAAGTGAAAGACATCATTTTCCTGACACAATCCGATGCTACGCTTTACCCGTTAAACCTCATAAACCTCAGTGATATGAAGCTAGAAGGTTTCAACTGGCGGATTGATGATAGACCTGAAAAGGTGGAGGATATTTTTGAGTGGTGATTTCTATTTTCATTTTTACGGAACAACCTACATCCAATGACAAAGAGAAAAGAATTCAGTCCAAGTACAGAGCAGCAAAAGATTATTGGCCTAAGAGCCGGCAAACACTTGGTTTTAGCACCTCCTGGAACTGGCAAGACTGAATTGCTGGCTCAAAGGGTTGATAGAGCATTGTCTAGAGGAATAAAGCCTTCTGAAATGATTTGTCTAACATTCACAAACCGTGCTGCAAATGGAATGCGAGAACGCATCGAAAAAAAGCACCCAAAAAGTGAAATCTTCATTGGAAACCTACATAGTTATTGTTCAAAGTTCATTCATGAAGCAGGGCTTGTATCTCAAAATTCAGCTTTAATGGATGAAGAGGATGCTAATCTCCTGATGCAGGAAGCTGTTTACGGATCGTATAGTCTGAATACCACGGAACTATTGAAACTAAATACAATGATTCATCAGCAACAATTGGGTCTTCCTGATGAGTTAATAGTCCCACCAAATTGGGAATGGCTTTTGGATTCCAAAATTCTTCGCAACAAGGATAACCAATGGCGTAGAAATCAACAGATTGATGAGATGAAACGCACTGCTCACGTCATTTGTAAGAACTACCGTGGCCTGAAAAATGAATCAGACTTATTGGATTTTGATGACCTTTTGACATTGACATATCATCATTTGCAAACTCATTCCAATTTGCCTAACCCCATTGGCTTCCATTGGATGCAGGTGGATGAAGTACAAGACCTGAATCCACTCCAGTGGGCAATTATAGATCGGTTATCACGACCTGATGCACATCGAGTATTTTTTGGAGACTACGAGCAGTCGATTTTTTCCTTCATGGGTTCTAAACTGGAGAAGCTGCATGAAATGGAACGAGTTTGTGAAATTCATAATCTGCAGAAAAATTTTAGATCACCATCTTATTTATTAAATCTCTATGTTGAATATGCCGAGCACCATCTGAGTCCAAAATGGAAGAAACCTCCTCTTTCAAATATCTCAGCAGACCCATCTCCAGGAGCACTGATGATTATAGAAACCCATTCCGATAGCGAAGAAGAGGCGAAGCACGTAGTACAAAAGCTATTACCTGAAAACCTCAAAGTAAGTCCGAATGATAAAATTTCGATTCTTGTTCGGACCAATAACTCTGCGGATATCTTCAGTAGGCAGCTGGAATTAGCTGGAATTGAACATTTCAAAATTTCCGGCTTCGACCTTTTTCGAAGAAAAATGGTAAAAGATTTAATTGCCTTTCTAAGTTGCCTTATTGACAATCGAGATAAGCTAGCTTGGTCTCGATTATTTTCGATTTTCGGAGGGCTCAATACCCTTCAGCAATCTCGTTTATTTGTGAATGGTATGCTAGAAGCTGGGTTATTACCAACTGATTTCACTTCGAGTACATCTCTACCTGACTCATCAATAAAGCAGTTTTTAGATGTCTATTCGACTAGCCGAATTGTGGTTTTTGATACCGAAACGACTGGATTGAATACTGCAACAGACGACATCATTCAAATTGCCGCAATCGAAATTGTGAACGGAAAATTAGGGGAGACCTTCGAAGTCTATATGAATACCGACAAAAGCTTGGCCGAAACGGAACCAATACATCAAATATCAAAGGCATTTCTTAAAGACAATGGTATATCAGCTAGTGCTGGACTTTCTAGGTTTATAGAATTTGTTGGGAATTCAGCTGTGGTCGCTCATAATCTCGACTACGACTATAACATTTTACTCTCAAACCTATCGCGCCACAAGCAGAGTCAAGATATATGTTTGAATAACAAGTGTTTTGACACATTGGACATCACTAAAAGATGCTACCCAAAACTTCAATCATATAAGCTTGAAAAGCTTTTGGTTCAGTTTGAATTGGAAGGTGCAAACTCACATAATGCTTTGGACGATGTGAAAGCAACAGCTAATCTGATTCAATTCCTAATTGCAGAAATGAACAAGACAGCGAATCGACAAAGGCTCTTCTATCGGGAAAATGCTAAAGAATTGAAACGATTTGGCGAACAGATTAGTCCTGTTTGGAAAAAACTGCATTCAAATTTGACAGAACCCGTGTCACTTCCAACTGTTGTTAATCTATTAATGAAGCATCTTGAACCCATGTCAAAAACTGCAGCAATGGATCAAAAGCATTTGGCCAAGCTAATCCGTCACATGGAACAATTTGGCAATACAAAGCCTTTGCTTCCATTATTAGAAGCGTCTATCCCTCAATATAAACGGTTCAAGGAAGTAGATTTGGTTATTGGAGACGAAAAAGTACTAGTAGCGACAGTACATAAGGCTAAAGGCCTTGAATTTGATACGGTAATAATTCCAGAGTGTGTTAATGGTATTTATCCATGGTGGTCTTCCAAAATGAATGAAGAAGTCCAAGAAGATTCCCGATTACTCTACGTTGCTATGACCAGAGCTAAGAAAAAACTGATAATAACTTCTCATGCACAGCAAACCAATCAGTACGGTCGAACATTTCAAAAAGAATTATCGGGATTTGTAGATTGCATAAAACACCGCTTCGAGATTCAATCTATCTAGCAAGATAGACTTACTCTACTCCCAGCCCAACTCTTCGTCAACGGAATTCTCCAATTCGTTTCCAACTCGTTTTTAGAAGTAACCATATTATCAAAAACGGTGGTTTCTTCGGTCAAAGCTCCGTGCTCGAATGCATCAGAAATCTTGTTGGCATGAACGGCTTCCAATTCATTGTCTGAATTCAAATAAGCCAAATCCATTCGATCCAAGAGATTGATGTTGAGTTTTTGCTGAATGGAGCGAATTTGTTGCACAGAACTATCTATAGAACAACCGCTGGCAGAACCAGCATCTTCATCCACCATCATTACCAAGAAACGATTATAAAGCACGTCAGCGGCCGCTTTCAATGGTGACCCGTGGCTTTTCCAATCAGCAGCAAAACCACTTGCCAATTGTTTCAATTCCGAAGCTTCTGCATCGGTAAGGTTACGGGACGCCTGATAAACCCACGTACGTGAGTTGGTTGCAAACGATTGAAAAGCTGTAAGTTCTGTATTCATCACTTTCGGATTATCACCCTAAACTTGGTTCAGGGTCTATAAATCAACAATAGCTACTGAAACAAGTTCAGCATGACTATTTATAAATCGTTGGCCTGTGCAATCATTTCTGCAACGTCAAGCACTTGTGTTTCCTCCTGCTTGTCGTTGTATTTCACGCCATCAGTCATCATGGTATTACAAAACGGACAACCAGTTGCAATTACATCAGGTTTCAAAGCCAATGCTTCCTCTGTCCTTTCCATGTTGATTTCTTTCTCTCCGGGCTCGGCTTCTTTGAACATCTGAGCACCGCCTGCACCGCAGCATAGTGAGTTCCTTTTCGAACGCTTCATCTCAATCAACTCCACACCAGTGAGTTTGAGTAATTCCCTAGGAGCGTCAAAAATTTCATTTCCACGACCTAAGTAGCATGGATCATGAAAGGTGACCTTCTTCCCCACCATTGAGGACGACACTTGCAATTTGTTCTCCTCTATCAATTTCGTGATAAACTCAGTATGATGCATCACCTCATATTCGCCTCCTAAATCCTTGTATTCATTCTTCAATGTATTGAAATCATGCGGACAAGTGGTTACAATGCGCTTCACGTTATAAGCGTTCATAACCTGAATGTTCGTCATTGCTTGCATCATGAATAGAAATTCATTCCCAGCACGCTTTGCAACATCGCCACTTGCAGACTCTTCAGCTCCAAGTATTCCGAATTGAACACCAGCCTTGTTCATGATTTTAACAAATGCTCGCGTAATTTTCTTAGCTCGGTCATCAAATGCGCCAGCGGAGCCAACCCAAAAGAGAACTTCCGGTTCCTTTCCTTCGGCCATCCATTCGGCCATTGTTTTTACCTGTAAACTCATGTCCTTTTTTTAGTCTTCGGTTACCCAATTTGCTCTATCGGCTTGCGCAAACTGCCAAGGCGCACCATTGTTCTCAATATTACTCATGACCGTGGCAAGTTCTGCCGGCATGCTCGATTCTTCCATCACCAAGTATCTTCTTAAATCGATGATGATACTCAACGGGTCAATATTAATGGGACATGCTTCCGTACACGCGTTACATGATGTACAAGCCCATAATTCTTCTGGAGTAATGTGGTCGTGGAGCAATGATTTTCCATCATCCACAAATGTTCCTTTGTTCAAATCGATGATGGCACCAACGTCTTCAAGTCTGTCTCTCGTATCCATCATAATCTTTCGTGGAGACAATTTCTTCCCAGTAATATTTGCAGGGCAGCTTGAGGTACAACGACCACATTCGGTACAACTGTATGCGTTCATCAATTGAACCCAGCTCAAATCCTGAACATCTTTTGCACCGAAGCGCTGTGGAGCTGCATTTGGACCTGGTTCTGGAGCAGCAGCGTATGGGTCAGCATTAGGATCCATCATCAATGCTACTTCTTTCTTTACTGACTCAAGGTTATCAAATTGTCCTTTTGGGGTAAGCTTTGAATAGAAAACATTCGGAAAAGCCAACATAATGTGGAAGTGCTTTGAGTACGGTAGGTAATTCATGAAGAACATGATTCCAGCAATATGAGCCCACCAGCAAACACGTTCAATTACATGAAGCGTTTCGTAACTCATTGACGAAAACAAATTGGCGATTACTCCACTTATCAAAAACGATTGCGCTACTCCTTCGGTATCCATTGCACCTTCGGCAGCATTCATAAGTAGCAGTGCAGACATCAGAACAATCTCGATAATCAAGATGTAATTCGCATCCTTAAAAGGCCAGCCTTTCATTTCTGTCGAATGAAAACGACCAATTTTCATCACGTTTCTTCTGTACATGAAAACCACGCAGGCAAGAATAACAAGCACTCCCAGAAACTCAAAAAAGTTAATCGCAGCCACATAAACAACACCCAGAATTGGAGCAAAAAACCGATGGGTTCCAAACAAGCCATCAATTAAAATTTCTAACACCTCGATATTAATGAGAAGGAATCCTACGTAAACGATAAGGTGAAGCGTTCCTGCAACTGGACGCACAACCATTTTAGATTGTCCCATTGCCACTTTGGCCATGGTTTTCCATCGTAAAGATGAATTATCACTTCTATTTAAATCCTTACCTAAAAGGATGTTACGTCTGATGCGCATGATACTCTTACCAAACAGGCCAAAACCTATGGTAATCATAACTAGAAACAGTATTTGCGGGATGTATTCCATTAGTATTTATTACTTCTTTTTCTTGTCTTTCTTTTCCTTTCTTCCAAACACAGAAACGTGTACATACCGGTTCGGATTGGCCTTAATGTCTACAAATAAGCTATCCAAGTCAGCTGTAGCTGCCTCTAGATTATCATAAACAGAATCGTCCTTAAATAGTTTACCAATGGTTCCTTCTCCATTGTTGATTTTCTCCATTGCTAAAGCCAGTTCTTCAAAAGTTTTGTTCGCATTATTGATTGTTGATGCTAACTCGGCTGCGGCAAGTGTATCTGAAAAAGTGGAGAGATTATTCAGCAAATTATCTATCTCATCCTTGTTCTCATCTAAGGTTGACGTAAAACCCTCTACATCAGCTAAGATTTTTCCCAGTTTACCATCATCATCTAAAATCCCATCAATTTTACTTGAAGCCAACTTTAGATTCTCCATTGTTTCTGCCAAATCGAGAATTGCTCTATTTACGCTAGAGTTTCTATCTCCCGGACCAAGCACATCTCGTATATCGCCAACCAAAGAGTCTAGAGACTCAAACAACCTATCTGCTTTGGCCTTAGTACTAACTAAGCTGGAAGATAAATCTGTAATGCCGGCCATAAGACCTTCCTCAATGTCTGATTCAAGCGTATCACCTTCGGTATAATAGCCAACATCTTTACCTGTAACCAAATTGATACTAGTCGTACCCAATAAATCGGCAACCAAAACAGCTTTGGTTCCCTTGGGAATCTCATAGTTGTCGGCCGTTAGCATAAACTCTACAACTAGGAACTCTCTGTTTGGCTCGAAGTAAACATCCTTAACCAACCCCACCTTAAAGCCATTTACTGTTACGGCATTTGACTTTGTAAGTCCACCAACGTTGGTATACGCGGTGTAAAACACACGTTGTTTACTAAAAATATCATTCCCTTTTAGGAAGTTATACCCCCAAACTAAAATGAAAATTGTAGCAAGCGCAATGAATCCAGTACGTATCTCCCTTGAATATTTCATTCTCATTTATTTAGCATTTCTCGGGCTTCTGACACCTTAATCCGTTCGCCATCTTTAAAAGCAACTACAAACGCCCCTGTAAATCCTAGGTCTCTTAATTCAGATTGCAGTTTAGTGATTTCCTCAAAATCTTGAGTGTCTCCTACTGCATACTTATACAAACCACCTTGTTGATATTCCCAAGCTTGCTGTCCTCTTAAAGTTGGGCTGTCATTTTCTAATTGTTTTGCAGACGTTAGTACCTGAACTCTTAATCTCAATCCCTGCACAAAGCCAGAGTTAACTTCTTTTACTGGAGCTGGGTCGTTAACTGTGCGTTCTTCAAGTTTCTCTTCGGTTACAACCTCCACATTTCGCCCCTTAAGCTTGGCAATTCGTTGCTCTAATTGTCGCTTTCTCAGTTGAAGAAACAGCAACTCCGCCTCTTCGGGAGAGCCCGCTTGTTTGTCATCAATAGTTAAATCAGCAGAAGCTGTTTCGGCTTTTCTAACAGCGATAATAGAATCTTGTCTGGCTTTTTGGTTTGCTTCTTCCAGTGCTCTTTGGCGAATAGCATCTTTCTCAATCTGAGCCTCCGTCAACTTAACTAGCTTGATGGAGTCTTGCAATTGCTGTTCTACTAACTTAGTCTCCTGCTCTTTTGCAAGCTCGTCTTGTTTTGCTTGATGTGCTGCGAGTACCATTGATAATGAATCAGCAACTGCTTGTTTCTTTTTCGCAGCAAGCGAGGCAGCTAATTCGTTCGCTTTTTTCTCTGCAAATTTCGCCTTGGCCAAAGAATCAATTCTGGCTTGTTCAGCAATTAGCTTTTGTGCTACTACGGAATCTGAGCGTTCGAACTGAAGTTTTTCATCGTTCAAGCGTTTGGCTTCCGCAAGCTCTTTTTCTTTATTAGCCTTGATTGCAAGAAGTCGATCCTTTTCAGCATCTGTAGCTGCTTTTCGCTTGGCTTCTTCTAGTTCCTTCTCCTTTACTTCCTTAATTTCTTCTAACCATTCCTTCGCGTTTTCCTTCGCTTTTAGCTCCTTTTGGTCTTTTTCTTCCTGCGCTTTTCTTGCAGCTTCTTCTTTCGCCTTTTGCACTGCAAGTGCATTTTTTCGTTTCTCAGCCAGGGCCTTTTCTTCCTTCGCGAATTCTGCAATTTTTGAAAGACGCAATGTTTCGAGTGAATCAACCTTGGCTTTTAGCATTGCTTTTTTATCATCCTTGGCTTTTTGCACCAATTCTTCCTCTCTCTTTTTCTTTTCCTCTAACAATTGCTGTTTAGCCTGTTCTAACGAATCGGCCACTGCTTTTAGCTTTGCTTGACTTTCAACCTTCAGAATAGAGTCCTGACGCGCTTTCTCAGCATCCTTTTTAGCTTTTAAAGCGAGTGCCTCCGCCATCTCTTTTTCCGCATCAACCTTCAACTGAGTTACTTGCATGTTCTCCTCCTTGGGAGCAACATATCCCTCAGGCAGCGGGTCTTCCACCAATTCTTTGTATTCTTTAAATCCTCTAAAAATGGCGGAAGACATGTACGATTTTCCATTTTCAGAATTGAGAAAATCCTCTTCAACTGCATTTGTAAGAAAACCCAATTCCACTAAAATACTTGGCATGGTGGTTTTTCTCAACACAAGGAAACCTGCCTGCTTTACACCTCTATCTCGTCTTCCAACTCTACTCTTAAACTGTTGCTGGATGTAGGAAGAAATGGTAAGACTTTGCTGTAAATAAGCACTCTGCATAATTGTTAACGCAATAATACTTTCCGCAGAATTCGGGTCAAAACCTTCGTACTTCGTTTTGTAATCATCTTCCAAAAAGATGGCAGAGTTTTCCTTCATCGCCACTTGCAAGTTTTCCTTGTTTCGGTGCAAACCCAGAACAAATGTCTCAACTCCGTTTGATTCAGGATTTGTAAATGCGTTACAATGTATGCTGATAAAAAGGTCTGCCTTTGCATCATTCGCAACTTCGGTTCTTCCATCCAAACCAATAAAAACATCCGTGCTTCTTGTATAAATGACCTTTATCTCCGGAAATTGCTTTTCGATATATCCACCTACCCGCAACGCAACATCTAAAGCAATATCTTTCTCACGGGTTTTGTAGCGACCAGTACCAAGATTTCCTGGGTCTTTTCCACCATGACCAGCATCAATAACAATCGTTTTCATACGATATGGCACAGAGACATCTTGAGCCAATCCTGAAAAATGAATTAACGTGAAGGCAAGAAATAGAAAAATTGATCGTTTACCGATAGGTTTCGCTTGCATCATTATCCAACCCGTGTACCCGATGAAATGGTTAGCTTTGAACGCCTAAAAATAAAGTCTTTTACCCGAATAACAGGAGGTAGTCCCGATTAGTGTGGCATCGTTAATAAAATCAGTTCCATTTATCCTGTTTTTGCTATTTCTAGCAATAGCTAGTCAGGCACAAAAACTAGGAGTTAAATTCAATACAGATACAACGGTTAACATCCTCACAAACCAAACCGAAGAATTTATTGAACGACCTGATTCTGTTAGAAATCAGCAAGCCGACTCGCTGTTAACCATTATTGGTGAAACTGGCTTTGGCATCAAGGATTCAACATCCACTGACTCCTTAGCTGTCAATTCGCCAAAAAAGGGAACCGAACTTACATCAGAAATTAAGTACCATGCACGTGACTCCATCCGCTTTAGCGTGGAAGACAAAAAGGTTTTTCTATACGGAGAAGCGCAGATTAATTATGGGGATATTGAACTGAAAGCTGCGTACATAGAGATTAATCAAGATAGCAAAGAAGTATATGCAGAAGGTGTTACCGACTCAACCGGAAACACCATTGGAACACCACAATTTAAAAGTGGAGACCAGGATTTTGCGGCCAAACGAATGCGCTACAACTTCAACACAAAAAAGGGGAAAATACTGGACGTAATAACCCAGCAAGGCGAGGGGAATTTGCGTGGAGACCAAGTGAAGAAAACAGCAGATGAATCCTACTACATAAAAGATGGTGGATATACGACTTGCGATGCTGATGAACCTCACTACATCATCAAAGCAAAAAAACTAAAGGTTATACCGAATGATAAGATTGTGAGCGGCCCAGCCTTTCTCATGTTTGAAGGTGTTTATACGCCATTAGTAGTTCCTTTCGCGCTTTTCCCAACCAAACCTGGAAGAAAATCAGGTATCATATTTCCTGAATATGGAGAATCGCCAACACAAGGGTTTTTCTTTAGAAACTTTGGCTATTACTTGAACCTGGGAGATCAAATAGACCTTGCTGTAACAGGAGACATTTATACCAGAGGAAGTTATGGTGTTAGGCTTTTGTCCAACTACAAAAAGCGATACAAGTTTAACGGAAGACT
>Ga0209632_10003739_pt1 | contig 13768 bp, 19 predicted proteins | sample COG_10_FD_184754 | JGI IMG/M metagenome (GOLD analysis project Ga0209632, IMG submission 184754) | Pelagic Microbial community sample from North Sea - COGITO 998_met_10 (SPAdes) (version 2) | ecosystem: Environmental > Aquatic > Marine > Neritic zone/Coastal water | place: Helgoland, sampling... | reverse complement strand
TAAATAAATAAATAAATAAATAAATAAATAAATAAATAAATAAATAAATAAATAAATAAATAAATAAATAAATAAATAAATAAATAAATAAATAAATAAATAAATAAATAAATAAATAAATAAATATTTAGACATTGTTAATATAAAATTGAATATTATCAATTGCGATTGATATAAATTTATCATTCTCAATTAAAAATTTACACGAATCATAACCATTTTTATAGTCTTTAACATAATATGCAGAAATAGAGTTATAGTAATGAATCATAAATATATTTGAATAGTTACAAAATAATTTATCAGCCATATTAATATTATTGAGTTCATTTGTAATTGTCATTATATGTAAAAATTTATGAAAAAATGTATTTACCATAAAGTGGTTACTATTATCATAAAAGTATTTCATAATCAAAATTATGGTTTCAATCCTTTCATGATCATAAATAAATGATTTCATCCAATATTCAATAGCACTATTATGATTATTATTATTCATATAAATAAGACCTATTCTCAAACAACTGTAATATTTTTCTTGGTTCCAGTTTTCGGAATCAATAACCTTTTTATAATGAAACAATGAAGATTCAAAATTAGCAGCATCATAATAACTGTTTGCACAATAAAAAGTGTAACGGTTTTTAATTGTTGTATCTTCTAACGAGTTATCATTACAAGCATTTTCAAGTAATATAGCGTCATTTAAATATTTATTTGGATCCTGACTTCGGCAACCGTGTGTTCCAAAATTTATATAGTAGTTACCGTCAATAACACCACTAATAATTTCTTTATTTTGGTTAGGTTTTAAAGATATATATTCGTGTAAGATTCCGATATATTCCCATTTAAGTCGATTATTAACTAAACAAGGACGATAATAAAAAAAGTCTTTACCGAATTTTAGACTATATTTATCACATACTAAAATTTCAGGTAATTTAAATTCTCCATCAAATAAATCATCCGCGTCAAAAATTAAAACATAATCAGATTTATTGTAAGCGTGTTCTAAGGCAAGCGTTCGATTATGAGCAAAATTTATCCATTCGTTATGAAAAATTTCACCTGTAATTTTATTTTCAATTAAAAAATTATTTATAATATTTACAGTGTTGTCATTTGAACCAGTATCACATATTATTATAGAATCAAACTTAATTTGATTTGTAAGGTTTGTTAAACATTTTTTAATATTTTTTTCTTCGTTTTTAACAATCATGTTTAAACAAATAGAATAAGTATTTGAAGATTTCATATTAAAAATAATTATTTAATATATATGATTTATTTTTAATATGAAATTAGTTTAATGTTTTTTTTATATTTAATTAAAATTCAGGAGTATGCTTTTTAAATAAACATCCATAGTTATTCAAACCTTTCAAATCAGATGTTACAATTGCAGGATTTTGTTTTGAACAATCAGTCATCCAAATTTTTATAATACAAAAGTTTTTTTTCGGTGAAATGGTAATTCCTGTAACATTCTCCACAAAAATACTATCTTTACTTAAAGTATCACCAACAATAACATAAGTCAGGTCTTTCCAACATTTATATACATTTTTGCTTACAACTTTATAGGAAAAGAAACCTCCCCCTCGGTTTTTTGGATCCTCCCAAGTAGGATTTATACCTTTTCTCATTAAAAATAGCATACAATTTTCAACCAAAGTAGATGGTAATTTTTCTGTAATAGAAATTACTTCTTCTAAATATTTAAATGTTGTGATTTTCATATAACTTGAGATACTCCAATCCGTATTATGAGGCAAATGACCCCATAATACCCATTCATCATTTAATGAATGAGTGTGTTGTTGGTTTTGGTTTTCTGATTCGTTATTCATAGTTTCTGTTGATGAATTATCAGGAATTACCATTTATATAATATTAATCATTTTTTTTTAAATAGTTTAATCATTTTATTATATTAATATTTAAGATTTTAGGATTTTAGGATTTTATGATTTTAGGATTTTATGATTTTATGATTTTAGGATTTTATGATTTTATGATTTTATGATTTTAGGATTTTATGATTTTAGGATTTTATGATTTTAGGATTTTATTTTATTTTTCTTTTTCTTGATTTTTATATTTGTTGAAAATATTTATTATTTCTTCATTACAACAATTGTTTTCCAATTCTTCTAAATTCTCACTGAACGTGTATTCAGTTGATTTTTCGTTTGATAAATATATATTATAGTTAATTTCTAAATAACTATACATTAAAATAAGATTATTTAAAGTATTTTGTTTTATTTTCAATGATTGATTAGGAAAATATCTTTGTAAAAAATCTAACCATAATACCAATGTAAATATATTATTCAAATATTGTATCATATTTGTATAATATTATAGAAATAATAGTCCTTAAATTATTTTATTTAATATAAACTAAAAATAAAATTAGTAAAATATTGCCTTTCCATTCTTGAAATTTCCCACTTTATCACCAATATCATCGTATAAGTCTTCATAAATTTCACCATTCAATTCATCGTTTGTAAAATAATACGATTTATTTATTGTAATGCTAAAAAATTCTTCTTCCTCTTCTTCTTCTTCTTCTTCTTCCTCTTCTTCTTCTACTGTTTCTTCTACTACTGGTTCTTCTTCTTCCTCTTCTTCTTCTACTGTTTCTTCTACTGTTTCTTCTACTACTGCTTCTTCTTCTTCCTCTTCCTCTTCTTCTTCTACTGTTTCTTCTTCTTCCTCTTCTTCCTCTTCCTCTACTGTTTCTTCTTCTACTGTTTCTTCTTCTTGTGCTTCTTCTTCTTCTTCTACTGTTTCTTCTTCTTGTGCTTCTTCTTCTTCTTCTTCTTCTAATACAATTTTTATATTTTCTTCTCCTTGAAGAATCTCTTGAGATTGAAGACTATCATCATCTGTGATAAAATTTTTATCTTCTTCTTCTTCATCGTCATCGTCATTGTCATCGTGATTTTTATCTTTATCATCAACAGATTTTTTAATGAAAAATGGTGTTTGATTTATTTTTTCATTCAAATTAGACAACATGAGAAACATTTTTTCGTTACATTTATTAATTTCGTTTTGTTGTTCCAATAGTTTAGTATCAATCAAATTAGAAATAAGAATGGTTAATTCATTCATATCGGTATTACAATTGGTGTGACAATTTGTATTGCACAAATCAGGTGTAATATTTCCATTAAGTTGATATTGAACACTAGGCAATTTCATAATTTTAGAGTGTGTATCCTCCAACAATGTATATCTCTCAGAAAAATTTCCAAGTAGATTATTAATACCTTTTCTAATGACATTTTCAACTTCATTAATAAGAGGTTCTGAATTGAGTGCATTAATGTTATTATCAGTTTTCATAATTTATTTATTGTAATATTTATAATAAATAAATTGTGTTTAATATACTTTATAAAAAATATTGTGTAATTTTAAATATGAATCAAACAAATATAAACGAACTTATTGGTAAAGTGAAACGTCAAACAGATTTGGACGAAAATATAATAAAAATACAACTAGAAGAAAATGATTATGACTATATGAAAGTAATAAAGAATTACTACAATGTACCTAAAAAAGAAGAAGAGAAAATAGTTTCAATTAATCAAGAAATTTATAAGCAAATTAGACACAAGATGGATAATATAATGAAAGAATACAATGAAAGAAAAGCTTAAAAAGAATAATCGTTATTTGACGACTTTTTATTTTGATAATTTGTTGGAATAATCTTATTGTTTATAATAAAATCGTCGTTGTCTTCATGAAGTTCTGGTAATGAACGTGTAATTGGTTTATCAATTAAAATATATAATCTATTCGTTTTAATTAGGTTACGATATTCATCAATGGTGAGATTACCAAAAAATTTATCTAAAGTATAAAATGGGTCGGGTGCTGGTTTTACACTTTTTTCGTAGTTATAAATTCTAGAATAAATATGATTCAATAGAAAATATCTTTCGTATTTAATAGAGCTGTCGATTTGTTCTTTCATTAGAAATCCTGTTGCGCATTCAGGAGAACAGAAACATCCATAAACATGATAAGAATCATTAATTAAATGTTTAGGAATATAAACAGGTGGATTATCAAAATCTCCGGTGCAATAGAAACAAGCAGATTTTTTATTGTTTATATTATTGGTTCTGAGACATGTTTCGAGTTCTTTTAATTTCAAAAAAATATCTCTATTATTATTATTATTATTATTATTATTATTATTATTATTATTTTTTCTGTCATTTTTTACTTTAGTATTATCTTGTATAATACTTTGACAATTTGAGTCATCCATTGAGTCATCATTTAAGTCATGATTTGAATCATCATTTAATTTTGAATCATTCTTATATTGTTCGCAATATAAATTATTATTAAGTGTATTCATAGTGGAATTAGAATTAGATTTTATAATATTATAAGAAAGAGATCCATTGTTTTCTAGATTAATACCTTCATAAGATTTTGGAATTTCATTTATATTGTTGTTATTTAAGTCGGATAGAAAGCATTTTAAATGTAGAATAACATTGGTTTTAATAATGGTTTCAGAATTATTGTTTAATTGATTTTGAATTATTTTTCCACCTTTAGGTTTTCTTCCTCTTTTTTTGTATTTAACAATGGGTTTAGATTCACCGTAAATAATTTCATCGTCATGAACATTTTCTTCGCGAATTTTATTTAACATATCGATTTCTTTTTTTGATTTTCTTCCGCGTTTTTTTTTAATAGGTAAAACAATTTCAAAATCATTTGCAATATTTTGAATAATACTATTAGTATCATTTATTTCAATTTTTGTATCATCACAATTTTCATCGTATTCATATTTATTTTCATCTTCATGTTCATGTTCATGTTCATCTTCATCTTCTTGTAATAATTTTATTTTTTCCAACATTTTATATATAATTAACAAATATCAAATATGATTTAAATAGTTTTACTAAAGTATTTACTAATAAATGAATTGTGAAAATATACCTTTTGTAGAGAAATATCGTCCAAAAATATTGGATGAAACTGTTTTGGATGATTTGAGTAGGACAATATTAGAAAATATAATTGAAACAAATAATTTTCCTAATTTATTCTTTTATGGACCACCAGGAACAGGTAAAACGACAACAATTATAAATCTAATAGAAAGTTTTCAAAGAAAATATAATGGTTCAATAGATAAATCATTAGTTATACACTTAAATGCTTCAGATGAAAGAGGTATAGATACAATTAGGACTCAAATAAATAATTTTGTATTATCAAAATCATTATTTAAGATTGGTACTAAATTTGTTATATTAGATGAAGTAGACTATATGACAAAAAACGCACAACAAGCATTAAAATACTTACTTGAAAATAATAGTAGTAATAATCAAATAAGATTTTGTTTAATATGTAATTATATTAGTAAAATTGATAGTGGTCTTCAAAATGAATTTATAAAGATAAGATTTAATGATTTACCTAAAGAAAAAATCATAGAAAAATTGAAATACATTTCAGATATTGAAGAATTAAATTTATCCGAAAGGTCTTTAGAAAACGTGCAACTATTACACAAATCTGATATGAGGAGTATGATAAATTTTATACAGTTATGTATTCAAAGCAAATTAAAAATAGACAACGAGATAAATATAATAAATGATGAAATATGTAGGCAAATTGAAAACAAAATTTTAGTAAATGAAAAAATTGATGAATATTATATCTATGAAATTAGTCTTAAAAATAATATTGAAAAAAATAATCTGATTAAAATTATGTTCAACTATATAATAAAAAATAGAAGGGATAAAATAAATTCGAAATTTTTGAATTATATGGAAAATGTAATTCATTGTTTGCATTCATTAAATGATAAGGATATAATCAGTAAGATATTAAATGATATAAAAAAATTTTTAGTTTAAAAATAAAAAATACAAAACTAAAATACAAAATACAAAATACAAAATATAAAATACAAAATACAAAATACAAAACTAAAATACAAAATACAAAATACAAAATACAAAACTAAAATACAAAACTAAAATACAAAACTAAAATACAAAATACAAAATACAAAATACAAAATACAAAATACAAAATACAAAATACAAAATACAAAATATAAAATACAATTATTTTATTTATATATTAAAAAAATGATTAAAAAATAAACTTAAAGGATATCCTTAAAGAATAATATAAGACATAATAAATCAATCAGTCAAACGAACACTTAAAATGAATATTAACGATGAATGGAAGATGTTTCTATCTTCTGAAAAAGAAGAAAATACTAATACTAATACTAATACTAATACTAATACTAATACTAATGGATTAAGTATTAAAACAAATAATGATGAAAAAGCAAAATTATATGAAGATATTCTAAAACCATCACCAACTCCAACACCTCTGTATATTTCAACAAAAACAAATATAGCATTTTTAAAACGTTCAGTTGAAAAAAACGATGAAGAAAAAGAAATAGATATATTATCGGTATTTTGGAATGTACCGATAATATCATATGAAAAACCATTGAACGGAATTTTAAAAAAACAAATTTTAATAAAATCAAATAATGAGGAAGAACTAAAAAATGTTAAAGAAAAATTAAAAGATATAAAACATTTTAATGAAATAATTATTACATCAATAAATAATCCTGAGGGTAGAATTAAATTCAAGGATAAAAGAAAAATAAGTATTGGTTTATGTAAAAAAGATATTACATCATTTAGATGCAAACAAAAGAGTGCTTTTGATAATTGTGTTGCTTTTATAATGCGTCTTAAAATTGAAGATACCTTTAAGGAATACCATGTAAAACTTTTCAACACTGGTAAAATAGAGATACCAGGAGTCAAAGAAGATAAAATATTTAATTTAATTATTGAAAGCTTAATTGAAATTTTGCATCCCTATGTAGAAGTATATATGCTTCCATTGATTGGTAATAGTATGGAAGTATTAATAAATTCTAATTTTAATTGTGGATTTTATATCAAAAGGGATGTTTTATACAAAATATTGAAGTATGAATACAATATACCTACTATATATGACCCTTGTATGTATCCTGGTATTCAATGTAAATACAATTATGATTACAAAAATGAAGACGGTACAACAACACAAAAAAAAATATCTTTTATGATATTTCGAACTGGTAGTGTTTTGATAATGGGTAAATGCAAAGAAGAAGCCTTATATGAAATGTATAGTTTTATTTCCGAGTTGTTGGTTGAAAAATATGAAATTATATCACACGGGGATATTTGTGAAGAACAAGAACAAGAACAAGAACAAGAACAAGAACAAGAACAAGAACAAGAACAAGAACAAAAAGAATATTTTAAGGTTAAATGTAAAACAAATACAAATACAAATACTAAAACTAAAACTAAAAAACATAGAAAAAAAATCATATTATTTAATGACCAATCCAATAAACATTGAGAAAAATTATTTAAAATTATTTAACTCAATCAATATATTACAATATTAATTTTTAATTTTTTATTTTTAATTTTTTATTTTTTATTTTTTTTTATTGGCAAGTAATTCATAAATTAAATAATATTAATTAAATAATATTTATTTAAAATAGTATTTAAAGGTTAATATCAAAATACTAAATATAATGACAGACCAAAAAAGTAACTATAGATTACCGCAAGAGGCAACTTTAAAAAACGCAGCCAAATTATCTATTGTTGAAGATAAACCAATTATGTTTGACTATTGGACTACTTCAATTGATAAAACAGCACTAATTGGTGTTAAAGAATCAAACGATAAACTTTTGGTAAAAAATGAAGAAGAGTATACTAGTACAATTATAAAGTTTTATAAAAGCAAAACTGAACTTATTATCATAACCGAAAATTCGATTTATATTGTTGATGGTGAAATTCCTACTCGAAAAATATCTTAAAAAATAAAAAAAATAAAAAAATAAAAAAATAAAAAAAATAAAAAATAAAAAAAATGAATTAAATTAAATTATTAATTCATTTTTTAAATACTACCCCTGTTAAAAATATGAACTGTATTAGAGAAGAAGATGTATTTTCGGTAATTGAAAGAAATCGAAATAATTATATTCAATGCACAACTCCTGAAATATGTGGTAAAAATTGTAGTTGCCATTACAATCAATTAGTGCTTCCAAATAAAATAGGAAATGATGACTTTGATAGAGAAATTAGTAATAAAATGTATATTTGGTCAAAAGATACATGTATTGTATGTATGTGTCAAATAAATATTAAAAATGATGCGTATTTGACTGATTGTGGACATGGTTTTCATAAATGTTGTTTATCTTATTATTTTCATCATATAAAAATGATTTCAAATAAAAATCTAAAATGTCCTTTGTGTAGAAGCAATTTAGGTCATCCTGAATTTTATGAAAGGTATAATGTTTATCATGAAGATATTAATGGATTCGATATATTAGAAAATAAAAATATTGATGGACATAATTTAGAAATGCTACACATTTGTAAAAATAATGATATGAGTTTGAAACATTATTTGGGTATGAATTCAGAATGCAACAAATGTTTAGATTACAGAAAAAAAGGAATTATTTAGATAATTATAACCTATTTACATTTATTTCTTTGTGAATATATATAAAGTATGAAGTTAAAACATATTCGTTTTAATAAAACGATGAAGAATAATAGAATCAATACAAATAATAGAATAAGTTTAAGAACAAAACAAAATTTATTAAGATATAATTCAAACCAAAATATTAAATCAAGGAAAATATATAGATTACATTTAAAAAATTATAGTTATAATTATTCATTTAAGAATAAAATTAAAAATAATGAAAAATATTTGAAAAAGGATAAAAATATAAACACTACTAGAAAGAATAAAATTTTAATGCCTAGATTTAATTCAAATTTTACTCTAAAAAGAAGAATTACCTTACCAGAATCGGATTTAAATAATAATAATAATAATAATAATAATAATAATAAATCCATAGCAAGTTATTCAGGGAGAAATAATTCAAATAATGATTTATACAAACAAAAACTTCTAAGACAATATTTAAAAAACAAAAATAGAAATATAAAATGGATAAAAAAAAACAAAGAGATTAAAAATTCTAATGATAAAACTCCTATTTATAATACTTATATTCCTGGTAGTGGTGTTGGTGCGTCAAATATTAGTACAAGACGTTTAAAAAAAAAATTTGCCCATCTAAACTAAACGATTTATTTTTTATTTTGATATTTAGTTTTCAATTCAAGATTTACAGTCTTGAGCATTTTTTCAAGATTGGCATTATTTTTTTCATATTTTATCATTTTATCATTTATAGATTTTAAATTATCTTTTAGATTAGTAATTTTTTTTGAATTTTCAATATTATTATTTGCTAAATCTGATGAAACTAAATCTATATTTCCTTGTAATTTATCACCTTGTGATTTACTAAATGATTTTAATTCATTGATTTTCATATGATTTTTAGAAACCAATTGTTGTCCTTTATTAAATAATCTATATAAATTAGAATTATTGTGTTTGTTTTGTTTGATTTGTTTTTTTAAATTAACAATATCTTGTTTGAATCTTGGATTATTTCCTCTAGCACTAGGTTTATTTTTTTTTGCCATCATTTGTCTTTTTTTTGCCATCATTTGTTTTTTTTTTGCCATCATTTGTCTTCTTCTTCTTCTCATCATTTTTCTCATTCTATTTCCTTCAAATATATCATAATAAATTAAATTATACAAAACTAATATAAACAGAAATCCAAAAAATATTTTTTCAATAATTTTATTCATATAAATTTAATATATATATAATAAAATCCTATTTTAATTTAGAGTCAATAGTATTTTTTATAAGTTTAATTTCGGTTTGTAACATAGCAATAACAATCTTTAACTTTTCATACTTATTTTCTAATGCTTCAAATTTAATATTTATATCCTTTGCACCTCCAGAATATCCTTCACGTTGAAAAGAATTTTTATAAGAATTATACAAGAGAACAATAATAATAATCAAGATGAAAAAGTATGTTTTGTATGTTTTATTGATTTTTGTTAAAAACATGATAATTTAATATATAATATACAAATATACAAATATTAAATCAAAAATAATAAATGAAGAAAAAATTGTAATAAAATCTTCTTATAACTTATATGAGTTATTTTAAAGGTATTGGAAGGAAATCTGGATCATTTACCGGAAGAAAATTACCTTTAGTTGGACTATTAGAAAATAAAAAACATACAATATTTAATGAATATACCGCAGGAAGTGGCGTTGGTGCGTCTAGTGTAGCAACAAGAAGACTAAAAAAACAAAGAGCAAAAATTAAATGTGCTAAACCAATAAATACAAATGAAAATGAGATTATTGGTGAGTTGATTCAAATAAATGATTCTGAAACTAATGAAGATATTGAACTTCCATTGACTGTAACAGTTAATTTTGGAAGTGATGCAAATAAAGAGGTTGATAAAAAAATTTTCAGTAAACATTTAAATCGGGTTATTGAAAATACTGTAACTAGCAATTCAATAACATTTGCAACAATATCAACAGTATTACTTGTTATAGATGAAAATATAGTTGATATTAATAAAATAGTTATTTCAGAAACCCTAATAGAAATAACTAGTGATAATGAAGATGATATTTTCTTTACCGAACATGAAATAATTAAAACAGGTGAAATAACTACATACAATGTAAATATTATTAAATACTCAAGTATTTAATATTTATATTATAAAATGTCTATTGTTATAATATATAATATATAATGGAATTAGTATTAATTGAAACGGGTTTAACTGGAGTATCAAACATAATAAACCTGGAAAACCAACAAGAATTAAATAACAAGAACTTTTATTTTAGCGAAATAAGTGGTAATCATATTTTACAATTAAATTTAGATAGGGATAAAATAAAAAACAATATTCATTTTCATTGTCTTTTCAATAAAGGTATAAATGTTAATAATATAACGATATCTGGTGAATTTTTCCCACTATATTTGTTACCAGAAACAATAACAGAAACAGAAACAGAAACAGAAAATTTTAGAAAACAAAAATTTGTCATCACAACTGATAACAACAGTATAAATATATTTTCGTATATCACGGTTTTCTATAAAAAAACAAATTAACAAATATTTGTTATTAAAATAATATATTATAGTATAATGTCATTAATTAATATTGCATTAACAAATAATACTATAAAACCATCTTTAGTTGATTATATAAATGACTCTTTAGAAAAAATAATTGACACTAAAATAATTTTGTGTGATTTATCTGGAACAGGATTAACTGACAATAGTTTTAATTTGGAATTATCATTAACTAACAATGATAATAGTGTACAAAAATTCAATGTTTTATTTATAAATAATTCAACAATTAACAATCCAATAATTAACAATTTAAAAATCAATAATTTAACAACAAATATTTTGTTTAATAATGAAGAAACTAATGCAATAAATACTACATTAATTAATCAAGAATTTATACTTACCTATAGTACGTCTTTTTATACAGCAATTAGTACATTAAAAAGGTATAAATAAATAATATTGTCATTATATTATATTTAAAAATAAAAATATAATATATAAATGTCTTTACAACCGAACCAAATATTATTTGACGGTAATTCACTTAATATAGATAAAGAAACAAATGAATTAAATGATATGATTTTATCGTGTAATTATTTACCTGAAAACAGCAACAAATTGACAATGCTATTAAACAGTTTTAATTTAATAGAAAAGAGTGATATTAAATTTATGATTTTATTTAATAATCAATATCCTATTAATCCTATTATGGATATGTCTTACCAATTTATTACAGAGACTTTTATAAATGGTGTTAATATCCCTATGAAATTTAATATAAACGATATGAACGTTCAAAATCAAAATAAACCACACTATATATTGCAAGAATATATCATAAATAGATATGATTTAACCAAATACAATATTCTTTCAAATGTTACAAAAATTCCCAACGATATTTTAAATGATAATGAGGTTATTGATATTTTAACAGTTAAAAACCTTTCGAATAAAACTAATTTTTACTATGATATTGTGTATGACAATTATTATTCAAATATTGGTGGAATAATTACTGATGTTCAAGGAGATAGAGAATATGTAGATATTTCATTTTCTTCGCAATACGAAAATGATATTTCTGATTTTGACAATTTTATTGTTAATTTATATGATGATGATGATGATTTAGTTGATACTTCCGGAAACGAGAATGACCCATCAAGTAATACTATATCTAAATCAGGAAAACTTGAAAATGGCAATAATTTCAGAATATCGAATTTAAATTTAAATGGAAACTATAGTTTCAAAGTTTATCCGGTTATAAATACATCTTCACAATCTCAAAAAACATTTTTATTTAATTTCAATGATTTTTTCAAACTGATCGAGATTCAAATTATTACTTTTGATATTAATAATGATAATGATAATGTTAGTGATATTATAAACTTTATTGGATATAAATATTTGCCTCATGATATTGAGTATTCGTCAGTAGATTTGACTCAAGGCGTTCAATTAGAAACTACTGATTATGAACATAAATTACGAATTACAACACCTAACATATACAAATGTTTCAAAATTGAAATAAATGAAAATTATTTAAATAATATTCAAAATATTAAACTAATTGGACCAAAAAAAACTTTATATCCGTAATATTTTTATTATAGATGATAAAAATATCAGAATAAAGAATTAAGAATTAAGAATAAAGAATAAAAAATAAAAAATAAAAGTTTATAGAACGAGACACCAGGAAAAGAATGACACGAAAAATTAAAAAATTAAAAAAAATAAAAAAAATAAAAAAAATAAAAATATATAACAGAATAATGAGAATGTTATATATTTAAGCCTTCTCAGGGAGTCGAACCCTGGACCTCTGCATTACAAGTGCAGTGCTCTACCACTAAGCTAAAAAGGCAAACGAAGTTATTTTAGTAACTTGATATACTTTTATATATAACCTTTAAGTAGTTATTTGTATAAAATACTTATTTAAACCAGACAAATAATATAATATAATATAATACATTATAATACAACAAATGTCAAAAATTAAGATTCCAAATGTATCAAATATATTTAAAATATTTAAAATATTTCAATATATATCGTTTAAAATATTTGTTTCTAGTTTTTTAGTTGGTTTATTATTTTTGTATCTGATGGGTCCTCAAAATAAAAAAGTATATGTATATCCTAGTCCTCAAACAATAGATAAAGCTATTTTCCAAGATAAAGCCCAACAATGTTTTTTATACAAACAAGAAGAAACAGAATGTCCTAAAAATAAGAATGATATAAATAGTATTCCTGTTCAATAAAATTATTGTTATATTGTATAATATAATACTATATGGCGAATTTAGGAAAATTTGTACATACAAATACAGGGAAAACAATTATGTCAATTATTCTAGGATTAGGACTTGCTTCTTTATTTAGAAAAGTTTGTAAAAATTACAACTGTATTCAATTATACGCGGCTCCTTTAGATAAGATTGAAGGTAAAATATTTCAACTAGGTGATAAATGTGTAAAATATAATTATGAAACTGCGAAATGTCATGATGGAAGTTTAATTAAATTTGAATAAAAGCGTAAATATTCCAATTCGTAAATATT
>Ga0209632_10003738_pt1 | contig 13769 bp, 13 predicted proteins | sample COG_10_FD_184754 | JGI IMG/M metagenome (GOLD analysis project Ga0209632, IMG submission 184754) | Pelagic Microbial community sample from North Sea - COGITO 998_met_10 (SPAdes) (version 2) | ecosystem: Environmental > Aquatic > Marine > Neritic zone/Coastal water | place: Helgoland, sampling... | reverse complement strand
TAAAATATAAAAATATATAAAAATGACAGATAATTATACAAATTTTTTGAATAATTTTAAATATAATAAAATAATATATTTAAAATTTATGGGGGAATATAGTTATATGAGTATATCAGATATTATTACATTCTCAATAAATTGTTTAGTTATTCCTGCAATACTATTTCAAATGGTAAAAACATGGTCTATACGAGAAAGTAAGGATTTTAGTCCTTCGTTTCTTTTATTACAACTTTTTGGAGGAGCACCAGAGGGTATGATAGGTTTAATTTTAGGTATTATATTTAAAAATTCTCAAATGATGGCGATTGGTATTTGTGCTATGATTATGCGTGGATTTATGTTTTTAATGAGATTATTTGGTAGAGGTGGTTTAGTAAAACCATTATGGAATGAAAAACGTAAATTTATTGGATTTTAAAATAAAATTGAAATTTAATACTATAAATTAATATTAAAAAGTAGTTTTGATTTTAATCAATTTATATTTTAAAATGTCGAAAAGAGAACATGATTCTGAACCTGAACATAGTTTTAAAAAAACTAAAACAGATAATTCTGATGAAGAAACTCTATCAGATATAGAAAATGATAATGATATTTTATCTACTGCTATTTATGGTTCTGACAATTCAGAAGACACAATAGAAGAACCGCATGATGACGATGATGATGATGATGATGATTCTGATGCTGATGATGATGTTGAAATAACTAACAGATGCATATCGTGTAATTGTGATTTAGGTGCTAATAATGGAAGACAATATTGTTGTAAAACATATTGTCCTGACGAAGTAAATTAATAATTATTTAATAATTATTTAAAACTTAAAAAAAAAATGTGTTTTTTTTAAGTATTATATATGTATATGTAAATAATTAAATAATTATCTTAAAATAAACAGTCTATATTCTAATTTTTAAGTTTTAATTTTGTATTTTCTGCTGTTAATTCTTTTACTTGTTGTTCTAAACATGCAATATGTATTTTATTGTTAGTATCATTATCTTGATATTTACCAAAGTTACGTTCATTAATAGAAACTGTTTCTTGAAGGTCGCGAATAAGATGTTTCTTATAAAGTGCTTCATCTTGATAGTCTCTAATACGATGCTTATAAGATCCTTCTTTCTTTTGAAATTCTTGGTTTTGTTTTTCAAGGTCTTTATACTTCAGTTCAAGGTCTTTACACATCTCTTTTTCATCATCATATTTGGTGATAATTTTATTAATAAGAGTTCCCATACTAGGTAAAGAATCTCTAGAAGGAGAATTAGAACGTTCGCGTTTACGTTGTAAAGAATCTCTAGGAGGAGAATTAGAACGTTCGCGTTTACGTTGTAAAGAATCTCTAGGAGGAGAATTAGAACGTTCGCGTTTACGCAATGAAGCTTTTTTTGAAACTAATCGTATAAAGTCAGGGAATTTGCTCTCTGGTCGAGATGTAATAGGTGTGAGTTTATCTTTGTCACGTCGAAGTTCTTCTTCGCATTTGCTGATAGGGTTATTATGTTTAAATGTGCATTTTCATGTTTTTGTACAAGAACCAAATTGTTCCTCATATTTACACGGTATTGTAAAGGATTTCGCATTATATTTTTGTTGTAAGGTATGCTTAAATTTACAATCAAGTCTAAGACAATTTCCATCATTTCGACAAGTTGTAAACATGATTGTATACTATAATTATTAATATAAATAAATTCAATTTTATTATAATAATTGATTAATTTAACTAAATTAACACAGTACTTAATTAATTAAATACATAAAAAAATAAAAGTTTATTAAAAAGATGAATAATACAATAATATTTTCAGAATTAAGTGTATTAAATGTAATGATGAAAAAGTATTATAATGATAACGATATATGCGTATATGCTAGTTTATTTAATATATCTTTTTTATTTATTGTTGAACCATTGGGAGAATGGTGTTTTCATATTATTTTACATATAATAAATAATAAAATACATAATAATCATCACTATCAATATTTAATAGAAAATAGAGTAAATATTGAACGTTGGCCTTTTTTTTTAATATTAATTTCTATATATTATAATTATTATTATATAGGACTTGCATTTTTAAAATATTGGGTCTTTCATACTATAATACATTTATATCCTACGTGGATTCCTACCTTAACAAAGCATCATATTTTACATCATACTAAAAAAACATTTAATTTTTGCGTGAGTGCTACATGGCCTGATAAACTATTTGGAACATATACAAATTAGTTTTTTTTTAGTTTTTTAGTTTTTTTTAGTTTTTTTTTTTAATTTCATAGTTTAAATTATGTTTACTATTTCATGTTGTAAAGTCGTTCAAATGTTTTTAATTTCATATCATAAGAATGATCTGTTACTAGAATACCATTTTCATTTAAAAGAGATAATTTAGAATATGTTGCGTTACTGTTTAAGGTATCAATAACTATATAGTATAGTTGTTCTTTTTGTGTATTAATAAAACACGGAGTATGTTCTGTAATTTTTATACCAAGATAACTTACTAAGGACATTGTATTTCTTTCTAACGTGGTAGAGTAGGTGTGTTCTTTTTATATCTGTATTTATAATAAAAAAAATCAATTTTATATAAATTTTAGTTTTATTTTTAGTTTTATTTTAGTTTTTTTTTTTATTTTTAGTAGTCTTTATTTAAAATTTAAATATGGAAGAGTTTATAAAATTTAGAACCCCCACCTTTTATATTGTAATATATTTTATAAAAATCAATTTCTTTATTCATAAATGATACAAAATATTGATCATAATCATCTAATGTATCATTTATTTTTAACTGCACTTTCGTGTTTTTAAATGTATCTCCTTGTTTAGTTTTTTCAAAGCGACATGATGTAATCTCTCCAATTTTAGATTTGTTAATTAATAATTTCATAACCTCATTTGAAGCATTTACAGGAACCTGAATGTTGAATGAATGTACGTCTTCTTGTTCGCTAGAATTCGCACCACCACCTCCTTCACTATGATCATCCATTGTTTTAGGTTGTTTCCCTTTAGAATTTGGTTTTTTACCCATAGTTAAATCATTCACTTCTCTTTGTAATTTAATAATTGATTGACAAAGATCACCTACGGTCTCTTTTAATCTTGTGATTTCTCCATTAAATACAATTTTAATTTCTGCTTTAAGTTCAGCTTTAATTTCTGCTTTAAGTTCTGCTTTAAGTTCTGCTTTAAGTTCAACTTTAAGTCCTGCTTTAAGTGCGCATAAATCTTTTTCTTCTATACCAGATGTTTCAATTACATCCGTTTCAGAATTAAGAACTTGTTCAACTGGAGTATCATTTGTAGACATTTTTCAAAAAGACTCAGAGATTCTCTGTAAGATAATAGTTTAATAAAAATAATTAAAAATTCAATTTTATTTTTTTAGTTTTTTAGTTTTTTAGTAGTATTTATTTAAAATGTATTGATTTTATTGATTCAATAGTCTAAATACTACAATTGTCATTAAAGTAGCAATAACAGCATATCCTCCATAATATATATTACTACCCTCATTAAATTTAAGACGTTCTTGAATTAAATATTTTATACCTTCATTCCATGCAAGTGCTGCTAAAACGACAACACCTACCATAACATATTCCTTTGTTTCCTTTTTAATTTCTTCTTTTGTTTCAGTACCTTGAAATTGTTCTTTTGGTTGTTGTTGTTGTTGTTGTTGTTGTTGTTTTTGTGGTTTTTGTGGTTGTGGTTGTTGTTGTTGTGGTTGTGGTTGTTGTTGTTGTTGTTGTTGTTGTTGTTGTTGTTGTTGTTGTTGTTGTTGTTGTTGTTGTTGTTGTTGTTGTGGTTGTTGTTGTTGTTGTTGTTGTTGTTGTTGTTGTTGTTGTTGTTGTTGTTGTTGTTGTTGTTGTTGTTGTTGTTGTGGTTGTTGTTGTTGTTGTTGTTGATTTCCAAATGTTTCTTTATATTGAGTATCTACCGAATTATTATAATTAACATTACTATTGGGTTGTTGTTGATTTTGTGGTGGATTACTATTCATAAAATTATCTCCTCCTAAATCATTAGAAAAAGGTGCTGGAGAACTAAACGGTTCGCAACTATTACATCCATTACTTATATCAAACATTTTGAGTTATTTTTTTATATTATAATTATTGTAAACTTAATTATATATATAAATATTGTTAAGATATTAATTCAAAATTAAAAAAAAATTAAAAAAATATTAAAAACTAAATACATAACCTTTTTTTATTTTAATTTAAATAGTATTGTCTAAATTATATCTAGTATAATAGTATAAATATAAACCCGTATTTAATTAAAATGCACCCGAATAATATAAACACGGTTACACAAAATATTAATGATATTCCTGCTATAAAAGAAATTATAAATAATAATTATAATGAAGGGGAAAAATACATTCTTCTTTATAAAGAATTGAATAAAATATTTAAAGATGAAAAGAAATTAGCGTTATTTTATCAAGTAGGTGATTTTTATGAAATTTATGCTCTTATTTATCCTAATGGAGATAGAGTGGGTAATTTATGGGACATTGCTAGTGAATTAAATTTATCTATAAGCACAAAAAAAAACAAAGTATTTAAAGATGATAGTATTATTCTTAAAATGATTGGTATTCCAATATGGTCATTAGATAAATATTTATCATTGGCTGTAAATGATTATGGATGGACAATTGTTCTGTTTGCACAAGTGGACACTGAATATGGGAAAAAGAAACGTATATTTGACCAAATAATTAGTCCAGGTCTTATTACAAATTCGTCATCTGAATCAAATAATATGATGGTTATTTATTTAGAAAGTATTAAAAGTATCCGCAATAAAGGGATTGATATACTTTATTCTGGTATTTCTTTTATAGATACATTAACCGGCGATATAGGAACAATTCAATATCCGTTTAAAGAAAACATAAACGAATCCGTTATTTATGATGAAATTATAAAATTAATTACGATTAAAAATCCAAAAGACATTTTAATTTATTCTAAAAATTTAAATTTAAAAGAAAAGGAAATTGTTGAAAAACTACGATTACATTATTATAATTATAAAATTTATATGAATGATATACCAAAAGATTTCTCAAATATTGAATATCAAACAAACCTCTTTGAAAATGTATTTAAATATCATATTGATAATATAAATAACTCTACAAATCGCACAACTCATGAATCTACTGGCGAATCCAAGGATGAATCTACTAATGTAAATATGAAATTACATATATTAGATTATTTAAATATTAAAGATTATTATTTTTGTGTTATATCACTTACAATCTTACTAGAATATATAATAAAGCGTAATAATTCTTTAATTTATAGGTTAAATAAACCTACTCTTTTTTTTAATGTAGCAGATAATCTCATTTTACAAAATAATTCGTTGGAACAACTTAATATTGTAAATAATCAAACTCGCAACTTTACATTTGAAAAAACGCTTAGTTTAATTACATTACTAGATAAAACAAAATCCCAAATGGGAAAGCGCACATTTCGCAATAGGCTTATGAATCCTATTACGAATACTGATATATTAAATAAAAGTTATAAACAAATTACAGCATTTACTAATCTCCAAATAGAAGACAAAAATAAAATAAAGGACATTCTTTTAACTAGTGTTGATATAGCAAAAATCAAATATAAACTTACAAATAATACAATGCATTATAATCAAATTTCCAGTTTAAATGAAAGTATAAACTTATTCGTGGATATGAATACTATTTTAATTAAAACAGTAGGAACTCATTTATTAGTAAAATCAAAACAGTTTTGTGATTCTATTCATACATTAGCATCTTATATTAAAACACAATTTAACATTGATTATTTATCAAGTATTGATATTAAAAACAATGAAAACAATGGTAATATTTTTAATAAAGGTATTCACGTTGAATTAGATGCACTAGATGAAAAAATCCAAAATGATAATGGTTTTATAGACCAATTAATTAGAAGACTTACTATATTAATTGATGAAGATTTTTATATTAAAGGTAAAGATAAAAAAGGGAAAACCCTCATTAACAAATTAGAAAACACTAAATTAAATACATATATAACAACAACAAAGTCTCGTATTGATTCTATAAAAAAGAAATTTAGTAAAAAAGGTGCTGATTACAGTATTAATATAGGTTGTTATAAACTTAAAAAGGGTGATTTTAATTTTACTGAAATGTCAAAAGGTAAATGGAGAATAGATACAAAATGTATTGTTGAAAGCGGACATCATTTAAATGGTAATATCAGTCTTTTACAAGAATTAACAAAAACAATTTTTAAAGAAAAACTAGATTATATGTATGAAAAGTATGTTGATTTAATTCAAGAATTATGTTTTTATTTTGGAGAAATTGATTTTATACAATCTTGTGCTGTTGTAGCTGCTGAATTCGGTTATATATGTCCTATAATTCAAGATGGAGATGGAGATGGAGACGCACAAAATAGTTTTATTGATGTAAAAGATATAAGACATCCGTTGATTGAACAAATAAATAAAGATGTGCAATATGTAGCAAATGATATATGTTTAGGAAAAGAGAATGAGAATGGTATATTATTATTTGGAGTTAATGCTGTTGGAAAAAGCAGTCTTATGAAATCAATAGGGTGTTGTATTATTATGGCGCAAAGTGGTATGTTTGTTCCCGCGTCTAGTTTTGTATATAAACCATTCAAATATCTATTTACTAGAATATGTAATGGTGATAATATTTTTGCTGGATTAAGTACATTTGAAGTGGAGATGCGTGAATTTAAAAATATTATGCATTATGCTGATAAAAACAGTATCATTCTAGGAGATGAGATTTGTAGTGGAACTGAAACAATGGATGCGACCGCAATAGTAGCGTCTGGTATAAATATATTAGCAAAACGCAAAAGTAATTTCTTATTTGCTACACATTTACATTACTTATCTAAATCTGAGTATATTACATCATTAGAAAATGTTAAATGTAAGCATATGAGTGTTACATATGATGAAAAAAGTAAATCATTATTTTATGTGCGAAAATTACAAAATGGAAGTGGTTCTGCATCATATGGTATAGAAATTTGTAAATCAATGAATATGGATAGGGATTTCATGGATATGGCGCAGAATATTCGAGATAATTTAGGAGATGATACACAGTTGATTTTAGGGAAAAAATCCAAATATAATAATGATAAAATCATAAGTAATTGCGAAGTGTGTCTGGTAAAATTAGCAGTGGATACACATCATATAAAATTTCAATGTACAGCAGATAATCAAACAGGAATGATTGAACATTGGCATAAAGATAGCAAGTTTAATTTAGTTGGTCTTTGTAAAGAATGTCATCAATCTGTCCATTCAAAACCTCCTAAACTACACATTGAAGGTTATATTACTACTACTCACGGTATAAAACTAGATTATAAAAAACTTGATGCACCTCAAGGTGGTGGTAGTGATGGTAGTGGCGATTCTAGTAATCAACTAGATATTAAGTTGAATGATGAACAAATCCAGACAATGATTAAAAATTATCATTCTAGAAATTTAACAATACGTCAAATACAATCACGATTAAAAGAATCTAATGTGAAAAAAACACAAAAAGAAATAACAGCGCTTTTAGTTTGAAAAACATAAAGAAACTTTTTTATGTTTTTTTATTTTATATGTTTTTTTTAGGGGTGTTTTAGGTTTTTTCTAGTAAAAATCGTTATTTTCGGCATAAATATAGTATTATTTACAGAAAATTTACAAAATTGAAAAAAATTGAAATTTAAAGTGTGTAAAGAAGAAGTATTGATCCACGATGGCGCCTGCACCAGAAAATGGTTCGGACGAAGAAAAGCGTCTTATTGAACAGCATATGGTGTTTAAGGAGAAACTCTTCTTAAACTTCATGAAACTCTGGACGGTAGACACTTTGGAGCGTTTGCTTTCCGTCTTTTCGGACGGAAAAGAATACGAGGTTGTTCTCGCTATGATGAGCGTGGTACCATAACCCATTTCTTCACCATCGTCCGCTTAATGTAACCAATTGAGCTTTTTTTCCAGTCGAGAAAAAAACTTTTTTTTTTATGTTTTTTTATGTTTTTTTATGTTTTTTTATGTTTTTTTATTTTTTATATTAAGTTTAGTTAATCATAAAGATGTCATATTAGTCATATTAGTCATATTACCAAATTCATTAGTAATATTAGTCATATTACCAATTTCAGTATTATTATTTTCAATTGTTGATAGTGCGTTTGGAGCATAATATCCAAAACTAAATAACATAGCAGATAATAATCCAGTAAAAGGTAGGGTTACTAACCAACTAAATAATATACCTCTTACTAATTTCCAATCAATATTTTTAATACCTCCATTTAATCCACATCCTAATACACTCCCTATTTGACAATGAGTGGTTGATACTGGAATTTCAGACCTACTAGCAATTATAACTGTTAAAGCCGCTGATAATTCAATTATAAATCCTCTACTAGGTGTGATTTTAGTCAATTCACTTCCTATTCTATCAATAATTTTATATCCCCAAGTTGACAGGCCTATTACTATACCAACTGCTCCCAATACCAAAATCCATATTGGTACATCTTGCGTAGATTCAATCGTATTATACTTATATATATGATAAATTGTCGCTAATGGTGCTATAGCATTCGCAACATCATTAGAACCGTGTGCGAATGATGAAAAACACGCTGTTATTATTTGTATCCATGAACATAATTTATCAGATTCTTTATCTATATCATCAGCCTTATTATGTAAACTATCAATTTTTTCTAACTTAAATTTAGTTTCTAAATCCTTACTATATTTTTTTGATAATTTTATATTTTCTTTTATGTCTTTAGTGTCATCATATATATAGTTGTTATTGTTTTCTGTATCGATTTCAGTATTGATTTCAGTATCAGTTTCATTCTGTATTTCATTCATAGCATTACTATAACTAAGAGTTCTAACTCCTAAATCTGATACACCATTATGTGATTTGATAGTTTGCGGAGATTCCATAGTTTGAAATACTATTTGATTATCAATATTTATTTTTTTTTTAATATACGGTATGTATAGAAATTGAGCACCGACTGATGTAATTGTTGCGATTCCACCAGAAATTAAAAAACATTTCCAAAATTCCATTTCATCTAACTCTAGTTGGGGAGACCCTTTATAAATTATAAATAATGAATTTATAAAAAATGTAATAAATGTTAATATTGGAAATAATTTTAATGTATTCTTGAAAGGATTATTACTTTTAAATACAAATTTATTTAATAAAGTAAATGTGAATAATGAAAATATACCAGCTATTACAGGAGATGCTATCCACGACAATACAATCATTCCTATTTTACTCCATACAACAATTTCAGCACCTCCATATGCTAATGAAAAACCTACAATAGCACCTATAATTGAATGAGTTGTTGATACTGGATATTTAAAATAAGTAGCAATTGTTAACCATATAGCAGATGATAAATCAGCACATAACATTCCAAACATTAATGCTCCTGGATTATCATCAAAAACACTTGTATCCACGATTTTCTTTCTTACTGTATCGGTTACGTGAGAACCCATTAATACGGCTCCTCCAAATTCAAAAATACCTGCTATAATTACTGCTTGTTTTAATGTTAAAACCTTTGCTCCAACAGATGTAGCAAATGAATTCGCACAATCATTAGCACCAATTCCCCACGCGTTATATAGAGCAAATAATACACCACATCCCAATATCCAAGGATACATTTATAACACACTTAGTAAGGTATGACTTACAACTACGACTTACAACCACGAATTAAAACTACAAATTAAAATATTGTTAATCTAATTAAAATTAGTTATTTAATCTTAAATTAATTTTATGAACTTTAAAAAAATGTTAAAATGTTAAAAAATGTTAAACTCTAGTATTAAATGTAAGAACACATTTTATATATACTACTTTCAATTGTTTTAGGAATAAATCGGAAATCAATCATATGTTGGTTAAATATAAGATAGTTTGTTTTTAAAAATGGTAGTGACGATACTGGTTTTTTCTTTATATCTGGTTCATTTAAAAACGCGTCAATTAATTTGAAAGTGTCACGAGTTTCCATTAATTTTGCAGCGATAGATTTTGTTATTTTATAAGTATTTTTTTTATTTTTTCTAATTTTAATAGAATAATCCGTTTCTAATTGTTCTAGTGATGATGGAATTAATTCACACGCACGAATATTATCGGATACATCGCCAACTAATAATTTATGTATAAGATATTCTTTATTTGTAATTTGTTTATCAACTAGATGTTTTTTATCTATTTCTGTTTTTTTTAAATCAATAAGATGAGTATGTGCATCACATATTTGTAAATAATCAGTATCACTAGCAACTATCCAAATAGGAACATTTGATTCCTTTTTATCGCGTATATAACGTATTCCTAGGGCAATACAATCATCTGCTTCTGCGTTTTTATGTTCTAAAACGAGATTGTTATGTTCTTTTATAAAAGGTGGAAGAAGTGTTTCTTTGACAATATCAAATAGTTTAAATTCAGTAAAATTTTGTTTTTCATGCGATAATGCTCTCGTTCCTTTATAATCATTAAATTCGTTGTTTTCGTCGCTTTCAGTCACCATATAAGATTTAGGGGGTTTTACTTTAATTCTCCAAATATCTTTATGACGACAATCAAAAGCAAATATAATATTTTGCGGATCTATCTTTTGTTTTTTAGCAATAAGTAGGGTTGTTACTAGAAGCGTTTTTTCAAATTTATCCATAAAAAGTGTGTTATCTAACCATTTACTATCTTCTGTGATTTTAATGTCTTTATGAGCAAATGAAAACCATTTTTTCAAAGCATAAAACCTATAAAATACAAGATAACTGACATCAACAAACATATAACCATCTTTGTATTTAGATGGTGTTTTTTGATGTTTTGTTTTAATTGGCATTTTATGTTATACTATATTTATAAACTATTTATAAACTATTTATAATATATACTTAATTTATAATATATACTTAATTTATATTTATAATTATAAATTTTAAACTAGAAAAATAAAAAAATGTTTTAACTTTATCTTTTTTTTTTAATAAAAGATTTTTAGTATTATAATTATTAAAAAACAGATGTTCCAAGGGTTATTGTTCCATCATTATTTTGAATACTAACATACCCGCTTAAATCAATATCTGGTGTTTGATTATTTTTATTATCTATTTCAGATTTGATAGGTTCATTACCATTACTATCAGACTTACTTAAAGAATATAAGTGTTGTTTTTGTTCTTTATATGTTAAATATTCAATGTATTCGGTCAGTTCAGTAAATGAACCTAAACACCAGTTAAAAAATGAAAACATACTTTGTTTTTCAATTCTGTAATGATTTTAAACATAAACATTTAAAAAATCAATTTTTTATATATTTTTATTTTTTTTAATAATTGTTTTTGTTGTTTTTGTTGTTTTTGTTGTTTTTGTTGTTTTTGTTGTTTTTGTTGTTTTTGTTGTTTTTGTTGTTTTTGTTGTTTTTGTTGTTTTTGTTGTTTTTGTTGTTTTTGTTGTTTTTGTTTTTTTTTAATACTAAAAATAAAATTAAACCAATTAAAACAACACCACCAGATATACTACCTACTATAATACCTATATTTTTTTTATTATGAGGAGAAGAAGAAGAAGAAGAAGAAGAAGCACTTGCACTTGATGTTGCTATTGCACTGTTCTTCTTAGCAAGTTTTATTAAATTTGATTCAGTATCAGTTTCACCATCTTGAAATCTCTCTTGGATAGTATTAGTAAATGTAGCACCACATGAATTAACAAGAGTTTTAAACTTGTTATAATCACCATTGATAGCATACATAAAAGATTCATTAAATAGTTTAATGCGTTCAGTATTATTAACTGATTTACAATTATATATAAACGCATCAAAATTATCAGTCCAACCATCCATAGTTCCAGTATAACCAGGGATATGTTTAAATCTATTATTAGAATCAATTGTGAATATTGTATTCATATACTCAACCCAGTTTTTTATTTTTAAATTGTTATCTTTTCCTATAGTTGCAATGCATTCAGATTCTATGTTGTTATTTTTATTATTGGTATTATTATTGTTTTCAAAGTGTTTGTCGTCATAATTATTTATTAAATCAAATCTACAATAATCAGAAACGTTCATTGGTGTAATTTTAATATAAGATTTTCCTAAAGACGTATATGTTAGTTTTTCTGATGAATTAAAAATAATATCAAGAACTTTAAATAAGAATTTATTAAACCCAAACATATTATTGGATTCTTCGAAATTTCCCTTTTGAGTTTCTACTTTAGTATTTTTTCCTGGTGTGTATGTATCTATTTCATTTTTATTATTAAACCAAAAAGATTGTAGTATGTTTTGATCTTCTAAAATTGATATATTACCTTTTTCATTCGTCACATTAAAATATAATAATATATAAGCAAACTGTGTAAGAACATCCTCTCCATCTAGAAATTCCCTATCGTTTATTAGAGTATTATTATCTATGTCAACTGCGTCAACTGCGTCAAAAATAATAGGAAGAAAATCAATTATTTGTTTATTTGGATAGACATTTGTATCATTTACATCTATATGTAGCTTAAGTTTATTTGCATTTGTACCTTTATTCTCTTCAAATGAACTTATTAATTGATTATTATGAATAATAATATTATTAATATATATTCCAATTCTATTATAAAAAGTACTATATATTAACATTAAATGTTGTGGGGAATTATGAGACATTATTTTTTTATTAATAGTGTCATATTTTCCTTTTATATTTTCATATTTTTGTCTTATTTTATATAACAATATAACTAATTGTTTAATTAAACTTTTAACATATTTAGGATCTGTAGAGTCATTAATATCATCCTTTAAATTATGTATAACGCTGCTATAAATTGTTTCTATATTTGTATGGTTTGATACATTCTTATTATTCATATGTGGCTTTATACCCGATTCCTCAATTTTATTATTAATATAATCAATATACTCATCACCTTCATCACCTCCAACTATATTAGTAACCGGTACTTTTAATAAGGTGCGTAATTCTTCAGTACTCCAATTGTTTTTAGGAAGTCTAAATCTATTAGTTTCCTTTACAACCCATATACTGTTTTCATCAACAATATTTTCATAATAAAAATTATAACAATCACTATAACCTTTATATTGTAGAGAAGGAACCAATGAATTGTTTATTTTGATATCCATTTTTGAATTCAAATTCTTTAAATTTAAAATAGGTGCATTTTTTATACTGTTATCAAGAGCAGACATTATTAAAATTATAGAATATAATTAAAACTTACTATTAGTATTATAATTATTATAATATTTTTTTTTGAAATTAAGTAATTAAATTAATTAAATTAATTTCAAAAAAAAAGTAAAAAATGTTTTACTCCTATTTTTAAGGTTAAATTTACAACTTATACTTGATTTATAATTCTGCTCTTGATAACAGTGTAAAAAATGAATCTAGTTTAAACTTATTTTAATAAAATTAAAACTTATTTATTTCGTTATATATTTTATTTTTTTTTATATTTTATAAGTAATTATTATAGGATTAAATTTAATTTGATTTAATTTTAAAATGGGAAATGAATCTAGTTCTATGAATGGAAATAATGGAGGAGGAATGGAT
>Ga0209632_10003733_pt1 | contig 13777 bp, 8 predicted proteins | sample COG_10_FD_184754 | JGI IMG/M metagenome (GOLD analysis project Ga0209632, IMG submission 184754) | Pelagic Microbial community sample from North Sea - COGITO 998_met_10 (SPAdes) (version 2) | ecosystem: Environmental > Aquatic > Marine > Neritic zone/Coastal water | place: Helgoland, sampling... | reverse complement strand
GTACCCGATTTTCTGATGTTCGTTGCAGTGATGGCTGCGGGCGCCGTGGTCGCTGGTTTTGTCGCGGGGTTGTTTGGTGTGGGCGGGGGTATCGTGATGGTGCTGATGCTGACCGAAGTGTTTGGATTAGGCCTGGCCGGATCCAGCGTTGAACACGCCCGGCATCTCGCTGTCGGAACATCACTGGCCATTATCGTCCCGACGTCGATCCGATCGGCCAGCACGCATTACGCCTCCGGACAGATGGATATGAACTTGCTGCGCAAGTACGTGATTTTCATTCCTGTGGGGGTCGTGTTGGGGCTCTATCTTGCAACCATCATGGACGCAGGCGGTCTGGGAGTCCTGTTTGGCGCGATTGCACTGTGTGTGGGGACATATCAGCTCGTTGCCTCGCCAAACCTGCGGCTGGCGGACCAGGTTCCGGGCACGCCTATTGCGCAGGGTGCGGGGTTGTTCATCGGATCCTCGTCCACGTTGATGGGCATCGGTGGCGGGGTCATGAATAACCTGTTCATGACACTCAGTGGGGCTGAAATCAGGCGGGCTATCGCGACGTCAGCCGGGGTGGGGATTCTGATTTCGGTGCCTGCAGCGCTGGGGTTCGTGGTGATCGGGCTTGGCCAGCCTGACTTGCCGCCGCTTTCGTTGGGCTATGTCAACGTCATTGCCCTGGCCTTCATGATTCCCTTTACCATCGTCACGGCGCCTGTTGGTGCGCGTCTCACGCACCGTCTGCCTGGACTCTTGATGAAAAGGTTGTTCAGTGCATTCCTGATCCTCGTAGCAATACGGACATTTTGGAAAGTCTTTCTCGGTTAAGACCTTGCGTTTTGGCGGGAAAATCTGCGAAGGTCGCGCTCTAACTTGGGGGGATTTGGGATGACAGCCGAACTGGATCACATTGACCGCGCAATTCTGACGACTCTTCAGCGTGACAGCAGGCTGTCTATGGCTGAGCTGGGGGAGAAAGTAGGCCTGTCGTCTTCGGCCTGCCATCGACGCGTGTTGCAGCTCCAGACCGCAGGTGTCATCGAAGGATACGCGGCACGGCTCAATGCCAAGTCACTTGGGCTCGATCTGCATTTCATCGTGGATGTATCCCTACGCTCGCAGGCTGAGGAAGACCTCGAGGCCTTTGAACGCGCTGCACGTGATAATACTTCGGTGCTGGAATGCTTTTTGATGGCGGGGCAAGCTGACTTCTCACTCCGCGTTTCTGCGCATGATACGGCGCACTACGAAGAAGTGCACCGCCAGATCGCCCACATGCCGGGCGTGACCCGAATTGAATCAAAACTGATTTTACGGACAGTGAAAAAGTGGATGGGCTACAAGGTCTGACACCCGGTAGCCCATCGCAAAGATCGGTCCCTCTACAGCGACGTATCGTCGTAAAAGATGATCGAACCGTTCCACGTCTGGGAAATGGTATCACCGCCGCCAGACTGGTAGGTTGATGTCCCCGCCTCACCGATAGCGACGAGCAGTTCATCAGCCCCGATGTTACCATCTGCGCGGTCGGACTGTTCGATGTCGCCCGGTATGACCTGCAGATCAACCGCACCCGGTACAGGTTCAGTCGTGAACATTTGTGTCACCACTTGCGGGTTGGTTAGATCGACGTCGAAGAAACGGATGATCGGCGTCTGATCCAGAACATCGAGAACAGCAAGTTCAAGATCGTCGTCACCATCAAAGTTACCAGCCTCGATTTGGCTGGCTTTGATATCGGCGATGTGCAGGCCTTCGTTGGTCACGGTCAGGGCCTCTGGCGCGTCGAGGCCGGAGTGGAAGGCCTTGCTGTAATAGACGCCTTTGTCGGTGGCGGTGAAAACAACATTGCCAATGACAGCAACGTCGTTGTGGCTGATCCCGGAACCCGCGCTGACAATGCCGTCAGACGAATCGCCATCAAGGAAAACCATACCGATGCCGTCGCCGCCATTGGTGCCGTAGGTCCCCACGGAGTATTCCGTATCGTTTATGACCAGGCTTTCCACCTCGTTGAACTGCCATCCACCCTGCAATTGCTCTGAATCGAAGGCATACTCAAGATCATCGTAGTAGATCGAGTAAAGAGCATCCTCCGCCGCAACGTCGTTGGTGCCGCCGCCGATGACCATCACTTTTTTCATGTTGGTCGGGGACGTTTCCTTACTGACGTTGTTGGAATTGAAGTGGCCAATAAGAACGTCTTCGATCTTTGACGGCTCAGAGTCCTTGTCGGCTGCTTTGAACGTGAATTCGCCCGACTTGCCAACTTCCCAGATTTGAACCACTGAGTCCGAGCTGCTGGTGCCGCCGCTACCGGCAACCACGATGTCAGCGTAGCCATCACCGTCAATGTCATCCATGTCGATCGCACGGACTTCATGAATGCGGTATTCGGCATCGATTTCCGTGCTGTTGGTCGAGTAATTCTTGGAGTTTGCAAAGCCGCCCGTACCCGTCAATTCGTGCACGGAAAACGCGTTTTCTGCTTCCGAGTGGAAGGACGCCAGCATGTACTGCCCACCGTCCACGTTGTAGTGGTACTCGACTTCGTCCATGAACGGCAGCCAGTCGGTACTGTCCGCCGCGCCAGATGTGGTGCTGTTGAGGCCGTTGAACTTCAAACGCGTGATGTTGGCTTCTCGCACGTACTCGTAGGGGCTGTCATCATCCGTTGAGTTCGAGATTGTAAATTCGAATGTCCGGTAATCGGTCAACGCCGAGCCGTCCGAAACCTCAATCACAACGGTTGCTGTGTTCTGGTCAAAGCGGGTGCCGTCGGCGTCATTACCCGGCTGACTGTAGTCGAGCCGTTCCGAGATAATCAGCTCGCCATTCTCGTTAATTTCGAAAATGTTCGTAATATCTGCACCCAGGTGCTGGGAATCGATCCGGTACATGAGCTCGTCGCCCTCTGGATCTGAGGCACCCAGAACACCGACGATCGTATCCGCTTCGACCAGGTCAAAGCTTCCACTTGAGTTGCTGAATTGGCTGAAGGTGATGCCGGTTGGGCCCTCGTTTTCAGGGTTGGTGTTGGTGACGGGGAACTCAGGATCAGTGCCGTCGTCGACTTCCTCGCCCTCACCTTCACCTTCACCTTCGCCGGAGCCGTCACCAGTGCCGTCCGTACCGTCACCCGTACCGTCGCCCGTACCGTCGCCAGAGCCATCGCCCGTGCCGTCGCCAGAGCCATCGCCGCCGGATCCATCTGTACCATCTGCACCGTCCGCGCCGTCAGCGCCATCGCGACCAAACGCGCCTGTGGCTGCTGCCGCACCCAGGCCCAGAGCGCCAATGCCCAGGACACCGGCTGCAACGGGTAGACCCCAGCCGCCGCCGATACCGTAAACCCGGCTCAGAACAGAAGTTGATTCGGAGACCCCACCCAGACTGCCCGCAATATTGGAGGCCAACCAGACGTCGCCGCCGTTAAAGGCATAGTCGCCAGCTTGCGCGGTCAGGTAATCACCGTTTTTGAGCACAACGGACAAGCTGCCATCGTCAAGGCGTTGTGTGCTGACAACATCCGATTGGACGTTGCGGAAATCCTTGGTTTCCACGCTGGTCGCAACGTCGCCAATTTGAACCTGATTAAGCGGATCCAACAGGGTGACTTGCGTTGTTTGTGTCTGCTGCGTGGGGAAATAGGTCGGTGTGGTTGAGGCCGTTTGGCCTGAAGACCAGCGCTGAATTTCCGACGCTTCAGTGGTGATAGGAGCCAGGTCGCCCATCACGTTGATCACACCAAGATCAGAACTGCCGCGCGTGGTGGGCAGCGCTTCAAGAGCGTTGAAGCCGTCACTTGTGAAGCTGGTGTTCGGACTGCTGGCCAACTCACCGGGATGGACATGCGGGATCTCGGTACCCGTCTCATTGCCAAAGAGTGGGCCAGTGGTCGTCGTGCCATCGTTCTTAAGCATGACTGTGTGGCTGAGGGCTTCGCTACCAACAAGGGCACTGACACCCACGCCAGCGAAAAGTCCAGCACGTAAGAGGGTACGCTTCTTAGGCGCAAGTTCGCTTTTAGCATTTAAAATATAATGCATATTCCCGTTTCCAGATCAGTCTGCAAATCTGTCAGAAGTTGGCCCCGAAAATTGAGGCTTCCTTGTCCACTGACGTCCCTACAGGGGTATGAAATAACTCGCCAAACGTTATGAACGCATCGCAACTACATCGGTATGTACCTAGACTTTTAAACTCATGCAAGAAGAAATTTAATTAACCTACTGTAAAATTTGAATTTTAGGATCAAGTCCCCGAAAGAGCATAAAATTCTATGTAAGTTAGATTATCGGTGGTCAGCCGAATCTTCTGCGAAAGCGAAGTCAGGCGTTGGGAATGATCCAGCCGCCTTAATTCATGCAGCGCAATTTTGCCATTATTGGCGACATCACGAGTCAGCCGGTACCCACACTCGATTTTCCCCTGTCCCAATCCATCCGCCGTCACCCTGGGGCGCATAAACTTGAGTTTGAGTCACCCGGGTCGTGGTGTAGGTGGCCGTTGAGTTTGGGGATTGCGTGACAGTGGACGTGCCGATGTTTGAGCCAGCGCCCGGCTGTGCCTGAATGGTCATGGAGGTGGTCGTGCTGCGATACAGGCTCAAGGGGGCATCTTCGACCAGCTCAAGGCCCACGCTGCTGATCCGCTTGATCGCCATTCCTCGTTCAACGCGTTTGTCGAAACGCAGGGCGAATGGCCCGTCGACGCCTTCAAAACCTTGGGGACGTTCCAGCTCGGCATTTGAAAATGTTGGGTTCGGCGTCCGACCTGCGATTTCCAGTACCATGGCCACGCCGTCGTAGGACACCGAAGACAGCGGATGCGGCGACGCACCGAACGCACCCTTGAAGGATGCCTGGAAGGCTGCAAATCCGCGTTCTGCCGGGGACGCATAAACGGCACCAAGTAGTGCCTGTTCAGAGATCAACTGGTTGGCCTGCTGATCCCAAATCGGCACCCCGAGGAAGCGCACCCGTTGCGGATTGACGCCGTAGAAGTACAGCAGTGAAGCCATGTCACCGGCTTCTGCGGTATCGGGCAGGTAAATTGCGTCAAATGTGCTGGACCGGTCACCCACCGACTGCGCCACAGCTGTGCGGCCCGGTCTGTCGTTGGCATCGGCAGGGTAGTTTTCCGTAAACACGATCTGGGCACCGACATAGTCTGCCAGTCCGTTGGCAGCGTCTGCTGCGGCACGACCGTAGGTATCTGAGGGGGCAACCACAGCAATACGGCGCTGTCCCCGTCGCGCGGAATACTCAAGCACGCGCTTGGTCACCGCTTCGGGAGTGATGCCCATGACGTAGGCATTGGGCGTCGCGCGGGTGATGTCGTTGCTGAAGCTCACAACATTGACGCGCCGACGGGAGGCCAGGCGCGATACGGGCGCGATCGCTTCGCCGCGCAGCGGTCCAAGGATGACCTTTGCGCCATCCTGCAGGGCCTTGGAGGCTGCGGCTTGCGCGCCGGTGTTGCTGGAACGCGTATCATAAATACGGGTTTCGAACGTGCCGACAATCCCCTTTTCTTTGATCGCCAGCTCCGCCCCCTGTTTCATGGCTTCACCGATTTCAGACAGCGTCCCGGTCAGCGGCAGCAGAATGGCGATGACCGGTGGGGTGGTCGGTTGCATGTTTTGGACGTTGGCGCTGGCCGGCGCCTGCTCCGGGTCGATCAGGAAACCTTCGGGCGTGATGACGCGCAAGCCGTTCGGGGTCATCACCATGCGGTAGGCTGGATCCGTCTGCGCGGAGGTCGTCGTTGTTGCGACCTGCCCGTCAAGCGTCGTGTAGGTTGTTTCGACACAGGCCGTCAGCGCGCCCAGACAAAGGACGGCCAACCCAAGAATCATCGTTTTTGTGGGAGTGTACCAGCGACCCATGGAAGCAAACCTCAACTCAACCCTCAATTCGTGTGTGCATCGTATTTGAGCCCTTCGGCTCTCTCACGCCGGTCCGGGTCATACCGACAACGCATGCGCCCTGTCCGATCAAAGCCCGTGACTCGCATGAACGATGCAACCACCTTTAGGAATACTTTACAGAACGGAAACCCGTAAACGAAAGCCTGACACTTTTATACGTTATTGTTATCGTGCACTGAGGCTTTCCAACACCAATTGGGCGTAATTATGCCCTAGGAGAACGATTGAATGTCTTCGATCAGGCCCTGGCGGGACATCGAACGCCGAAAAACTCGGCGAATCATGGTTGGAAATGTTCCCGTTGGCGGCGAGTCTCCCATCACTGTGCAGTCGATGACGAATACGCCGACGCCGGATGTGCAGGCCACAATCAACCAAATCCGTGACCTCGAAGAAGCTGGTGCTGACATTGTTCGGGTGTCCTGCCCGGACGAAGACTCGACGCGCACCTTTAATCAGATCGTCAAAGCTGTTTCGGTTCCTCTGGTCGCAGACATTCATTTTCACTACAAGCGCGCCCTGGAGGCCGCCGATCAAGGCGCCGCATGTCTGCGCATCAATCCCGGCAATATTGGCAGCAGGGAGCGGGTCGGTGAAGTGGTGCGCGCGGCTAAGGCGAATGGCTGCTGCATCCGCATTGGAGTCAACGGCGGGTCGCTGGAAAAGCACCTGCTGGAGAAATACGGCGAGCCTTGTCCCGAGGCGCTGGTTGAGAGCGCGTTGGATTCCATCAAGATGCTGGAAGACTGGGACTTTCACGACATCAAGATCTCGGTGAAGGCCAGCGACGTGTTCCTCGCTGTCGCGGCATACGCGGGTCTGGCCGATGCTTGCGATTATCCTTTCCACCTCGGTATTACCGAAGCCGGTCCGGCGCGTCTGGGTACGGTGAAAAGCGCCGTGGGCATGGGCAACTTGCTCTGGTCCGGCATTGGCGACACCATCCGCGTGAGCCTTTCCGCCGATCCGGTCGAGGAAATCCATGTTGGTTTTGATCTACTCAAGTCACTGGGTTTGCGCCATCGCGGCGTGAATATCATTGCCTGCCCGTCGTGCTCGCGTCAGGGATTTGACGTTATTACGGTCGTCAAGGAAATCGAACACCGCGTGGCCCACATCAGCACGCCGATGGACGTGTCAGTGCTGGGTTGTGTCGTGAACGGTCCCGGGGAGGCAGCACAGACGGTTCTAGGCCTGACCGGGGGTGGCAACGGGCGGCATAAAGTGTACATGGGCGGTAAGCCTGATCATAACGTCACAGATGCCGAAATGGTGGATCATTTTGTGGCATTGATCGAACAGGAAGCTGAGAAGATCGAGGCGGCATTAGAGCAGTGAAATGGTATCCTTCCGTCCCTCTTGAAACCCTGCGGAGCTGGGATCGGAAATTCAATGACGTGGTCTTCGCCGTCGGTAACTTTGACGGCGTGCATCGTGGACACCGGGCTCTGCTTGAGGCGGCTCGCGCCAAGGCTGATGAACTGGGATGCCGCGCTGGAGTTCTAACCTTTGCCCCGCATCCACGGCGCTATTTCGCTGGCCCCGACAAGCCCCCGTTTCTGTTGACGCGCGGGGTTGAGCAGCGGGTGGAGCTGCTTGAGGCGACCGGGTTGGTCGATGCTATGGTGGAATTGGCTTTCAATACCGAGCTTTCGAGCGTCGAAGCAGAAGATTTTGCGCAATCAATCCTCGCTGTCCATCTGGGCACCCGCCACGTCCTCGCTGGGCCTGATTTCCGGTTTGGCCACAAACGCGGCGGCGATATGCTGCAGCTGGGTCGCTGGGGGCAGGATATGAGTTTTGGCGTGTCCGCTGTTCCGCTGCGCCACGATGATGAGGAGGGCGGCGTCATATCGTCTTCCCGAGTGCGTCAGGCGCTGATGGATGCCGACATCGTGACCGCCAATCGCCTGCTCGGACGCCGGTGGAGCGCCGAAGGTGTTGTCGAAAGGGGGGATCAGATTGGACGCACATTGGGCTTCCCAACCGCCAACCTGAGCTGGCCAGCACTGCAACTGCGGCCCCATTTTGGGGTTTACGCAGGCTGGGCCGCGATTAATGGGGGCGAGCAGTTGCCTGCGGTCTCTTACCTCGGCACCCGTCCGACCGTAGACGGGGTGGAGGAGCGGTTTGAGGTGCATTTGCTCGATTGGACCGGCGACATTTACGGTGAAAGTGTTCGCTTCTGGTTCGACAGCTTCATTCACCCTGACCTCGAATTCCAGGGCTTGGAGGCATTGAAGGTGCAAATCGCTGAGGACTGCGGCGAGGCGCGCCGCCGGTTGGGTCTTGGGCCTAAGACCTAGTCGATTAGCCGCGTTGCGCCTGCTACACTCGCGTTTCGCGCGGCGTACCTGTATTGCGTATCTTATCTATTCAACGTTGACCGAGTAGCCTTGAACCCATGAGCGACACCGAAAACGCCCGCGATTTCCGAGATACAGTGACGACCCCGGAAACGGCTTTTCCCATGCGAGGCAACCTGCCGACCCGCGAGCCTGAATGGTTGGCAAAGTGGGAGGAAATGGGCCTGTTTGACCGGATCCGCGAGGAGTCTAAGGGACGACCCAAGTTCGTCCTGCACGATGGCCCCCCTTACGCGAACGGCAACCTGCACATTGGGCACGCGCTGAACAAAGTCCTGAAAGACGTCATCAACCGCAGTCACCAGATGATGGGCAAGGACGCACACTACGTGCCAGGCTGGGACTGTCATGGTCTGCCAATCGAATGGAAGATCGAAGAACAGTACCGTGAGCGCGGGCAGGACAAGGACGACGTAGACGTCATCGAATTCCGCCGCGAATGCCGTGACTTTGCACAAGGCTGGGTGGAAGAGCAAACCCGTCAGTTCAAGCGGTTGGGCGTCTTGGGTAACTGGGAACAGCCCTACCTGACCATGCATTATGACTCCGAAGCACAGATTGTGCGGGAGTTGGGTAAATTCCTGCTCGACGGGCAGCTCTACAAGGGCAACAAACCGGTGTTGTGGTCCGTGGTGGAAAAGACGGCGCTGGCCGATGCCGAAGTCGAATACTACCCGCACAAATCTGTGACCATCTGGGTGAAATTCCCGGTCACCAAATCACCGCAAGCCGAATTGGTTGGCGCGAAAGCCGTCATCTGGACCACCACCACGTGGACCATCCCCGGCAACCGCGCCATGGCGTTCCACGACGACATTAAATACGGCGTTTACCGGGTCGATGCCGTGGCTGAAGGCTCCCTTGCGCAAGTGGGCGAACGGCTCATCATCGCGGACGAAACCGCTGAGGCCACGGCGCAAGCGGCCAAAGTCGAAAGCTGGACCCGCGAAGACTTAAACGTTGATCTGACTGGCGCAATCGCACATCACCCCCTCAAGGGGCAGGGCTATGACTACGACGTCCCGATGTTCCACGGCGACTACGTGACGACTGAGCAGGGCACAGGCCTGGTGCACATCGCGCCTGGACACGGCTTTGATGACTGGCAGCTGGCAACGGTCAAGCACGGGATCGAAGTGCCGATGACGGTGGCTGAAGACGGCAGCTTCTACGACCATGTACCGCTGTTTGCCGGGCTGACCGTATACAACCAACGGGGTAAGGACGGCACCGCGCTGGGGCCGATCCTCAAGGCCATGATCGAGGCTGGCGGCTTGCTTGCCAAGGGTAAGCTGGAGCACTCCTATCCCCATTCCTGGCGTTCCAAGGCCCCGCTGATCTTCCGCAACACTGCCCAATGGTTCATCTCGATGGAGGAAAAGGGCCTGCGTGACGGCGCGCTGAAGGCGCTCAGCGAAACTGGATTTGTGCCCGAGCAGGGTCGCAACCGGATCACTTCAATGATCGAAAGCCGGCCCGACTGGTGTGTTTCGCGCCAGCGCGTCTGGGGCGTGCCGCTGCCGATTTTCGTGCGCAAGTCCGACGGACAGCCGCTGCGTGACCCCGCTGTGATCGATCGCATCGCAGAGGCCTACGAGGCCGAAGGCGGCGATGCCTGGTTCAACAGCCCCGCTTCGCGCTTTTTGGGCGACGACTATAACCCAGATGATTTCGAGCAGGGCAAGGACGTGGTCGAGGTCTGGTTCGACAGCGGTGCGACCCATGCTTTTGTGCTGGAAAAGCGCCCTGAATTGAAATGGCCGGCAGACTTGTATCTCGAAGGCTCGGACCAGCACCGCGGTTGGTTCCATTCTTCGCTTCTGGTTGGCGTTGGTACCCGAGGACGCGCGCCTTACGATTCCATTCTCACCCACGGTTTCGTGTTGGATGAGAAGGGCAACAAGATGTCGAAGTCCTTAGGCAACGTGACCGCTCCGGACGACGTGGCAAAGCAGTTTGGAATCGACATTTTGCGGCTATGGGTGGTGGCGTCGGACTATAGCGACGATCTGCGCATTGGTCCTGCGATCCTGAAGCACTCCGCAGACGCCTACCGTCGTTTCCGCAACACTCTGCGCTTTACCCTCGGCAACCTTGGTTCCTATCAGCCGTCCCAAGCCGTACCCTATGCGGAATTGCCCGAGCTGGAGCAGTGGGTACTGCATCGGTTGAGCGAGCTGGATAAACTGGTGCGTTCGTCGGCAGAGGCCTATGACTTCCACCGGTTGTATACCGAGCTGCACAACTTCTGTGCCGTCGATCTGTCGTCGCTCTACTTCGATATCCGCAAGGACGCACTCTATTGTGACGCGCCGGACAGCCTGCGGGCACGGGCGGCGCGAACGGTTTTGGCAGAGTGTTTCTCCTGCCTGACCGCCTGGCTTGCACCAATTTTGGCGTTTACAGCGGAAGAAGCCTGGATGACGCGGGCCGAAGATGAGCGCGATTTGCCTGAAAAATTGGTGGATACGGATTCCGTTCACTTGCGGACCATGCCAGAGATTCCATCAAACTGGGCCAATCCAGCGCTTGCCGACAAGTGGACCAAGGTCTTTGCCGTGCGTCGTGTGATCACTTCAGCACTGGAGCCGCTGCGGCGGGAAAAGACAATTGGTTCCAGCCTGCAAGCGGCTCCTACTGTGCATTTAAGCAAGGAGATGCATAGCGCCGTCTCAGGCGTAAATTTCACCGAAGTTGCCATCGTGTCAGGAGCTGACGTTCGCGCGGGCGACGGCCCGGCCCATGCCTTTCGGGTCGAAGACATCCCCGGTGTCGCTGTCGAGCCAACCCTGGCGGCGGGTGAGAAGTGCCAGCGGTGCTGGCAGGTGTTGCCCGATGTAGCGCACCACGTGGATCGCATTTGTCAGCGCTGTGATACTGCGGTGTCGACAGGGAGAAGCTGAGCCATGTTTCGTTGGGGCATCATTCTCGCTCTTGCCGTGCTTGCGCTTGATCAACTGACCAAGGCGATGATTGTTGCGAACATTGCGGAATCCACGGCGGGTAGCCTGGATATCCGCGAGATCACGCCCTTCTTCAATATCTGGCACGTCCGAAATTCCGGAATGGCGTTTTCGTTGGGGAACTTCAACGATGGTGGGCGGTATTTCATTGGTATTCTGGCATTCGTTGTCGCTGGCGTTCTTGTGTTCCTGGGGTCGAAGACGCCAAAGCGGATCGTGATTGCGGCCTATGCCTTGATCGCAGGGGGGGCGGTTGGCAATGCCTTTGACCGGCTCAATCCGGGGCGTCAGACGGTGGTGGATTTCCTCGATTTCCACGTTGGCACCACCCATTGGCCGTCCTTTAACGTCGCGGATTCTGCGATTGTCCTTGGCGTTGCCCTAATTCTGATCGATATGATGTTCTTTACTGAAAAGCGGGCAACGGGTTCGTCGGAGTAGAAACCACAGGCATGTTTGAGTCGCGGGTCCTAACAGTTCTGAGTTTGGGGTTGTGCAGTCTGGCACTGGTCGGGTGCAGTGCGCTGGGTAACGTGACCAGTGAAGGTCTGGTGGATGAATATTCCATCCCCCAGAACCGTGGTCTGGCGTATCCCACTGACTTCTCACGTCTGCCTACCCCAGAAAATCCTCGCGATGTTATCGCTACTCTACCCTCCCAGTCTGAGATTGAGTCGTTGATGTTCACGCTCGACCCTGCACCGACGGAGGACTACGTACCGATCACGGTGGTCACAGGCGATGTGCCGGAATACCAGCCCATTGGACGCATTGTGGGGAGCGGTTCCAATGGCGCCGCTCAACAAGCGCTGATTTCAACACAGACCAACGCGGCGGGTTCGCTTTTTCCTATCGATAGCCCTGTCATGCCTCTGGTCCCCGGTGTGCTGCCAGTGTCGAATATCGATGTGGTCACGCCAGCCGCGGACCCGTTCGCCGGACTGCTCGCACCAGCCTCGGCGGAGCGTTTCGAGGGCGTTACCCTGCTCAGCGCAGAAGACGCTGCAGCGCTCTCTGCGCTGGCCATCGGCGCGCCGGTTACGACCCTACAGCCGCTGGGACTGCCTGCGGCAACCCAACCAATCGACGCGCAACCGGTCACATCTCTGCCAGATGGCGTGACCATTGTCGGTGAACCGGTCGTTTTACAGCGCTAAAGCCCCATATTGACGTTTGAGACTTGACCCACGCGACGTCGAAGCGACGCCGCGGTTGCTTTCCGATTGTTGGGAGAGACGATGAAGCGACGGATTTTTACCCTTTCTGGCATCCTGATTGGTGCCCTGACCACGCTGGTATCCAGCCCGGCTCTAGCCCTCTATGAACAGGCGCGATGGTTCACGCTGGACAACGGCATGGATGTTATCGTGATCGAAAACCACCGCGCGCCGGCTGTGCATGCGCGCGTGGTTTACAAGGTTGGGGCTCTGGATGAGGCGCCGGGACAGTTCGGCATTGCACACGTGCTCGAACACATGATGTTCCGCGGTTCACCCGCCTATAACGGCCGCGGGCTGTTGCCGGGTCAGTATGATGGTGAGCTGGGCCGCATTGGCGCGACTGACAACGCATCGACCTCGGCAAATGTTACCAGCTACTACGCGCTTATGGGTTCAGAGCATCTGGAGCTGTTCATCGAAATGAATGCCATCCTGATGAACGGCCTGACCGCCGACAGCGATCAGTTGGAAAACGAAAAAGGTGTGGTTCTGCAGGAATTCCGCCAGCGCTGGGAAAACAACCCCACCGCCCGCGCCTCTCACGCCTTGCGCGCTGCGCTACGCGGGGCAAGCGCCTATGATCATCCGATCATTGGATACGAAGAGGATTTCCTCGGGCTGACATCTCAGGATTTGCTCGATTTCCACGCTGATTGGTACCAGCCGAACAACGCGGCACTGATCGTCTCTGGCGACGTGACGCCAGAAGATGTCTTGGCATTGGCCCGCAAGCATTTTGGTGACTTTCCGGCCGGAGATGTGCCGGAACGTATTCGGCCAGACGCAGAACGCGCCTTCGAGCCTGGGTTTGAAACGGTGACGGACGCGCTGATCACCAAAGCCTCAGCCCGGCGGGCTTGGCGATTGCCAGAAGTGGTTGCTGAAACAGGCCCAGAGGCCTTTCGATCCCGCTACGCCGCGCGGCTGCTGACCTCCATGCTGACCAGTGGTCTGGATGCCCCTTTCACCCGCTATTTGCAAACCGAGCGGCAGATTGCTCTCAGCGCTGGTTTCAGTATCGTTCTGGATGAAGGCCAGGACTGGGCCATGCTTAACGTCGATCCGGTCGAAGGGATGGATGCAGTCGAGGTTCTCGATGAAGCCGAAGACTTTCTCCGCAACTGGCTCGCCAATGATCTGACGGAAGATCGCCTGAACCGCCAGAAGCGACGGTTGATGAACGGTCTCGTTTATGCCGCTGACAGCGTCGATGGGCCAGCAAGTTCGTTTGCGTCTTTGGTGGCCAGTCAGTCTGACTACGGGGTTTATCTGACGCTCGAAGATACTATTGCAGGGGTCACG
>Ga0209632_10003732_pt1 | contig 13778 bp, 12 predicted proteins | sample COG_10_FD_184754 | JGI IMG/M metagenome (GOLD analysis project Ga0209632, IMG submission 184754) | Pelagic Microbial community sample from North Sea - COGITO 998_met_10 (SPAdes) (version 2) | ecosystem: Environmental > Aquatic > Marine > Neritic zone/Coastal water | place: Helgoland, sampling... | reverse complement strand
TCTACAGTAAGAATGCCTGGAATAATTCCTTCCACCCAAACACCAAGACTTGCCGCGATCTGATCGCCCGAGGAGGAGGCGAGTGAGTGACCAATATAGGACTTCACAGCGGCAACTGGCCAGCCGTTAATGCCAAAGGTCTCGGCAATCTGATTAATGATATGTGATTCGGTCTGCCGGTTCTGGAGGGTTCCGGTGCCGTGTGCTTGCACGTAGCTGCGAGTTGCTAAGCCCTCTTGCCCAATGATGTTCTTCGTGGCGGCAGCAGCTTTGGCCAACGAGATGTAATTGCCTAAGCCTGGGCTAGCTATGGATTTCTTAAAGCCATCGGCGTTGATAAATACATCGTTAACGCCGCCATAAATATTGGCACCAAGTTCCATAGCTAATTCATCATCGAAAAGCACGATACACTGGGCTGATTCCGCGAGAGTAAAGCCGGCGTTATACCCAAAAGGCCTGCAAGCGCGCCGAAAGTCAGGAACCTCATCTTTAGACAATTTATCGAGCTGCCGCAGACTGGCGTCATCGGCCAGCGCACCCATCGTGCCAAATCCGTCGAAGATCTCCGGGACTAAGGGCGCCTCGCTGGTGCCGACGACAACAACTCTGTGGCTTCCCGATTGTATATCGCGAATTCCCTGGCGAAGGTTGTATAGGAATGTTGCGCAGGCAGCCACATTGGTGCCTGTTGTCCCTAAATTTCCTAATAGGTAGGCATTGATGAAGTCGGCTGGCATCTCGGCATAACCTAATGGGAGTTGCTTTGAGGTGACCTTCTTGCCAAGTAGGCGCGCCTGCATCATGCCGCCGTAGCCGTTGTAATCGAGTTGGCCCATTCCGCTGCCGGCGTAAACAGCTATCTGATCAGCAGCGACATTCTGCTGCACGGTCTCCCAGCCGATACCCATTGAATTAATCGCATCGGATGCGGCGAATACTGTCAGCTGCAAGCCACGCGGGTGATTTCTGGCTGGATACAAGGCGGCAGGATCAAAGCCAGAGGGCAATTGCCCGGCGCTATGCACGGCGGTCTCGCGGCTACATTTCAGCGACACCTCGACGTTACCCGCGGCGCTTACTCGAACTCGACCCCCAAGGCCGGCATCGGAAACGCTCCATCCTGCAGGCAATGGTGTGGGTAAATCTTTTTTGCGTAAAGTAAACTCGAGAGGTCGGTCCGATGGGCTGCCCAAGTCGGCGTTTCGAAGATAGGGTAATAGGTCTGGATCGAATAGATTGTTTTCTAGTCCTCGAATTAGCGTGCCTTGCTTGAGAGTTGGGCCTAGCTGGCTAAGATATTCATCGAGATTGACTTCGACTCCCTCGCCGTCTGTCCACCTGCCTTCGCTTTTTTTAAGCTGGCCGGTAAGTGCCGCAAGACTATGGTAAGTGGCCTGTTTCTGGCTGGAAGGTAGGGCATCGATAACCAGGCGTCTGTAGCTATGATGCCCAGAACTGCGACCTGCCGCATTTATTCCTCCGAATCCTGTGATTACAGGCAATCTCGCCATTGTCTCTTCCCTTGTGTTGCCCGTTAACGGGTCTTATGCTGAATACATCGTGGCAAATACGTCTATATGACTATAGTGGGATATTTCGTGGAAACTTTAAGTCATAGTAGACAGTAGATATGACATAGTAGCCAGATTTTGTTTCATGGCTTAAGCACAGTTAAAGACTGGAGAGAAATGCTGCTTGCGGGCTGCGGCTTTGAACAGCTTGCATAAAGATCGTGCCACACATAGCATGAAGGCATAAAATCCAAAACATCAGAATTTCTTGGAGGAATCATGAATATTAAAAAGCTAGCCACTACATGTCTCTTACTGAGTGGAATTAGCGCGGCAGCTACTGTTTTAGCTCAAGACGATCGTTTCGCCAATGTAACTATCGAGACTGTGCCGGTTACTGGCAATATCTCGATGTTGATTGGATCAGGCGGCAACATTGGTGTATCAACAGGTGAGGATGGGCTATTGATTATTGATGATCAGTACGCGCCTTTGGCGGCAAAAATTAGGGCAGCCCTGTCGCAACTAAACCCCGATGCTCCGAAGTTTCTCCTCAATACGCACTTTCATGGCGACCACACCGGTGGCAATGCAGACTTCGGTGTGGCGAGTATTATCATCGCTCATGAAAACGTGCGCGGTAGGTTAGTAGCTGAAGACTCGCCGAGTCCGGCTTTGCCTGTAATCACTTTCGATGACGATGTTACCGTTCACTTCAATGGCGAGAACATTACCCTGATTCATATGCCAAGAGGCCACACCGATACTGATAGTGTCGTGATGTTTGAAGACAGCAACGTTGTCCATATGGGCGATCATTTTTTCAATGGTAGCTTCCCCTTCGTCGATCTCGCAAATGGCGGCACAGTGCAAGGCTATCTGAGTAATTTAGAAAAGGCTCTGTCTTGGATCGATGATGACACGTCAGTAATCCCAGGTCACGGGCCGCTAGGCTCCAAAGCGGATTTGTTAGCGTTCTACAACGTAGTAAAAGACACGTCGACCACCATTCGCGTTATGAAGTCGCAAGGGGTAAGCGCAGAAGAGGCGGTGACTGAAGGTTTGAGCGATGAATACGAATCCTGGGGACAGGGATTCATTAACGAGCAGCGTTGGATTGAAACTGTTTTTGCAAGCTATCCCCGGTAGTTGGGCTGCAGCAAACTGATATCCTCTAGTACTATGGAGTTCGCCTCGCCGGATATTTCGGTGAGGCCTCACGCCTCATGAGCAATAGTGACCAAACACAATCAAGTTTAAAGCAACTGCACCAGGCTTTAGGCATACCTTCAGACTACGCTGCAAATTGCGCACTCCCATTGTGCCTCGAACCCTCAGCACTTGTTGATACAGAGCTTGACTTCTATCAGCGTCGGCAGAAATTAACGCCCACTGCGTTCTCTGCGTGGTCAAGAATGCGCGAGGCAGCAACCAGCCAGGGCATCTCACTGTTTCTAATTTCTGCCTTCCGCGGCTATCAGTATCAGCATGACCTTATTGCACGAAAACTAGAAAAGGGCCAGCCAATAGAGAGCATTTTGCGGGTGAATGCCGCCCCCGGTTACAGTGAACACCACAGTGGGCGCGCTGTCGATATCGGAACTATGGATTGCGATGCTTTGAGTGAAAGTTTTGGTAAAACTAATGCATATCAATGGCTTGTAGATAATTCAGATGGTTACGGATTTAGCCTTAGCTATCCTCGCGATAATCCCTTCGGCATAGATTTCGAGCCTTGGCACTGGTGCTACAAAGAAGAATAACTTCCTTAGACAAACGTAAATGAAAGGGGTAATCTAGAAGTCGAACTACTAAGGAGAGGGGATGTTCGAGAATCACCACCGGGTGCACTTCCTAACGCATTATCTAGATACTTCTGTATTTAGCTCCCTCACTCAGACTCAATTTTCTACTCATATCCCTAGTTCAATTTTTGATTCATATTCGCTAGCGGCGACAGTTGTTTTCTACACAGCTGTGGTTGTTTCTTGGCGTCTGAAAATTGATCGAGAACAAATTCACTACTACATAGGAGGGTAATATCTAAACCAAGAGAGTTTGTAATTCGCTAATTTGAATTAAATCAGGAGATAGTAATTTATGACTAATGAATTCCAAGTTGTATATCACAATATAGATCAATCCGAAGCGATCAGCGAAGCCGTGCAAAAGCGGATAGGTAAGCTGAAACGCTATTGTGACCATATTATAAATGGCCGAGTAGTACTGGATTCCCCGCACAACAATCACTATAAGGGAAAGGTTTATTCGGTCACATTAGAGATTCACACGCCAGAGTTAGAGGTTCGAGTGAATCAGGACCAACACGACAACCACGCTCATGAAGATTTATATGTGGCAATTCGGGATGCTTTCAATGTGGCGGAGCGGCAGTTCAAATCCATAGACAAAAAGCATAGGGCAACACCATTGCATCAAAAATTCGAAGCAATGATGCTACATACTGATCCGGCGGAAAAAGAAAGTATGGATGAAGCTGAAGTGATAGACGGGGTTAATAGCGAGGCTGCAGCTTAGGCGGCAGGGAAAAGGGCGGTAGAATTTACATGGATGACACAACAAGAAAGGAAATTGAGGCAGCAACTTTTCGAAGGCTGCTGCAACACTTAGATGATAACAAGGATGTTCAAAATATTGACCTGATGAACCTTGCAAGCTTTTGTAGAAATTGCTTGTCGAAATGGTATGTTGCAGAGGCAGGGTCTCGCGGCGCGGATATTGATTACGAGTCCGCTCGAGAGATTGTCTACGGCATGCCTTACCCCGATTGGAAATCTAAATATCAATCGGAAGCCAGTGCGGAGCAGTTACAGAAATTCGACAGTCAATCAGTTGACTAAGTAGTTGTAACGCAGATCGAGGGAAATCTCTGAATGGTACTTGGAGATTTCTTTTTTTCATTGTCCTACATTGACCCTCTTAGCTATTTTAAAAACTGGTTCTGCTAGTAGTCAACTCGTGCGACCTTAACCAGTAGAGTAGAGCTATTGTCAGTCCAAGTCACATACACTGAATTCTCTACCGCTTCAATGATCGGCAATATTAAGCGTTAACTACCTGGGGTTTTCATTGAATTTCACGCCCACTATCACCACAGTGCTATTGGCCAGTCGTACACTCATTTTATTGAACAGGGGAAATTTCTCCTCTACACAGCGCGCACCATTCATAGCAATAATTCACGATACGTCAATTGCCAACCTGGTTTCTGCCGCTGCCAACGGATACCAAAGAGTTGTCATATCTACAAAAAAAGAACTAGTAGACTTTGTGAAACTAGGGGTTTTCTCGGCTCAGGCATTGATGCGCGCCGCTACCTCGCAACGAAAGCGTATAGATTCTGCTTTGAAAATTGTAACGTGTCCCGGCTTTTCTTGGCAATTGGAATAAAAATTAATAGATATTGAGAGTAAATTGGGTGATCTGTAGTGCTTAAACAATAATAAAGGAGACAGAAAAAGAGTCAGCAGTGATATAGAAACGACATATGCAGGGCATGCCTGCATGCTATCTGCTAGAAATGATGTAAATCTTCGTGTCCGATACGCGCTAAACACCAATCCTTATAAAAAAAATCAGAGCGTGATAAAAATTCTAAATAAAATACCGCTGAGATTCTTGATCCCTTTTGTATTGTCGAAGATTTTTTTAACACACCGGCGCCACTATTTGTCTAGTCTATTCTATTCTTCCAAAAAATGTCATTCGCGCGGATTCAGATAGCGAAATTCCTGGCTCAGAATTATAGGCAAGTACCACCAGTATCCGAGTCCGATCGCCAATAGTAGGGGTGACGCGATGCATAGAGTTTCTTCCACGGAATAAAATTAAGTCACCTGCACGTATTGCGAGTTTTTCAGCATCGATAGCACCATCAAGAATTTGTTCGGACATCTCATAATTCATCTCACCCGCGTCAGCATTACGTACATCTTTTACGAACTCGAATTCACCGCCAGCCTTGGCACTATCAATCATTAAAGTGATTGCGAACGAAGAGTTGTCATAGTGCCAGCCTAGTTCCTCTCCTTCGCTGGCATAGTGCAAGTTAATTGACGACTGGGCATCTGCATATTCATGTAACGCTAATTCGTTCAATACAGAACACAAAAAATCACGAAACTCCTTGGCGTTGTATATTATGCGAAGTGCTGATTCAGGGGGGATCTGATTATGTGTAATACACCCTTTTGACGAAGACACCAGCCTGTTACGCGGGTGATTTTGAGAGTAGTTGGGGTCAGTGTCGCTTAGGAAAATGTTGTGATCCGTGTCAGTGTAGAAAGCAAGATGTTGCTGTTTAAGGCCCTCGTTGCGTACTGAACTGATCAATTCGGGTTTTAGGAAATTTCGCAAAACCAAGGCGCCGTCCTTCTCTAGAGTTTGCTTGCATTCCGCCCGAAAATCTTTGTTCTCCAAAGGGTTTTTTTCAAGGTCAACAACGTCGGCGAATTGTCTGTTCAATTTATTTGGTCCGTGTGTAAAATCTGGAAACACCTCAAGGTTCGAAGATGTAGAGTGAGAGAATCCCAATTAAAAGGAGTTCATAATAGCATCGAAGCTAACCAGCCAAAAGTGAGGAGTGGTATATTGAAGTGAAGGAATGTGGGTATCACGGTATCCTGTATGTGGTCATGCTGGCCATCTGCATTTAAGCCAGCAGTAGTTCCCAGAGTCGTGTCCGATGCGGGTGAGCCAGCATCTCCTAGTGCGGCAGCAGTGCCAATTAGTGCGGTAGTAGCCATTGCTGAAAATCCAAAACTCACACACAATGGAACATAGATTGCGGCAATTATAGGCACAGTTGAAAATGACGATCCGATACCCATTGTGACTAAGAGCCCAACCGCTAACATAATGAAAGCGGCCAGGGGCTTGCTCTCTCCAATTATTTCGGCGGTGTTCTGCACAAGCGACGGGATTTCGCCGGTTGCTTTCATGACTTCGGCGAATCCAGATGCAGCAATCATTACGAACCCAACGAACGCCATCATTCGAACACCTTCAGTGAAAACGCTATCTTGTTCGTTCCATTTAACGATGCCGCAGATAGAAAGAAGTGCAAAGCCAGTCAGACCACCAAATATCATCGAGCCGCTCCAAAGCTGAACAGCAATCGAAGCTAAAAGTGCTAGGCTGATGCCAGTTAACTGCCAAGTCTGCAGCCCCACCTGATCCCGCTCAATATTTTCTCTTTGAATTGAGCGGTCTTCATATAGTCTTGTCTTTCGGTAAGTCACCAAGAGTGCAAATAGCAGTCCCATACATAATCCAGCAACAGGGATCAGCATAGCCTCTGGCAGTAAATTTCGGTCTACGCTGAACCCAATAGATTCTCCAGCATCGTTGATGTTAGCCAGCAGGATGTCGTTGATGAAGACGTTGCCATATCCGATTGGTGCCGTTACATACATCACGCTCAAGCTAAATGTAATCACACAGGCTGCAGCCCTGCGGTCTAACTTAAGATGATTCATAACAATTAATAAAGGTGGAATGAGTATTGGAATATAAGCTATATGCACAGGAATGATTGTCCCGGAAGCAAATCCCGCTAAGATAAAAGCCGTGTAGAGGCTAACAGTGATTTTTGTAGAAAAGTGCTGACTTTTATTGTCTTGATCTATGTGGCGTATGGCGCGGACAGACAGTCTTTGTGCAATGCCAGTGCGAGCTATCATCACAGCGAAAGCGCCGAGAGTTGCCATCGCGAGCGCGACTGGCGCACCGCCTCCAAGACCATTGTTGAAAGCAGTGATTATGTCTTCAATTGAAAGCCCTGCTTGAAGCCCCCCAAGAACGGAGGCAATGATCAATGACATTACTACGGGCACTCGAGAAAAGCTCAAAATAAGCATCAGAAGAACAGAGGTGACGATAGCATTCATTAAGGCATTCTATAAATGGGGTCAGAGTAAAAATACAGTATTTCTGGATTCGAGGGAAACTATGAGGGATTCAAAGGGTAGGGACTTAATGGGGTCGAAGTACTTTGATCTAAAAAAACTGTGCAGGTGAGCGCGGGAATCAGGAGGATAACTGACGGCTAGAGGCGGAAGAATCCTAACCGGTTAAGCGTGGTTTGTCCCTTGCAGGCTGCGCGCGAGTTGCAAACTGCTTTCACTGTTAGTGGAACGATCGAGTCGAGTGTTTTCAGTAGGTTGATGCCCACCTTTTTATGTAGATCAACACCTTAAACCGAAAAATCAGAGTGTGCTAGAGCAGTGCTATGGATCTATCGAAATCACGTTCTTAGAGCTAATGTGATTTCTACCCTCCCGTTTTAATAGTACAGGGCATTAAGAAAAGTCACTATGAGCCCGAATCGCCTTAGCAGCACTAGCTCTTGCTGCTAATTTTCCGTTCTCTTGGAAAAAGTCTGCCTCAACAAAACCGGTTGTACGACCACGATTAATCACGCGTCCTTCTATGCGAATAACACCGCTTTGCATGGGACGAAACATACGCGTTGTCAGTTCAGTGGTGGTGAACCATTCACCATCTTCCAGCGCACTGGCCATTGTCATCGATACGATATGATCAGCTAATGCTGCTATCCAACCACCAAAAACACGTTCTTCCTGAATATTCCGACTACCGTCATTAGGCCATTCATAAATAACACGTCCGTAAGATACCTCTTTTAACCATAGATGTGGCTTTATTCCTAAATTGCGAATCCCCGGGGGAAGTTCCCCGTCAACAGACCTTAAATTTCTAAAAAATTCAACTTGTTGTTTAGATAATGCTGTTCTTTCTATTTTTTTCATTGGTTTCCAGGTAGTAATAGGCGTTAATTAAGTAAGGTCAGAGGAAAAACTGTATTTTTGATCACTCTGAAATTTTTTCTTAAGTAGAGCGCCGATTGGTAATGACAAATTGTTCATTGATGAATTTTAACCCAAGAAGGCTGATATTAGCGCCTGTCGTCGGCTTGTTCTCACGCGCGCTTTTGTCTAGCAGCTCCTACAATTTTTTCGAGATCTATTTACGCAGATTTCTACTCTTGGGGCTCACTAAAGAGTGTTCATCACAAAGAGCGCATCTCGGTGTTGCTAGTTCTGCGAACACGACCATGACGCAGAAAAGTTGCCGTAAAAGTGTGCTTTATTGACTAAGGTAATACGGTATCCAAAGCGGCAATTAACTTGTCCACTTCCTCAACAGTATTGTAGTGTGTCATTGAAACTCTTACTGCACCGTTAGCCTCTAATAACCCCATGCTTTCTATTAGACGGCGGGCGTGAAAGTCTCCAAAGCGAATCGCGATTCCGTGCTCGTCCATTTTTTTACACACTTGTTGCGGATCCTGATTTTTGATGGTGAAGCTTACAGTAGCGACTCTGGTAGGATCTTTGCCTGAGGGATTGCCAATCACATGGCAATCATTTCGTTTTCTCAGGTAACTGAGTAATCGCTCGGAAAGTTTTACCTCCTGTTCCTCAATTTGCTGAAATGCCGCTTCCAATTGCTCACGTCGAGTCCCGTTTTTGCAGGTATGCGCGCCCAGGCCCGCTAAGTAGTCCACAATTGCGCCGGAAGCATATGAAAGCTCGTAATTGGCATTGCCTGGCTCAAGTTTTGCGGGGATTTTATCTGCGTCGTAGAAATAGTGATACAAATTGGCGAGATCGGGCATGTGATCATATTTACAATACAGTGCAGCATGATGAGGACCATAAGTTTTGTAAAGGCTCAGCGCATAGAAATCCACATTCCAGGAGCTTACGTCAACTGCTCTGTGCGGCGCATAGGCAACGCCATCGACACAAATTTTAGCGCCTCGCTCATGTACAAATCGAGTGATATCTTTTATGGGATTAATAGTGCCAAGAACATTTGAGACGTGGGTACAGCACACGAGTTTAGTCTTGTCTGTCATGAGTTTGTCTAGTTCATTTAGCTCGAGTTCAAAGGTCAGTTGATTGATGTTCCAAAAATTTAGTTTGACGCCAATTTCCTGCAAGGCAACCCAGGGGCCAATATTGGATTCATGGTCAGAATTAGTGACCACAATTTCATCCCCGGCTTGAAACTGATGCGCCATCGCCTTGGCTAAAAACTGCATGAGGATGGTAGTAGATGGCCCGAATACGATTTCTTCAGGTCTTGAGGCATTAAAAAAAGTGGCGATATTTTCACGCCCCTCAGCTAGCGAGCTAGCAGCTTTTTGGGAAAGTTCATAGCTGCCACCTGTTTGCACATTATTTGAATAGTAGTATTGCGTAATTTTGTCGACGACACCTTTTAGAATTTGTGAGCCACCGGCGTTGTCCATCAATGTCCAGTCTGTAGTTAGACCGGGGAACTGCTTTCTTACAAATTCAATATCAAGAGCCACATTATTTGCCTTAAATGAGTTTAGTTTACTGTTCTAACACGTTTTTGAGAAACGTGAGCGTACGAGGTTCCTTGGCCCCGTCAAATATGTCTGCAGGGGTCCCACTTTCGACAACCTGGCCTGCATCCATGAAAACAATGCGATCAGATACTTGCCTAGCAAACCCCATTTCATGTGTCACGATGATCATAGTAACGCCTTGGCCAGCAAGTTTCCGGATAACATTCAATACCTCTCCCACCATCTCCGGGTCAAGTGCTGAAGTAGGTTCGTCAAATAGCAAAATTTTCGGCTTCATAGCTAGTGCTCTAGCAATAGCAACCCGCTGTTGCTGACCTCCAGAAAGTTGCCCAGGATACTTGTCAGCTTGATCCGAAATGCCCACGTTATCCAGTAATCTGAGCGCTCTTTTAGTTGCGGCTTCAGTAGATATCTCGCCGACGCGCATAGGTGCTAGCTTCACATTTTCCAATATCGTCATATGCGGGAAAAGATTAAAATTCTGAAAGACCATGCCAACATTTGCGCGAACGTTCTTAAGATCGGCCCCTTTTCTTACAACCGTTCCGTTGACCGTTATCTTTCCTGAGTCGTCATAGTGTTCTAACAAATTTATGCAACGTATGAGTGTTGATTTGCCTGAACCTGAAGGACCAATAACGCTAACAACTTCTCCTTCGGCAACGTCGAGATTGACGTATCGTAGCGCCATAAATTTGCCGTAATGTTTGGAAACATTCTTTAGTTGGATTAGCGAATCCATTATTGGTTCCTCTTGCTATATTTTTTTTCAAGGTGGGAAACGGCAAGGACCATGGGCAATAATACAAGCAGATAAATTCCAGCAGCAGCTATCAAAGGTGTTGGATTGGCAGCGATCGCCTGTGCTTGTGTGGCCTGCTTGAGCAAGTCAGGCATCGCAACAACTGACGCTAGTGCAGTATCTTTGATAACATTAATAGAATTGTTAGTAAGTGAAGGTATCACTATTCTTGTTGCCTGGGGCAGAATTACGTCTTTCATCATGTGCACAAAGCTAAGCCCCAAAGCTTGTGATGCTTCGAATTGTCCCTTTGGTATTGCTTCAATACCGGAGCGAAAAATTTCAGCTGTGTAAGCGCTGGACACAATGATCAATGCAGTAGCCGCTGCTGTGAAAGGGGACAAGCTAATACCAACAAAAGGTAGTGCGTAAAAAATCACGATAAGTAATACGAGTAAGGGTATAGACCGGAATACATTGATGTAAATTTTTGCGGTCACTCGTGCAATGGCAGGCGCATAAAGTCGGATCAGTGCTAGCAGCAAACCGAAAAACAGGCCGAGAACGATACTCACCAGTCCAAGCTTAAGCGTGGTCGTAAGACCTAGTAACAGCATCGGTAATGTTTCGACAAATACTGCCTTATTTAGGAACGTGTCCATAAAGTTCAGCAGTAGACCTGCTTTTACGCCGGGCATGGCGGTCACTTTTGCGGTTGATGTGGTTTCTTCTGCTAAGACACCAAACCATTTATTGTGTAGCTCGTTGACAAACCCTTCTTGTTTTAGATTTGTAATGATTTCGTTGACGCTCAATGCCAGCTCGTCATCTTTTCTGAACATCATGGAGTAACTGCCACCCGTATCTATGCGTTCTACAACTTTGAGTTCGGGTTTGTCTTTTGTGTAATATTGCATGGCTGGGATGTCACTGATGTACCCTGCAACTCTACCTATTTGTAGATCCAACGCAGCAGGCGCAAGCCCCTCGTAGCGCCTAATCTCTTTGAAACCGTATTGCTGTTGATTTTCTGATGCCCAGATATCGCCAGTGGAACCCGTATCCACAGCGACAACCTCGTCTTGCAGGTCATTGATAGACTGAATACTGCTGTCACTTCTGATTGTAAGTGATTGATCACTATCATAATAAGGCTGAGCGAAGGAGACAGAGGCGAGTCTTTGTTCGGTAATCGTGATAGAGGAGATAGCAATATCGATTCTGGAAGACTGTACGGCGGAGAATAGGCCGTTGAAGGGTATATTGATGACCTCTATTGCTCTGTCTAGCCGCTTGGCCACTTCATTGACTAGGTCAATTTCAAACCCTATCAACTCGCCAGCAGTATCTTGGAATTCCCAAGGTACATTGCCAATGTTTGCGCCGACGATAAGGGCATTTTCGCCCGTGCTTGCCGCGCTAACCGGCACCAGGTATGCAGCCAGAGACGTCAATATTAGTACAAATTTTAAACTGAGCTTTTGAAAATGCAAGAGTTGCTATCCTGACCTACAGCGAGCTGATTTCGGCTAAAACCTGATACTACCCGATTTGGTGTTCGGTTGCAGAGGGGCGTGAATTCGTGTTGAACGATTTGAAAAGGATATGGCCAGTCTTAGACTATTTCTGGGTGAGTCAATAATTTAAATAGCCTTCGTACTGTTTATACCCTGCTGGCTTCGCGACCGGGAATAACTGCTTGCGCAGTTAGTCGAACCACCGCCACTAGGATTTTCAATAGATTGCGTGACCGAATCTCTATTTGAATCAAGGAGTAATAAGCTCGAAACATGAGTGTTCTAAAAATCTCTCTATAGTCGTAAATTAAAACACTTTGATCCCTTTGATTCCTGATTCAATAGGGAAAGCTATTGTTGTTGCTTCTCAAGATGCCGGGCTGCTCGCAATATATTTTCTAAGCCGTAGTTTCCTTCATGGCAGGCAAATTCATACAGGGGTTCGCCTCCTTTAACCATTGGGAAAGACACTGTCCAAGGGCGCTCCCAAGTAGTGTCGTCGGTGACGGTAAATTCATATTGCAATCTATCGTCGGCGATTCTTGTGTAACGTTCTTCCAAATGTAAATTGGAACCTGAGCGGCGAAAGTTAGATTTTGCTGAGAAGTTTGTTGTCTCAATAACAAGTGTTTCCCCAATCCAGTGCCCTCGAGCATCGCCATGCCATTGAGTAATGTTATCCGGTATGTGAGGGCGCCCATCGAGGGAAACAATGCGAACGTCATGCACCATCTCAGTGAGTATCATCACTTCATTGGCAGTCTGAACTATTTGAATATTATTATTGTAGGCTTGTGGGAGCATTCCTTGCGGCATGCCCCAGGTTAGGCAGCGCTCATTCAGACTACGATCAGTCCAACTGTCGGCGGAACCTCTGCTTTCACGGAGTTTTTGCTCGGCTGCAGCGCGCTCAACGGCAGCTTGTGTGTAGGCTGGAATGCGTCCGTTCGGAGGGTCGACCACCAGAGACGTTTGTCCGGTTGCCAGAACGCTTGAGCCATAGTCCAAGTCTTGCGGATCATGCACTGTTATTCCAGTGCGTCGGGCATCCAATGGTTTGCCATCCTCTCGAGCAGCGCTTGCCTTTTCGTAAGCAATTATTTCTTCAGCCGTGAGAAAAGCTTTGTCCGCGAAACGTTCAGGCCTTTCTAAGGGTGTAATAGTGCGTCGATCCCAGACACCTTGGATATCCGGATGTCCCCAGGGAGTTTTACCTGCGGTGAACACACGACTGTCGACAGTTTGTGCCCACCCTAGCTGGGGAGTGAAAATCAGGAGCAGTAGAGTGGCAGTAAGGAGATTCGATCGTTGTTCCAGCATAATTTATCTCGGCTCTAATTAATTGCTGCATTCAATCCTGTTCGTCAACTAGAATTGTTTGTCCGGTTGCCATATTTTGCATCGGCCATTCCGATAATGGCGTCATAAACCTCATCAGCCTCAACGCCCCACTTATGGATTTCGCCTCGTAACAGCCTCGACCCTCTGAGAATCAACATAATTGCCAATACTTCTGCTCGCGGTGTGTAAACGGGGACAGACCACGGTTTTTTTGAGAAGCCTGAGCTCCGGCAAACCCAATCGTTTAAACGTGGTCTGTCCCCGATTTTCCCTGTTTTTTT
>Ga0209632_10003730_pt1 | contig 13781 bp, 12 predicted proteins | sample COG_10_FD_184754 | JGI IMG/M metagenome (GOLD analysis project Ga0209632, IMG submission 184754) | Pelagic Microbial community sample from North Sea - COGITO 998_met_10 (SPAdes) (version 2) | ecosystem: Environmental > Aquatic > Marine > Neritic zone/Coastal water | place: Helgoland, sampling... | reverse complement strand
CTTAGTGTAATTAAGGCACTTGTATTTTTAAAAAAGAATTTTAGACCAATAGGAATTGCTGTTATTATAGGAGGAGTTATAGGGGGTTTAAAAGAGTTTAATAAAGAAGATTTATTTTATTCACAATTAGTGCTTGAGCCAAATTTTAAAAGCACAAGGCAATTGTATAATAATGTCAATTATTACAATGATTTGGTAATCCAAAAAGATACCGCATTACTTCAAAAAATATTTAATTTAGAGATGTCTGTAGCAGCATCACTAAGAAAGTTTGAAATAGAACCCGTTCCAATAGATAGTGATATCATAAACTCCTATAATAGTTTAATTTCATCTCTAGATACATTGTCGTTAAGGAGTTATGCTTTTGAGAATTATAAAGAATCATTTACACATTATGACTATAGGTTTCATAAAGTAAGTATTGCAGCTGAAAAAAATGATGTTTTCGACAAATTAGGGGATGTTATTATTTTTTCAGTAGTTGACAATAAATATTTCAATAGAATAAAAACAATAACAAATAAAAATTTAAACAGAACCGATTCTTTATATCGCCAAAACCTGATCCAAGTTGACACGTTAAGAAACGTGTATATGAAAGTGATGATTGAAGAGTCGAAGAAACAAACTTCAGGGACAAGTATCAATTTAGGAGGACAAAAAAGCAAGACAAAAGAAATTGACTTGTTTGAGACTAACAGAAAAATAAATCAAGATTTAGAACAAATAGCGATAAAAAAATCTACTAAATATGATGTGATTAATGTTATTTCAGATTTTCAACCTATAGGAACCGAAGTAAAAGGGATAACAAAAAATTATATTTTTTTATTAGGAGCATTAGGTGGAGGATTCATGATTTTTTGGTTGCTTATAAGACAATTAAATACTTATTTAGAAAACTATAAACAGTAATAATGCAAGTAGTTCTTATCACTGGAGGAGCGGGTTTTATAGGGGCTAATTTTATTCCTTATTTTCTAAAAACAAATACATCATACGAAGTTGTAAATTTAGATGTATTGACCTATGCAGGAGACCTTTCGAATGTCTCTGAAATTGAAGGTAATCCCAAATATTCTTTCATTCAGGGTGATATTTGCGATAGAGAATTAGTCGAAAAACTATTTCAACAATACAATATAAAAGGAGTCATCCATTTTGCAGCAGAATCTCACGTAGATAACTCTATTACAAATCCAGATGCATTTGTGAAAACAAATGTTTTGGGGACCTTTAATTTATTAGATACAGCCAAAAATTATTGGATGGAATCTCCAAATGTGTTCAGAAAAGGTTACGAGAATTGTAGATTTCATCACATTTCTACAGATGAAGTATACGGAACTCTAGGAGAAACGGGATTGTTTACTGAAGAGACACCCTATGCACCAAACAGTCCGTATAGTGCGTCAAAAGCTTCTTCAGATTTTATGGTACGGAGTTATTTTCATACCTACGGAATGAATGTCGTTACCACCAATTGCTCTAATAATTATGGGGAAAAACAACACGATGAAAAGTTGATTCCGACCATCATTAGAAAGGCAGTTTCTGGTGAAAAAATTCCAATTTATGGTGATGGTAAAAATATTAGAGACTGGCTGTACGTTTTAGATCATTGTAAAGGAATTGAATTGGTTTTTACCTCTGGAAAATCTGGGGAAACCTACAATATTGGTGGCAAAAATGAGCGGGATAATTTGTATATAGCCCATACTATCTGTGCTATTTTAGATGAAATAATTCCAAAAACCACTTCTTACAAAGAGCAAATTCACTTTGTAAAAGACAGACCAGGGCATGATTATAGGTATGCAATAGATGCAACAAAGTTAGAACAGGAATTAGGTTGGAGAGCTGCTGAGAATTTTGAATCAGGTATTCGTAAAACCATTCAATGGTATTTAAGTAAATACATATAATATGAAGGGAATAGTATTAGCAGGAGGTTCAGGGACAAGGTTACACCCATTAACATTAGCGGTTAGCAAACAATTGATGCCAGTGTATGACAAACCTATGATTTATTATCCGATATCCGTATTAATTCTAGCTGGAATCAGAGAAATATTAATTATTTCTACGCCCCAAGATCTCCCTTTATTTAAAAGACTATTGGGTGATGGAAAAAAATATGGATGTAATTTTCAATATGCTGTTCAAGAACAGCCCAATGGATTGGCAGAAGCCTTTATTCTTGGAGAAAGCTTCATAGGAAAAGATAGTGTTGCTTTAATACTTGGAGATAATATCTTTTATGGGGCTGGTTTATCAAAAGTATTGAAAGCAAACAAAAATCCTGTGGGAGGAATTGTATATGCTTATCATGTAAAGGATCCAGAGCGGTATGGAGTTGTTGAGTTTGATGATAATCACAATGCAATTTCTATTGAAGAAAAACCAACAAACCCAAAATCTAATTATGCGGTTCCAGGAATTTACTTTTATGACAACGAGGTTGTTAGAATTGCTAAAAATATCAAACCAAGTAAAAGAGGTGAGCTAGAAATTACGGAGATTAATAATTTTTATTTAAAAAAAGAAAAGTTGTCTGTTAAAGTTTTAGATAGTGGCACTGCTTGGTTAGATACGGGCACTTTTAATTCTTTGATGCAAGCAGGTCAGTTTGTTCAAGCCATCGAAGAGCGGCAAGGCTTGAAAATAGGTTCTATAGAAGAAGCGGCCTATCGAAGTGGCTTTATTACAAAAGAACAAGTATATAAATTAGCGGATCCTTTATTAAAAAGTGGTTACGGAGAAAATTTAATGAAGTTATAATGAAGGTCTCAGAAACAGAATTAAAAGGTTGTTTTATCATAGAACCACAAATTTTTAGTGATGAAAGAGGCTATTTTTTTGAAAGTTTTCATAAAGATAAATTCCAACAATTAACAAATATCGAAGTCAATTTTTTACAAGACAATGAAGCTTTTTCCAATAGAGGTATTATCAGAGGACTGCATTTTCAAAAAGGACAGTTTGCCCAGGCAAAATTAGTGAGAGTTGTAAAAGGAAAGGTTTTAGATGTAGCGTTAGATATCAGGCCTGGCTCAAAAACATACGGAAAGCATTTCTCAATTATTTTATCAGAAAAAAATAAAAAACAACTTTTTATTCCCAGAGGATTTGCACATGGGTATGCTGTTTTAGAGGATAATACGGTGTTTTCTTACAAATGTGATAATTATTACAATAAAGAGTCGGAGAGTGGAGTTATTTATAATGATAAGGATTTACAGATAGATTGGATGTTAGAGGAGAATGAAATAGAACTTTCAGAGAAGGATGAAGAATTAAAATTTTTAAAAATTTTTTATAATAAATAAGAGGAATTTAATTCCAGAAAATTATGAACTTATTTGTTCAGGGTTTTCTTTAAAAAGATGTTTGATTTAAAAACTAAAAATAGTTTATGATAAAAAAATTAAGCTCAGATAACTTAATTATTCTTAAAAACTTATCTTTTTTATCGGTTTTAAGATTTTTTAATTTAGGAGTAAAATTTCTTTTAGTTGCATACCTAATAAGGGTATTAGGTAAAATAAACTACGGGGTTTTAACTTGGGTAGATTCTATTATTCAATATTTTATAATTTTAATCAATTTTGGATTTAATGTATATGCTGCAAAGTATATTGTAGATAATAGAGAGTCAAAAAAAGATTTAAATAATATCACTTCTGCTATATTTTTAGTAAAAATATTTTTATTTATTTTAAGTTTTTTACTGCTTTATTTCCTTTCCTTTCTTGATACGTTTTCAATTTATAAAGATTATTTGTTCTTAATGTTGATGATAGGTATAGGGGAGGTGTTTTTTCCTATTTGGTATTTTCAGGGAGTAGAAAAATTAAAATTGGCAACATATATAACTGTTTTATCAAGGTTGGTATTAGTATTTGGAACTTTTCTGTTAGTAAATCATCCAGAAGATTTAAAAATTCACATTTATTTAATCATTTTTTCAAGTTTTTTAATGGGTATTTTAGGCTACTTAACACTTATTAGAAAATTTAGTTTCACTTTTGTCTGGGTTGAAAAAAAAGCTATTGCAAATCTATTAAAAGAAGCATATATGTTTTTTTTAGCAAGGTTTTTGTCCTTGACATTTAATTTTATGACAATTTTTTTGATTGGTATTTTTTACACTATGGACTATGTAAGTGGTTTTGACATTGCCTTAAAAATAGTTTTAGTTTGCATTATTCCATTTGATATGCTACAACAAGCTGTTTTCCCAACAATTACTAGAAATAAAGATAAATCATTACTTAAAAAAATTATTTTTTTAAGCATTCTTTTTGGAGTTTTTCTGTCAATTGTATTGTTCTTCTTTTCGGAAGAATTATTACTTTTATTTGGAGGCAATGAAATTCTTGAGTATGACAACGTATTGAAAACTTTATCAATTATACCGCCATTTGTTGCACTTACATTTACTTTAGGGACTTGTACACTAGTTGCATTTGGCTTTAACAAAGAATTTAATAAATCACTAATAATTTCGTCTTTGATTTATATATTTATTGTTTTAATATTATATTTATTAGATAATTTATCTTTTTGGAACTTAGTATATCTTAGAGTATTTTCTGATATTATACTGGCCCTTATAAGGGTTTATTTTGTATACAAAAAACGAATATTTTTAGATTAAAATGATCTTTAAAACAACACAAAATATAGTTTTTAAGTATTTTATAAGTCTTTTTGTATTTGATACGTTGGTTTTTTTTATTTTAGAATTTATTTTTAACAATTTATTTGCCTCCATACCTTATTACAGATTAGCAATAATATTATTTACATTTATTTTTTTCACACCTACTTTTTTACTTAAAAAACAAAACTTAGTGAGAAGAAAAATTAAAAACCAAGATTATATAGTAATAATTTGGTGTTTAATATCAATCATAGAGTTTATTCATGGTTTTTTAATTGGAAACCCCAGAATATATCTGTTTGCAGATTTTATATATATAATTTTTGGGGTGTACATATATTTTATGTTAAGTAACAATATTTTAGAGAATAATGAGAATATTTATAATTTAGAAAATTTTGGCAAGTTATTAATTCTGTTTTTTATTTTATTTTATTTTGTTAATGGTTTCTTCTCAGAAAACTTTTATTTTATTTCGTTAAGTCTCACATATGTTTTTTTAATTAAAAGAAAATATTTACTGGCCCTTTTTTTGTTAATTCCATTCTTAATTCAAATTAAATATTCTAACAGAGCATTATTAATTTGTTTTATTTCCACAATAATATTTTATTTTATATTTAAAATGAGCTTGTTTTTAAATAAACGAGGTAGGATCCTCATGCTTACTTTTATATCTTTTTTTCTTGTTTTTTTTCATCAAGAATTTCTAATAGTTTTAATTAAATTAGTTCCTGAAAATTCAGACCTATATTTTAGAATACAACAACTTTTAGATGTAATTGAAAAAGGAATAGATTTTGGAGATCCTCGACATGTGTCTATAGCACAAAGATTAGTGGAAGCTAAAGTTGTTATTAGTATTTGGGTTAAAAATATTTTTACATTCATATTTGGATCTGGTTTAGGGGCTGTGATTGATGGGAATCTTTTTATTGATTCTTCAGTTACAAAAACAGCTTTATTGGGTGCTAAATCCATTCATAATATACACTTGCTTCCATTTGCTTTAATTCATAAATATGGATTGTTGGGGTTAATACTTTTTTTTATTTTAGTAATAGAATTTTTAAACTCAATTAAAAATATTTTAAAAAAAAATCAAAATATTATATTTGTTTTTTGGAATTTAACTTATGTTTTAATATTTGTTTATTCGTTACCAGCAGCATCTTTTTTATGGACATCTTCATTATTTTGGATAACATTATCAATGAAAAGAAACTCTCTTTATGTTAAAAATAAAATTTAAAATGGAATTTTTTTTAGGGGTTGTTTTTTTACTTTTCTCCCTTTTTCCAATCACTCCAAATCGTATCAAGGGATTACCAGTTATTATATTGTTTCTAACTGCGTTATATTTAGTATCAAAATTTAACGTTTATAAATTTAAAATAAAAAAACTCTTATTCATAATTAGCCCATTTATACTCATTATAACAAGTCTTTTATACACAGATAATTTTTCAAATATTTCACGGACCATATCCACAAGACTTTCTTTGATAATAATACCTATTTCATTTTTTTTAATCTCATCAACTAATATTAAGCTTACACAAAAAACGATTTCAAAGTTTCACAAAATTTATATATGCTCAACAGCGATTTTTTGTCTATTATTTTTTCTGAAAATCACCCATGAAGGTTATTATTCAAATACTATAAATATTAATGATGTTTATTTTATAGTAAGTAATAATTTATTTGGTATTGGTCAACACCCAATTTATGGATCTATATTTATTGCAATAGCGATATTTTATATAATTCAAGAAATTAAAAATGAAAAAAAAACATTTAAAAATATTCTAATATGTGTTGGTTGCTTATTTATGTTATATATTTTTTTTTTATTGGCAAGAAAAGGAATAATAATATCGTTTATATTTGCTTTAGTTTCTGTTTATTTAATTAGATTTAAAAAAAAATCAACAAAAAAATTAACAATTATTTTTATCATAGCTACTTTTATTATGTCGCTTTCAATACCAGTATTAAATAAAAGATTCAAGGAGGTTTTTTATGACTTTACTTACCAAAATATAAACGAAAATAACTCTACAAGTATAAGATTTGGTATTTATGAGTGTGTTTTTAAAATTTCACAAAAAAAATGGTTATTTGGTTATGGAATTGGTGATGTAGATGATGAACTTCAAAAATGTTATTCAAATAAATCTCAAATCTTAGTCAAAGGTAATTTCAATTCTCATAACCAATATTTCAGTTATATTTTAAGTAGCGGTATTTTAGGAGCAATTAGTTTGGTATCCATTTTATTAACCACACTCTTTTTCGGGTATAAAAACCGTAATATAATTATTATATTTATAATTCTTTTTTACTCATCAGCATTTTTATTTGAAAATATTTTAGAACGTCAATCAGGTGTCATCTTATTTATGTTTTTTATATCATATTTCAATTTTATTGATCATCAAAAAAATTTAAAAATTTGAAAAATAAAAAAATATTGCTTATTGGCCCATTTCCTGATCCAATTTCAGGTGTTTCAATTTCCAATAGTGTAGTTAAAGAAATTTTGAGTGCTGATACCAATTTTTTTGTAAAAGTAATAAATACCTCTTTTACAAGTTTTGACGAACAAATTGGTAAGTTTTCATTCAAAAAATTATTTTTTTATTTATCAATAAATACATATTTTTTGAAACTATTTAGCAGTAAAATTATATATATAACTCCTGGACAAACTTTTTTGGGGGTTATGAAGTACGCTTTTTTTATAATAATAAGTTCAATATTAAGAAAAGAACTTATTATACATGTCCATGGAAATTATTTAGGGCAAGAGTATAAAACTCTAAGAGGGATTAAAAAATTAGCATTTCATTTTCTAGTTTCTAGATTTACAAAAGGAATAGTTTTATCTGATTCATTAAAACAGAATCTTACTCCTTTTATAGATCAAGGCAGTATTTTTTGTCTACCAAATTTCGCTCAAGATTATCTATATAAAGAAGATAAGAGGCTAGTTAATGATGAATTAAGAATTTTTTATTTAAGTAACTTAATGAAAGAGAAAGGAATTATTTGTTTGTTAAAAGCATTAAAAAACTTAGAAAAAAATAATATAATATACAAGGCTAAAATTGCTGGCAATATAGATGATAAGTCCTCTAAAGAAATTTTGCAGTTATTTAATGAGTTAGAAAATACAAAATATATTGGTATAGTAAATGGAGAGGATAAAAAAAACCTTTTAAATTGGGGAAATATATTTATTCTACCTACTTTTTATAAAATGGAAGGTCAACCAATATCAATATTAGAAGCAATGGCGACAAAAAACCTCGTAATAACCACGAACCATGCAGGTATTCCAGATATTTTTCAAGATAAAGTTAATGGGTATTTTGTAGAAAAAAATAGTTCAGAGAGTATTCAAGATATATTAAGTTATATTGCATTTAATAAAAATCAATTAAAACATATTGCAATTCATAACAAAGAGTATTTTTTAAAAAAATTCACAATTGATAAATTTAAAACAACTCTCATAGATATTATAAAATAATGCTATATCAAGATTTAAATTCCTTCAAATTACCAAAAAAATTTAGAGGTAGAAATGCCTTTATCGTTCAGCTTTGGTGGATTGTACAAGAAACATTGTTTAGAATGTCTCCACAATTTTTATATGGCTTTAGACGTTCTATCTTAAGAGCATTTGGTGCTAAAATTGGAAAAAAAGTTATTCTAAGACCAACAGTAAGGATAACCTATCCTTGGAAAGTTTCAATTGGAGATTATTCATGGATTGGAGATGATGTTGTTTTGTATTCTCTAGGAGACATCTCAATTGGTAAAAATGTAGTCATTTCTCAAAAATCATATCTTTGTGCCGCGTCTCACGATTATTTAAAAGAAGATTTCCCGATTTTTGCAAAAAAAGTTACTATTAAAGATGCCTGTTGGTTAGCAACAGACGTTTTTGTTGCGCCAGGTGTTACGATACATGAAGGAACTGTTGTAGGGTCTAGAAGTAGTGTTTACAAAGATTTAGAAGAGAATAAAATATGTATGGGTAGCCCAGCAAAAATAATTAGAGCAAGAAAAATTGACTAGCAAAAAGAATATATTATTAATTTCTCTTTTTTTTCTAGAACCTATTTTTAATAAACACGCAATTGCAAAAAAAATTCATAATAGATGAAATGATTATGAAAGTTCTACGTTAATAGAATATATTTCCTACAAAAATAATATCAAGTTTGAAGAAAAAAATTACGATTATAGGAATCAATTATTACCCAGAAGATACTGCTATTGGTCTATATACTTCTCAACTTGCAGAATTTCTTCATAAAAATGATATTGAAGTTACTGTGGTAACTGGTTTTCCATATTATCCATCTTGGAGAATAAATAAAGAGTATGCTTCAAAGACAACTTTTTTTGAAGACAATATAAATGGAATTAAAGTTTTTCGATACAAGCAATATGTGCCAAAAAAACCAACATTTATTAAAAGAATTTTTCATTTAGTAGATTTTTCAATAGGAAGTTTTTTTAATATTTTAAAGGTAAAAAAAACAGATTTAGTTCTTTGCATTGTTCCATTTATAGGGTCTGTTTTTTTGGGAAAAATACTTTCAAGGATGAAGGGAGCAAAATTATGGATACATATTCAAGATTTTGAGTTTGATGCAGTAACCGACTCTAATCTGATTGATGAAAAAAGCGATAAAAATTTTATTTTTAAAATTTTATTTTATTTTGAAAGTAAACTTTTTAATTCCGCAGATTTATTAAGCACAATTAGTACCTCTATGGTTAAAAAGTTGACAGGGAAAACAAAAATTGCAATAGAAAAAAAACTTTTACCAAATTGGGTAGATCCAAATTTTATTCTTCCAAAAGAACATAAGAAACACTCCTATTTAAAATCTGAAAAATTTAAAATACTATATTCTGGTAATATTGGAGAGAAACAAGACTGGGATTTTTTTATAAAATTTGCTAAAGAATTAGAGAAAGAAAAAGATGTTCAAATCATTGTAGTAGGAAATGGAAGTAAGCGTTATTGGTTAGAAGAAAAATTATTAGATTTAGAGAATATTTGGTTTTACAACCCTGTTGCTTATTCTGAATTATCGGATTTGTTATGTAGTGCGGATTTACATATATTGTTTCAAAAAGTAAATGTGATTGATACTGTAATGCCGTCAAAGATTTTAGCTATGATGGCTAGTGAGAAACCATCACTAATCACAGGAAGTTTTGAGTCAGAGGTTGCAAGGGTTCTGAATGAATCTAACGGAGGTAAGTTTTTTGAAACCAATAATACTCAAGACTTATTGCAATATGTATGTGAGTTAAAATCTGACAAAACATTAATAAATAAATATGGAATGAATGCTAGAAAATATATTGTAGAGGAATTCTCAAAAGATAAAATTTTAAATCAATTTATAAAAACATTTAGAAAGCTGTCAAAATAGTTGAAAACTAAAATCAAAAAATATTCGTATTTAATTAGACCATTAATAATATTATTTGATATAATTTTTATTAATCTTATTCTCTATCATTTTAGCCCCAATGAATCTTCAGGGTTAGAACTAAGCATCTATTGTTCTATTTTGTGGTTAACGATTTCCTATTTTACAAAGTTCTACAATGTATATAGATACACCCATATTCTAAGGATATTAAGTCTTTTAGGCGGACAGTTTTTTACTTTCGTACTTGCTTTTTTTGCATATTTTTCAATCTTCAAAGAAGGTGAAGTTATCAGTAAACAATCAAACATAATATATTTTATACTTCTAGTTATTTCAACAACTAAGTTTTTTTCCTTTTTTCTTTTGAAGATCTATAGGTCAAGTGGGAAAAATTTTAGGACCGTTATTGTAATTGGAGATAGTAAAACAGCACAAGATATTATTTCTGTATTTAATGATGAACAATACTTAGGGTATCGTTTTAGAGGCTATTTTTCTGATAATGAAAAATTATTAAAACAAAGTTCAGGTAATATAAAAGAAGGATTGATTTTTTCTAGAGAAAACAATATCGATGAAATTTATTGTGAAGTAAATTCAGTAGATCCTCCTCAACTCAAAGAAATCATAGACTTTTCAAATGAGAATAAAATTGAATTTAGACTAATTCCAGAAAATAAAGTGATTTACAGTAAAAATTTTACCAAAGAATATTTTGGTACAATTCCAATTTTAAAACCAAAAAAACTCCCTTTTGAAATGATTGAAACACATTTAGTTAAAAGGTGTTTTGATATTGTTTTTTCGATATTAGTAATTACACTATTATTGTCTTGGTTGTTGCCTATTTTATGGTTAATTGTTAAATTAGATTCTAAGGGACCTTTTTTATTTAAACAAAAAAGAGATGGTATAAATGGAAATCAATTTTATTGTTTTAAAGTTAGATCCATGAAAGAAAATGCTGCTTCAGATAAAATTTCTGCAGTAAAAAATGATGAACGAATTACTAAAATTGGTCATTTTTTGAGAAAAACCAGTTTAGATGAACTCCCTCAGTTTTTTAATGTTTTAATGGGAGACATGAGTATTGTTGGTCCTAGGCCTCATATGAATATTCAAACTAAAAAGTATATTACAGAAATAGATAATTATTTAACAAGAAATTCTGTTAAACCAGGGATAACAGGTTTAGCACAAGTTTCGGGTTATAGAGGTGAAGTTAAAATAACATCTGACATTATAAATAGAGTACGGTTAGATATTTTTTATATTGAGAATTGGTCTTTTTTGTTAGACTTAAAAATTATATCACTAACAATTTTTCACATGTTTAAAGGACAAAAGAACGCATATTAAAGAATGAAGAAAAATTTTGATATCACAACATCTATAGTTCTTTACAAGGAAGACTTAAACGAACTGTCTAGAACAATTGATTGTTTTTTAAAAACACGACTAAAAAAGAAGCTGTTCTTAATTGACAATACGCCAACTAAAGAATTTGAAGGGGTTTTTAATCAAAAAGAAATTGAATACATCCCTGTTGAAAAAAATATAGGATTTGGTCCTGGGCATAACCTTGTTTTAAGTAAAATTAAGAATCAATCTAATTATCATTTAATTTTAAATCCAGATGTCTTCTTTAACCCATTCGTTATTCCTAATTTAATAGCTAAATTAGATAGACATGAAGTTGTTTCTATGATTGCTCCAAAAGTTCTATTTCCCAATGGAGAATTTCAAAATTCGTGTAGAAGGTATCCAAAAATAATAGAGTTACTTGCCAGACGATTTACATTTTTAGCACCCCTAGTTCCCGCTACACTTAGAAAAGGAAATTATAGTGATATTAATTTAGAAACTTCCTTTTTTGCAGACTATATAACAGGTTGTTTTCATCTCTATAAAACAGAGGATTTTGTTGAATTGAATGGTTTTGATGAGCGATATTTTTTATATATGGAAGATGTTGATATTTGTAGAAAAATAGAAAAATTAGACAAAAAGAAACTTTATTATCCCAAAGAAGAAATAACTCATGTTTTAAAACAAGGATCTTTAAAACAGAAAAAACTATTTTTTCACCACATTTTTTCTGTAATAAAATTTTTTTTGAAATGGAGTTTTTAAGGATCTCAAAATATCATTATAATTAATACTTCTTTAAAAATGTCTTTCTCGTGAAAGGGTGAATCCAAAGAATTTAAAATATATTTGCACCAACAACACAACAACACACAAATGAATATTCTTATTTTAGGTTCAGGAGGCAGAGAGCATGCTTTTGCTTTAAAATTATCTCAAAGTAACAAAATCAATCAACTTTTTGTAGCTCCTGGAAACGCAGGAACCCATCAAATTGCTAAAAATATCGCTATAGACCCTACAGATTTTATAGCTGTAAAAGAAACCGTGTTGGCGAATGATATTCAAATGGTTGTAGTAGGGCCAGAAGCACCCTTAGTCGCAGGAGTTCATGATTTCTTTTTAGCGGATAATGAATTGAAAAACATTCCAGTTATTGGCCCTAAAAAAGATGGTGCTTTGTTAGAAGGAAGTAAAGATTTTTCGAAACAATTCATGCAAAAACATGGAGTTCCTACAGCAAGATATCAATCATTTACAAAAGAAACTTTAGAAGAAGGTTTTGCTTTTTTAGAGACCTTAGCACCTCCATTTGTGTTGAAAGCAGATGGTCTAGCAGCAGGAAAAGGCGTTTTAATTTTAAATTCTTTACAGGAAGCAAAAATAGAATTGGAAGAAATGGTCTCCAATAAAAAGTTTGGAGAGGCGTCTACTACTGTGGTTATTGAAGAGTTTTTAAAAGGAATCGAATTGTCTGTTTTTGTATTAACAGACGGGAAGAACTATAAAATATTACCCTCAGCAAAAGATTATAAGAGAATAGGCGAAGGAGATACTGGCTTAAACACCGGTGGAATGGGAGCCATATCACCTGTTCCTTTTGCAGACGATGCTTTTTTAGATAAAGTAGAAGAATTGGTGGTTAAACCCACAATTTCCGGCTTACAAAAAGACGGAATAGATTACAGAGGCTTTATTTTTATTGGATTGATGAATGATAATGGAAATCCTTCTGTAGTTGAATACAACGTAAGGATGGGAGATCCAGAAACAGAAGTTGTATTGCCTAGAATTGCTTCAGATTTATTTGATTTATTTGAGGGAGTTGCTCATCAAAATTTAGATCAAAAATCATTTCAGGTGACCCCAAAAACAGCGACCACTGTAATGTTGGTGGCTGGAGGATATCCAGAAGCATATGAAAAACACAAAGAAATTACAGGTATAGAAAACGTTACTGAGTCTACTGTTTTTCATGCAGGGACGACTACCAAAGAGAACAAAGTGGTTTCCAACGGAGGTAGAGTAATGGCGGTTACTTCATTTGGAGATACCATAGAAGAAGCTTTGAAAAAATCATACAAGAGTATTGACCTTATTCATTTTGATAAAATGAATTACAGAAAAGACATTGGTTTTGATCTAACATAATGGAAAAAAAAGTAATTGTAGCACCGTTGCATTGGGGATTAGGTCATGCTTCCCGTTGTGTGCCAATTATTAATTCGCTCCTAGAAAACAACTATATACCTATAATCGCTTCCGATGGCAATGCC
>Ga0209632_10003727_pt1 | contig 13785 bp, 16 predicted proteins | sample COG_10_FD_184754 | JGI IMG/M metagenome (GOLD analysis project Ga0209632, IMG submission 184754) | Pelagic Microbial community sample from North Sea - COGITO 998_met_10 (SPAdes) (version 2) | ecosystem: Environmental > Aquatic > Marine > Neritic zone/Coastal water | place: Helgoland, sampling... | reverse complement strand
TGAGGTATTCAAAATAGTCACCCTTCTCTTTTTTGTTGAGGGTAGTAAGTTTCTTTTCGAAATCATCCCAAGAAGATATTTTATGAAAGCTTGGTTTAGCCATACTTCAAATATAAGATTCCTACTCAGGAATGTCCAATGAAATCTTTACACTAATTTTTGAACTGTTTCTAGAATTGAAACTTCCTGTTGGTTAACGTAAAATTAAGATGTATATAATTTTTTATATTTTGAATTTTACCATTAATTGAAGAAATGTTTCTGCTGGGATTTATTTAATTAGTGTGGCAAGACCTAATTCAATCGGCAATATCCTAACCTCATTTAAATTGTTTTCAAATTAAATTATTATTCCTTAATTTCTCGGTAATACATAAACACCATTCTTTTTGATTCTTCATCGTCAAAATTAGCAAGTAATTCAAGTCCCTGAGTAAAGCCCATCGAGTTTTGCTTTATGGTCTCAATACTCTCGACAATTGTATTGACTGATCCCTCGACGCTAGTCTCTGAAGTTTTAATTACCATATCCATAGATATATTGGCTCCATTAAGAAACGTATTCGCTTGCGACTGCGCTTTTACCTGAGCTACACGATTTATTATTGATGGGTTCGAGTATTTTTCCTTATCCAAACTTACTACAGATAATAAATATTGACGATCATAGTCTTCAACAATTTTAACACCTTCAAATGGTGAGGCTTTGTACATACGTTTTAGAAAATTTGTGAAGGCGGTTTTATCATCGTTGAATGATTGGGCGCTTACATTTATACAAAACCCAATACTTAGTAAGAACAGTATTTTTTTCATTTATGTAAATTTATTACTATTTAATATTGTTATAAGTTATTGTTTTGAGTTGATTTTATATTCTTCCAATTTTTCAATTTCAGTCAATGAGAGCTTATCTTCAAAAGAAAAACGCACGTCATAGGCTGCATGTACATCGACTTTATAGTCATATAACGAAATAACTGCCTCAAATACTTTTTTATAACCGGACCTTTCTGCCACAGGCAACTTCGCCGCAATATTTTCAGCAATTGGCAGAAAGGGATACTTTGTATAAATTTCTGTTTTATCCATCTGTGCCCGATGATTGTAACCATTGTAACAATATTTCATATTGGGCAAGCCCCTTCCTCCATTAATTGGCTTGTAATTCTCAACTATCGCGGCGTCAACAGTAAAAATTGGTACCGGACCATTAGACGTGTAAGGTCTTGGCCCTTTAATTAATAAACCTGAATTAAAAATAGGTTCAAAATCACATTCCAGAACTTTAAAATCTTCTATATTTTCAAATGTTCTGACATGAATGCCATTGGATATTTCAAAATTTAATAATGCGTGCTTTGTATACATTATTACATCTATTATTGATCTAACGGCATCCTTTGTTCTAAAATGCAATATGGTACTCATTGATTTGTCATAATAATGTATTTTTGGAATTAAGCCTTGTTTTCGTTTTTGCTTAAATCTTTTAACGAGATAATCGATATTGTCGGTTTGATAACCACGACTGGGATTTTCATACGATATGTTATAAGTATAATTATTGTTAGATGCCGCGATTGCATTAAGATCCCCAATATTAGAAGTGACCCCTCCTGTAACACCAGGCTCTCCAATGACAACTTTGTATGTTTTTTTTCCTAACTGTTTATATTGCTCAACTTCAGATTCAGACATTGATAAGCCTTTGATTGAGTTGTAGTAATATTGCCCGAATTGCTCGATGTTTTTGTTGAATTTTACATTTATTGCCAAAGGGATCGCCCATTGGTTATTATTATTGTTCATTTGTTTTGGTTCACCTGTATTTAATTCAAAATCGCATGAAAGATCAAGGATTTCCTTACACGTATTAGCAATATTTTGAATGGATTTTTTTTCGTTTTCTTCATTAAGCTTTTGCTGTTTGATATTAGCGGCCAAAACAGACCCTTTAAATTCTACAACAACACCTTTGCTTTCTACAAAAGATGTTAATTTTGAGACCGAAACAGTAGCCTTTAAAGCAGTTGAATAAATTCCATTCGGACTCTGTACTTGAGAGAGCACCTGATAATCCTGTATATTCCCGTTAGTTACAGATACGATTTCATCTTTTATTAAATTATCATTCAGTATTTCAGTGTTGGAAGATATGAACGTTCCAAAAGTTTGCTCCAAGGCATTGCGCAAAGCGTTCTGAACTGCTTCATCACTCGTATTTCCTTGACCTGTAACTTTAAGTATTACATTTTTTTCAACTTGAGTATATGTATTGACTCCGTATGCTAATGTGAGAATTAATATAATTATTTTCATATTTCGTGTTATAAATTTTAATACTTCAATTTACCTCCAGATAATATTGTTGTAAGTCATTGTTTTGGGTTGATTTCTTGCGTATTCTATTGCTACTTTTCTGTAGGAATTTACACGCAATTTATCTAATTCATAATTTCTACTAGCCTGTTTTTCTCTGTAAGCCGCATCACGTTGTGCTGTGTTTTCCCTGTACTCATCATCTCTTATTGATTTCTCCTCTGCAATACGCATCAATTCCTTTTCCTTCGCTACATTATTTTCATATTGTTTGAGTTTAAACTCCCAGGCTTTCTTCTCATCAGCAGCGAGCTTAGCTGAAACTTTTGTGGTGAATGCTTTAATATCATCTTGACAATTAGCCGTTGGATATACTGTTTTTAAAATAGCTGCACATTTTTGTGCTGCAGCTCCGTTTAAACCAGCTGCCCAAATAGCATTACTTTCTTGCAGTTTTTGAGCGCAATCAGCATCAATTTTTTGTTGGTAATATTTGGTTGTTAAATCTAAACACTCATAATAACAATCCTGACAAACCTCGGGTATTAAAGATAGGTTATATATAGCACCATCATAATTTCCTTGCGATACCATTGAAGCTGCTTCCTTTTTTATAAAATCACATTTAGAATTATAGTATGCAACAATTTCTGCTTTCGCCTCATTCACCAATTCTTTTAATTCATGTTTGTTAGGGTTTATGGTCTTAAAAGCTCCAATAAATGCTTTTGTCTCATTTGTACCTACGCCTTTTAGTGAAATTGTAGTCGAACTAAATTTCACATTATCAACAGCGTCTCCAATAAAAAAGGTAACATCTAAATTTTGTGCAATCATTTGTGGAGGACCCGGTATAATATCTTTGGTTGTAATGTTAACAGCCGCAGTAATAATAAACCTTGGGTTAACTTCGCTACCACCCATTCCGTTTTTAGTCGTTACTTGATCTAATTTGTTTTTTAGCATTTTAACAGCCGAAGCAGGTATACCCTCGTATTCTTGCATGTGGGTGTTTAATACTATCCTCCCAAAATCGTCAAGATTCTGAGCTAATGTGATATTAGAAATCACTATTGATATTATGAAAAGTACTAGTCTCATTGTTTTATTTTTCATTAAATTTATTCAAAATATTCTTTAAGTTTTTCTTCTATTTCAAAGGCAGATCCCTCTTCCAAAATGTATCCATTTCTTCCAATAAGAAATGATTTTGGAAGACTACCCACTTCGTACACTCTAGCTGCTTCAGAGGACCACCCTTTTAAATCACTTACGTGTGAAGGCCAATTCAGTCCTTGTTCTTGAATTGCATTTTTCCATTTAGTAGCATCTCGGTCAAGTGATACACTATAAACCGTGAAGCCTTGATCTTTATATTTGTCATAAAGCCTTAAAATTGCGGTAGATTCTCCCTTATTCCATGAAGCCCAAAAATTAACCAATACTATTTTCCCTTTGAGACTGAATAAAGAAATGTTTTCACCATTAGGATTTGGGAAATTTAAATCCGGTGCCTTTCTACCATTGGGCACTCCTTTATTTGGGGTTTCGTCTGCTTTAGCAGATTCTACTTCTTGAACTGCATCCGCAACATCTGATGCTGATGCCGCTTCTTCGACAGTTTGTTCAATCTCATTAATAGTAGTTTGTAAATTAACTAAGCGAATCGGAAGAAAATCTGCATCATATTCATTATCCAATCTACCACTAGGACCTATAGCATTATAATGCATAGGAGTACCCCATTTATTGTTACGCGTAAATGCCTCTAAAAGATAAAATGGTTTGTTCCCTAAAAAGTGGGGACAATCTTTACTTGCTGCATAAAACTTAATTTCATCTTCTGTTGGTAACCTCCAGTCATGAAATAATTGATCCTTATTAAAATCTGCCATCACTTTATCGCGACATTCTCGATTACATCTTTCTAATTCGACATCTGCAGGATACAAGGAAAAAATCAATTTTTTACCATTGAGGTTTCCGATATACACCCCTCCATCACTCAATATTAATTTTTCATTTATTGTTTTAATATTGTAGCTCGTAATATTCTCAATTTCATCCAATTTTCGAGGATCGTTTCCTTTAAAAATAATTTTCTGTTTATTTTCCCATAGGCTCAAACTGTACATAGGGTAGCCCCCATATTTTTTTTGTTGTAAATACCCATAACTCTCCTCTTTAAGATATCTTTGGAAATAGCCATAACCACCTCCATTAGAAGGACAGTTTGATGCTGATGGTGACATATTTTCACCTCGATATTTTCTTGGTTTTTTATCAATATTGGATTGTAGATAAAAATTATTGATGTAACGACCATTATAGCGATTCAAAAACGAACCGAGCAAACCAAGTATATCAACAGAGTATGTTTTTCGTAAATAGTACTTTTGTGTTTCGCCCTTGTATTTCACTCCAATTACAAAATAGTCAAGGCCCAAACTAGTATATTCGGAGACTTCATTTGAATTTAAACTAATTGCCCGTAAAGTTTTCATAATGTAATCCGCACAAAAATCAACATTTTCGTTAGCTGTAGCAGTAACAGTTATTGGTATGTACCACCAATCTTTATTTTGAAGAGCTTGATTGCCAACCATTATATTTTTTGACGGCTGTCCCGTTTCTAAGCTGTAGTCCCAAGCCGTTTCAAAAATTTCGTTTACTACTGAAAACATAGTATAAATCACTTTTACTTCTGCTTTTTTATTAAGTTCTTTTTGCTTAACATTTGCTGCAAACAAAGCGCCTTCAACTTTAACTTCCATTCCTTTTCCTTTTGCAAAGCTGGTCAGTTTATCTACTGAAACAACTGCATCTACAGTAACACTCCAATAATTGTTAGGCAATTGTGATTTGTCTATTACCTTAAAGTTTTTGACGTTACCGCTAGCAACAGAAACAATTTCATCTACCACCAGTTCATCATTGAAAATTTCAGTCCTCGAGGAAACATAGGATCCAAAGGTTTGTTCTAACGCATTTCGAAGTGCCATTTTTTGAGCCAATTCAAAAGTTTTTCCAGTACCCATAGATATTATGGATACATCGTTGGCATAGGTAATTACAGGAATAGTAAAAAAAATGAAGGTCAGTAAATTATACATTTATATTTATTTAATTTTTTGTTTGTTGTCCTTTTCTTTGATCCGTAGATTCAAATTTAAGCTCACTCATTTTGGATAATTCCTCCTGAGAAATTAATAAACTTATAACTACTGGAAAATTAATTACTTTTTTAAAGGCATTTTCAGTTGAATAACAATAAATTATTTCGCTGACGCAATTTTTTGCAGGTTCATAACCGGGTTTTTTATAACCTTCATTCTGAACCTCCCCTTTCTTGGCCCTAACACTTTGAGAGGCTATATATGTGTACTTTTCAAAATTCCCTTTTAATGCGGTTCTTATATCAAAGCATGGATTCACATGAGTATCATAGAATTCTGATATCAGTTCATGTGTTTTACTACTTCGAAAATACCACTTATCTTTTAAATCTGCAGCGCTTGCTACCACATCTATAATTCCCCTTTGATAATTCAAATGCTTTAGATTAGGATCGTCAAAAAAAGCAGGAGACCCCATTAGCCGTGAGTATGATTCATAATTTTTAATTTTAATGGCGCTGTATAAATTGCTTAAAGACCTTTCAAATTGATCTAAATTTTTATTTCTGGAAAGATAAAGGCATACAGAAATTTCATAGTTTAAATCATCTAAATTTTCTAAATCGTTATAACGATTAATTGATTCAGGGGTAGGTGTTGGACAATGAAAATTATCTTTAAAGTGATTAACATAAAAACATTTACCGTTCTTTAAATTATTAACCAATGTGGAATTCAATAAAGTTTTAAACTTATCCGGACATTCCGCTGTAGTAAGGTTAAAAAGTAATTTTTTGTTTTTTTGTTTTTCATAAAAAAAACCATTGTGAGCTTTAATAGCTCTTCGCCAAGAGTCTATCTTTATTGGACTCTCGACCATACTAATATTTACATTGCTGAAATTTACATTTTCAAATTGCATTAAAAAATCTTTCATGATTTGGTATTCTTGGGCAGCATAAAATTTTTCTTTTTCTATATTTTGGCTGTAAACCCCTCCTTTAACCTCAAACTTATTAGCCCCGCTTTTATTTAAATCCAATACTAATTTTTCAGGAGTAATTGTTGCTGAAACCAATACTTCGTAGCTGCCATTCTTTTTTGAGGAGTTAATCACAGTGTAATCCTTCACCTCTCCAGATGCAACGCTAGAAATTTGATCGTTGATCAGTACATCATTTTTTATAGTTGTTGAACTACTAATGAATACACCCATTGTACGTTCAATACAATCCCTCAACGCTTCATTTATCGCTTGTTTCTCACTTTTTCCTTTTCCAGATCCGATTACCTCAACGCTGTTTTTTTGTGCAAAAGACATGACACAATGAAAAAAGCAGACTAAGAAGGTAATTTTTGGATGCATAAACCTATTTTTCACCCAATACTAGAATTGCCTCACCTAATCCACGAGTCATTAATTTACTCGTAATCCCATATTCTTCACGAGATAAAAATTTGCGCAAGTCTTTAGTGAATTTACGTGCATCGATAGCTCTGCCTCTTTCATCATATACTGGTATTCTAACTTGCTCAAATCGCATAAAATTCTCCGAAGCATCTGACAAACTGTACCTATTACTTACAGTATTGTCATACATCCAATCGTCAATAATATCCGTTAGTTCTTCTCCGTCAAATTCTACCTCCAAATCATATTCCCAAGAATCCCAAGTTTTTATAAAAATTGAAACTTCTCTGCCGTTCGCAAGTAAGTCGTCAAAGTACTTCTGCAGTTGGTCTCCAAACGGTCCAATATTCGATTCTACAGCCTTCATTAACATTTCAGGCAAAATTTCATCCGAAGGGCTGCTATTACCTGTAGATGCAGCAATACGCTTGCCAGTATATGAATCCAAAGCTTCTAGAGTAAATGACACTGATTTTCCTTTGGCTTCTTTATTAACTTTCCACCAAATTTGGATAATTATATCTGCTTTGGCTCTCTTTTTAAGCATATCTAATGGACTTTCATTTAGTGATGACGCACTAGACTTACTCATTGTCATGTTATCTTCAGCCGCTCGCTGTTCAAGAAGTTTCAATTCTTGTTCAGCATCTTTTAATGGAAATCCTTTATCGACCATTAACCCGCCAATCTTACTAATTACTTGACCCAACTCGGTATCTTCTTGAAAAGCTGCTTTATAATCGGGTACTTTTTGTTTGGTTCCTTGGTTGTCAAATTCAGTCATAAAATAACGCTGCGTACACCAGTTGTCGCTTGGTAAAACCATTAAGGTTGGTTTTTTGGCTTGGCCAAAACCATTAGCTAACATGGTCACAAAGAACGTTAGGGTAAGTAGTTTTTTCATTTTAAAATCCATTGTTTAATGTTTTTTTAATTTGTTTATCTGCAAGATATTTTTCGAGCTGTTTTTTATTTACAATAACTTCGTACACTTTCCATGATTTATCTCCAATGGTTGATGGAATAGCTGATACTAATGAACTACTCCTGATGTATTTTGAATATTCACCGGATTTTTCAAAAAAATCTGGGTTAACTTTTTCAAATTTTGCTATTGTTTCGTCATTATTTAATAGTGAGTTTTGATTACCGCAACCATTGCCTGAAATTCCAGAATACAAAATACATTGAACAGCATTAATACCTGCTTGATGTGCTTTATATCGTTTGCCTTTTTTTATGTCCCATATTTTTAGCGTGACAGTGCCATCTGAATTCACTGAATCACACTCAACTCTATAACTTTTTGAGGGGGGGGAACTAAATGAAAATATTAGGTAACTGATAAACACTATAAGTGTTGGTGTTTTGATCATCATTTTTTTGTTTTAAATGTAATTATAATTTAGGACTCATAAAAGCCGAATTAATTTCCCCTTGTAAATAGGGTTTCTTTGGTAAAAAAAAAAGGCTCTGAAATCAAATCATATATATCTTTTTAATTCAATATCCATTAAAAAAAGCCATTCGTTAAAATGGCTTTTCACTGAGTTCTATATGCTATTAATACACTTTCCGATGAATTCAATTACGATCAAGCAATAATATGTATATCTGTATCCTTTCTTTAGCCATAAATATCAAAGTAGTCCTCAGGACTTTCAAAGAGGTATTCATTTTCACCATCAAAAACTCTGGATATAATTGACTTGATTTTTGATTCTTTTATTCGGTCAATTTCATTTCTATTATCCTTTGCATATTCAGTAAGTAATTTAGACAACAATTCTTTACTCATAAATAATAATTTAGATTCATCATAAATTTTCTTTTTCATTGTATTTGATTTTAATTGGTTAAAAAAACGTCCGTTTTTATAGTATCTAATAACAGGGGAGGACAGGTCCTGAAATCAGGTGTTTTGTCATGTCATCTTTATTTGGGGGAGGATTTTCGTTTATTCATTTCGCGAACATAATAACCACTCTTTTTTCTTGGCTTTTTGTCTTTTGCACCTTTCGGTCTTCCAAGGGGTATTCCTTGTTCTCGCACACGCTTAAGTCCTTCTTTAGTTCGCTCTGAAATTAATGAGCGTTCAAACTCTGCAAATGCCGAGAGGATTTGAAAATGCAGTTTTCCTGATGCTGTAGTGAAGTCTAAGCTATCAGAAACAGAGATGAAGCCAATTCCTTTGTCTGTCAGTTCTTTGGTTTCCAAAATTAGCTCTGTGCTGCTTCTTGCCCATCTATCCAATTTGTAAACGACAATCGAATGGTATTCACCGTTTCTGGCCTTTTGTAAGACTTCTTGCTTAATAGGACGTGTCTTTCGGGTAGATTCTCGCTCCTCATAAATATCATACTCTAAACCGTTATCCTTCGCGTACTGAACCAATCTGATTTTTTGATTCTCAGTTGTTTGTTCGGATGTTGAGACTCGGCAATAGAGTGCTATTTTCAAATTTTTAGAATGTAAGTTTATCATTGTCTATTTATTTAGGTTTTATAGATCTATACTCTTTTTCTCCATTTCTTTTTTTGCTTTTCTGTGAATATTCACAACAATGAGTAATCCAACAATCAATGTTACTGTCAGGGCTATCTTTACAGTATTATTTTTTGCTTCCAAAGAGCTGTTTTCATTTTGTAGTTGACCAATTTGTTTAGGTATCGGGTTTAAGTGAATTTTCATTAAATCTTCCATTACTTATATTTTAATACCCTTATTTGGTCATCGTTTTCTGGTACTAATAAGAAGTGATGTAATGCAAATTTGTTTTTGTCTTGATAATTTTTGACGTGAGTGGCTATTCCAAAAATGAATCCTTTGCCAATAAGGAATTGTTTGTGAAATAGACCCTCTTTCTTTTCCTTCATTAATTCATTTAATATTTTGATATTATTAAAAAGTGGTTTACTTAGGTATGCTATACTATGTCTGAACTCATTCGCTTTCTTATTGTGGTAGCGTATTCTATTTTCAGGACGAGCGAATTTTTGGTTTATTCGGAGAGGAGTAAATTCCTCTTTCGTTAGTAAATCTTTTCTTTTCATCTTTTTTCTTTTAAAAATAAAATGAACGAAACAGATAATTGTACATTGAAGCAATAGGGTGCTTTATTAAGCCGAATTAGAATATTATGAAGCCGCAGAAATATGTTTTTGTTCGCTTTCATGCGTATTTAATATGATTGCTTTTGGGTAATAAAAACTTCCTAGACTTGCCGTAAGTCCTCTGTCTAATTGAACCGTAGAGGTTTTTGTCTTTTAAATATTTTTTCATACCCTTAGGTGATTTTAAAAATTGAATTTCATAATGGTTGTTCTTTTTTTTATTGAATAGTTGATTGAAGTCTTTTTCATCAATTCTAATTGTGGCAATAAGGACATGGAAGTGTTTAAAGTATTTGTCTCCGACATCTCTCACCCAGACATATCCAAACCGTTCGATACCCTTTCTTTTCAGTTTTCGTGTTGTCGTATTAATGAATTTTGTGATAGTAGGGTATTTGTCTTGGTTAACTACTGCTGAAAATACTGAGACTTCTCTCCTGGAGAAAGCTGACGAGTATTTTCTAAAGAACGAATGTAATGCAGTATCCCTTCTATAGATCTTACCTTGTAAATCTGTTGTCTCACATATTTCCCCTGTTTGCATGTTCAAAAATGTTTTTTTGTACTTAGCGGTTAACGCAGTTTGTCCCATATTATGGCTTTGACTTGACCCTTCCGATAGGTATTTTAATTTTTTAAGAATCCAGGGTGTCATTTTTCTTTATTTTCCTCTAACATTTTGATAATTGAATCAATTGAATAGAACTTGCGTCTGCCAACTTTTGAAACTTTCAGTTTGCCTTCTTTTTCAAGTTTTCGCAGGCGGTTGTCACCGTAATCGAAAAACCGCATTACAGCCTTTTGTGGCATCCAACCTCCTAGAGCCATATGATGCTTTTCTAAGGCAAATAATGATTTCTTAATGAGGTTGATTTCCCTAATAATTAAGTTCTGGTTATCCATTTTGAAATTAATTATATCGATGTTAAAGCAGCTTCCACTTCCTTTCTTTTATAATAGGTTCTGTCGCCGATACAGTATTTGATAAGTTTACCTTTCTTAGTCCAATTATGAACAGTAGATGGATCGCATTTCAACATTGACGCAACCTCTTTTCGTGTCATATATTCTGTCGGCTCTTTTGGTTGGAAAGAACTTTTAAGTTCAATAAGTTCTTTTTTGATAGTTGTTACCTCTTGAAAAACTTGAGCAACTGCCTTTGGCATGTTTTCAAAAGTGACTGGATTTAGATGTTTGTTTTCCATTTGCTTTATGTTCATAATTAACAAAAGCAAAGGTTGTTCTATTTGATAGTATTATATGGTTCATAACTGAACCAAACGTGGTTCATAAGTGAACCATTTATGGACTATGATCTATTTGAGGTTTAAATGACTTTATAAGCTTAGAATAAATCAACTTCTTATTCTTTTGTCTTTTATACGGGAATTTTTCGGCGCTAATATCGGCATTAAAACCTTCATTGAGTATTCGGATAAATGCTTTGTGCTTAACACTTTCCCCAATATACCCATCGTCTTTCATTTTATAGTATATAAATGCATAATCTGCAACAACGGTGGATGGCTCAACAGTCATCTCAGATAATTCAAGAAAGAACTCGTAAGCATTTACATTCTTAAATATCATTGGATATTTATTCTTAGTCTCAACTTTTGAAGATTCCTTTACATCTTTTTTATAAGAGGTGGTCTTATCAAGTGTGTTCTTATAATTTTCTTTGAGCCATTCACAATAATCCCATATTGCCTGAGCATATGCACAAGGGTCTTTCTGATTTTGTATTTGATATTTATTGTTCGGGCTATGGATGAAATCGTATCCGTCTTCAATCCCTCTGATGATGAAGCGCTTTATGTGTCGTTGCATGTCCCTCAGATCGTTGGTGGAAATTGAAGTATCCCAATGTTTGAGGGTTACAAAATCTCCTTGGGGTATCTTAGCATACATTATTCTTTCACATTGTTTTATTTCAGCGCTCAAAAACACGTCTTTCATTTTGGACTTATCGAATTGCTTTTCAAAACTTGATTGAAATCCTTTCAGTATAACTGATGAGATATCCCAGAATAGTTCTTTCTGTTTCTTTTTGATTTTTATTGTTTCTTCCTTTGCAAAATCATCCCAGCCTACAACAACTGGTTCATCAGTGTTTGAGAAGGTAAAGCTTGTGGTTTGGAGAGTGACCTCACCGTCAAACCAATCTTTATAGTTAGGCTGTAATTTACTGGTCATTTAATGTCATTTTTAAGACTAAATAGGTATGCTAGTTGTTTAGCGCTATCTGTTTCGGTTTTCCCAATATATTCGAGAAACTGTCTTTCGGTGGAGTGATTCGTTACCGACATCAAAAGGGCAGTAGGATATTGACCATAATAGTTCGTTGCAAAAGAACGCCTTCCAATGTGCGAAGTCACAAGTTTGTATTTTGGATGAATTCCGTATTCATCTCTATTCGAATCTTTATTTCGGAGTGAGCCTTTGGTAGGGGAGTCTATACCCGCTAATTGACACACAGATTTAATATGTTCATTAAGTCGTTGACTGCTCATTTTTCTTGGAAACTCTCCATTCCTTTTTTCCAGAACTTTTTTCAGGCGAGCAGTGATTGGCACAACTGTTGGTTTCTTGGTTTTCTTTTGAATAAATTCAATAAGCATAACATTATCCTCTATTCTGATCAAATCTGAGGTAAAGTTTAAGAAGTCCGAAACACGCTGGGCAGTTTCACAAGCGATAATTAACCAATCTCTTGAGGTATCCAAATGTTCGTCTTCAAATTCTTGACTAGCTACCTTCTCAATTTCTTGATTGGTCAAATATATAGTGGGTGATTTGTAATTCTTGGTTTTAATGGCTTGTAATTGATAGCTCGTTTCAATTCCATGATTTCTGGCGTGGTAACAAACTGTTTTAATATATCTAATGGCCCGAGAGATAGTCCCCGGGGCATAGCCTTCATTCTTACAGTATTGTTCAAAGGAACTTTTAAAACTGAGGTCAACATTTTTTATTTTCAAAGTTGTTTTTATTGATGATTGAAATCTTTCTATCAAGTGCTTATTGACTTTAGCTTTGGTTAGTGTAGCTGGGCTAACTAATCCTTTCTGACTTTTGTAGAAGTAATCAAAGTATTGAACAAGGTTTGTTGGTATATCTATATTATTCGATGGGTTTATAAATGCCTTGAGCCATTTACTATCAATACTTAGATGGCCTATGTCTTGGTTGAATTGATTCAATAGTTGAGTTTGAAAGTTTTGAAGTTTTTGATTTAGAATCTTTACTTTTTCGTCTTTTAAGTTTTTAGGCCTTCCTTTATTAGTGCTCCATTCATCGGGATTTATAAGGAAGTTCGTCTTAGCCTTGGCATCAATGTTTCTCCCCTCACGCAGACGAACATAAATTCCTGCTGGTCTTTTTTGACTTTGAATAAAAAAACGTATTGTAGCCATACCTCAAAGATATGTGGTCTTTATATAACTTAGTCCATTTTTAGTCCATAATTAGTCCACATATTTAAATACTTTTCAACATTATTCAATTCCCTATACAAACCTGTATATTATAGTATGCATTGACTTTAAGCGGGTTTCATAGTGTTTTCAAATAGTTTCTAAATTGAAGTATTCAAGCATATGCGGTCCCTCATTCTCCGCCAGAAAAAGGAGTCTTGCATAGCAAGGCTCTTTTTTTGTTTGAGAAAATGGGATGAGAACTCCCTGGTTCGAACCGGAACGCAGTGAAGCTCATCAAACTTTTACAAAGTGAAACGGTTTGATAATCCCTCATTCTCCGTAAAAAAAATATAGGTCTCAAAACTGAGATTTTTATTATTTAACACCAAAATCATTTTGGATTT
>Ga0209632_10003726_pt1 | contig 13786 bp, 15 predicted proteins | sample COG_10_FD_184754 | JGI IMG/M metagenome (GOLD analysis project Ga0209632, IMG submission 184754) | Pelagic Microbial community sample from North Sea - COGITO 998_met_10 (SPAdes) (version 2) | ecosystem: Environmental > Aquatic > Marine > Neritic zone/Coastal water | place: Helgoland, sampling... | reverse complement strand
AAATGAAGATAATGAAGATAATGAAGATAATGAAGATAATGAAGATAATGAAGATAATGAAGAAGAAGATTCAGAAGATGTGGAAACTGATGAAATGGAAGATCCTAATGAAGAGATGGTATTATTAAATAACGCTCAAGATACGTTAAATAATATGATTTTAGATATTATGAATTCATTAAATCCAGATGATATTAATAACAAAATTGAGATTACAATTGAATTAGATGATAAACATAATATTCCATCTGAAGCGGATATAGATGAGTTTGTAAAAAAAAGTGAGATAAATAAAGATATAAATATAAACTATAATAATAAAATTTATTTTACTGCAAAAAATACAGGTAAATATTATTTATCTGTTACTTCAGATTATTATAATCAAGAAGGAGAATTTAATTTATTAGTTAAAGAGGTAGAAGATATAAAATTTACATCAAATAAAGAAATAGAATTAAATAGCAAAGTTTTTTATAAATCAAAAGAAAAATTTAAGTCAAAAAAGTTTTTTATAAATTTAAGTAAAGATGTAGAATATAAATTAAATGGTAGTAAAGATCTTAAATTTCTAATATCAAAAAATAAACAAAAAATAATTTCCAAATGTAACTTAGTTACATTTAATGCACAATATTCTGGGAAATATGAAGTTGAAGTTATGTCTTTGAAAAAGAATACAGATGGATTTTTTAAAATAACAAGTGAAGAAATAGATAAAAAAGCTGTTAATAATATAAAAATATTTAATGAAGAGCTATATGATAATTTAACGTCTATAAGAGATGAAGCAGATGATTTTAATTATAAATATAACAATGATTCACTAAATAATTCAAAAAATTTTAAATTTAATTTTAAAGAAAAAAGTAGATATTTTGATGATAATCTTGATGATTCGTATTTAGATTCATGGTATGAAGAAACTGATATTGTGAAAGCCAAAAAAATAATTTTATTAGATGAAAATGATAGTGAGTTTGAATTATTTATTAAAAATGGCAAATTAGAAATTAAACCTGTAAAAAAATAATATATATTACTATATAATGAGTAAATTACCAGAACAAATTGTTAGAGAATTATTAGATGATGATAAGTTTGTAGATGAATGTAAAAAAAATCTATTAGAAATAATGGAAGATAAAAAATTTGATACTAATGATATGCCAGAAGTTTTATCTTTAGTTGTATTAGTATTAGAAAGATATGATTCATTTGATATTAATGAAGAAGATGTTTCTGAAGTATTAAAGATGTTGGTTATGGAACTAATTAAAAAACTTAACTTAACAGATGATGTAAGTGATGAAGTCGAAAAAATGTTAGATGCTTGTCTAAAATTAGTTGTATTAAAAGTTAAAAGTAAAAAAGTTAAGTCAGGATGTAAAAAGTTATTCAGTTGCTTTGGAAAATAATTAAATTTTTTTAATATAATAAATTCTATATTAAAAAACTAATAGTTTTGAAAACATTCGGTGTTATTTCTTTCAAATCTATAGCATGTATTGCCATTTTCTTGATGATATTTATTCATTCCTGCGGGTGCTTTTATTACTATACATTTATTGTTATCGCAAACTTTTCTAAATAAAGCAGCAATTCCAAATCCCCAAATTATAGATAAAATAATAGTATTTGTTCTTTTATCTTCAAAAAACATTTATATATATATTAATAAATTAATTTTTTGGGCAATTAACTTCTTTTGGAATATATTTATAACATGTATTATTTTCATCTATATATTTTAATTCATTTGCATTTTCTATTGTAGGATATTTCATAATTATTTGTGGTTTAGGAGCATATACATAAACGAAAAATAAACCAATAAATAAAGATATTGAAAATATAAAAATATCAATTTCGATCATTATATTAATATAATATATTTTTTAAATTATTTTTGTTTGACAAATAAATAAGTATAACCTTTATTTAGAAAATTACTAATATTACTTATTTCGTTCACAGAATTGTCATTACAAGCAAACCACTTTTTACCCATCTTAATAATTGATATATAATGACCACCTCCTGCCCCCCCCATGTGGAAAATAATACCTCTTAATTCATATTTATGATGTTTAATTTTTAATTCTGTTGGTACACTAACATCATTATTATTTTTATTACTTGCAGAAAAAAATGTAAATCTTTTTAACTGAACTAGTAAATATTTTGGCAGTGATTTCAAATATAATCGCTTATAAGCGTCTACTTTTCGATTTTCTTTTTCACTATGCCATTGACAGTCACCTGTTAGCTTTTCTATTTTAGTATATAATTCTAAACAATCATCAAATGTAACATTTCTAGAATTTGGAATTGGTAAAGATAAAATCTTTTCTCCAGTTCTATTTTTCGATTTTTCTTCTGTTTCTTCACTATATATAATTGAAGAAACTGTAGTATCAAAAATATTTGACATTAAGTCTTCTAATTTAATTCCTAAAATACTTGTTTTAGATTCTTGATATTCTTTTTTTAATTCATCTTCTAAAAGTTCCATTAAATTAATTAAAAATTCGTGAGAATCATGTTGTTGAAAATTTAAAAACTTTTTATCTTTTGACCCAACTAAATTTTTAATATTCACTGGAGAAATTGCACTACCTGGTTTTGCAGTCTTATATTCAATTAAAAACTTTTTATATGTATTTAATGCTTCACTTTTAAAAGATTGAGATAATATAACTTTTGTTAAAACAGTACAATTTATTATAATTTGTAATGCGGAATTTAAGTAACAAGTATTACCTAAATTATTAAATCCAATTAATTGATCCATTATTATATATAATTATGATTATATACTTTTATATAGTTAAATAAATAATTTTCAAATTTATATGGCATAATTTAAAAAAAATATAATAATATTATAAACATGTGTGGTATAACAGGTATATTTTTTTTAAATTATAATTCTTCTTATATAAATATTGTAAATGAAATATTAAATTTACAACACAATAGAGGTCCTGATTATAAAAATACTTATGAAAATAATAATTTAATTTTAGGGCATAACCGTTTGTCAATATTAGATTTATCTCCATCTGGTAATCAACCAATGGAAACAGAAAAAGGAATTATTTGTTATAATGGAGAGATTTATAACTTTTTAGATTTAAAAAATGATATTTTACATAAATATCCAGACTTTAAATTTAATGGAACTTCAGATACTGAAATTTTAAGTAATTATATATCAATATTTGGAATAGATAAAACTTTAAATAAAATAAATGGAATTTATGCTTTTGCATATTATGACAAAGTTAGCAAAAAAATACATTTAGTTAGAGATAGATTAGGCATAAAGCCATTATATTATACATTTATAAATGACGTTTTAATATTTGCATCTAACTTGTCAGCATTATTTATAACAGTAAAAAAATATTTAAATACTGAACTTCAAATTAATTATGATGCAATTTATAAATATCTTTTAACAAATGGTATGTTTGAAGGAGAAACTATAGTAAAAAACTTTTATAAATTGGATTCAGCAGGTCATTTAATATATGATTTAAAAAATAAAAAAAAAGAAATATATTGGAAACCAAAAATTAGAAATGATAATATTAATTATTTGATAAAAAATAGTATTGAAATTAATAAAATGGCAGATGTACCAGTATGTATATTTTTTAGTGGAGGAGTTGATTCATCTATATTAGCTTATTTTTGTGAGAATTATAATGGAATTCATTTATGTACTGACGAAACAGTTTATGCTGAAAAAATTGCAGATAAATTAAATATTAACTTAGTAAAATTAGAAGATGACGAATATACAAAAGAAGACTTGGAAGATTTAGTAAAAGAATATATTAAATTTAGTGGAGAGCCAAGTATGGCTTGTATGATTCCAATGATAGTATCTAAGCATATTAAAGATAAATATAAAGTTGTTTTAAGTGGTAATGGTGGTGATGAATTATTTTATGGATATGAGAGAACACCAGTTATTAACTCAAAAGATCAATTATCTAAATATATTGAACAAAAACATAAAGTAATACTTGATGATGGAAATTATAAATTTGACGACTATCATCTTTTACATACTTTTCGACATCCAGAGAATTTTGAAATGAATTATGTAAAAAATTATAATTTTGATCAATTTAAAAAATTTATACATTCAACATATAAATTAAATGATGACTTTGATAAAGAAAGTAATTATAGATGGATGGAACTATGTACTTATGTCAGAAATGATTTAAATCCAACATTAGATTTCTCTACTATGTATTATAGTATTGAAGCAAGAGTACCATTATTAGATTATAGATTAATTGAAAGATGTTTAACTCTTACATCAAAAGATCATATTGATAATTCAAATAATTATTATAAAGATACTGATAATAGAAAAATAATCCTTAAAGATATATTAAAAAATAAATTAGACGTTAATTTATATAATAGAAATAAAAGAGGATTTTCACTTCCAAATAATTTAGCAACTGAATATTCTAAATTAGGAGAAGATAGTATAAATAAATTAATGACAAGAGGAATTATAAAATCTACAAATTTTAAAAAAGGATTAGTAGGTAGAGATTTAATTTATTTTAAAAATAGTTGTCATGCTTTAGAATTATGGTTTCAAGAATATGTTGACACAAAAATAGTAAAGGAACATTTAAATTTATTATTTTCAGAATCTAATACTTACGTTAAATACTTTAATGTAGAATACTATAATTGCTATGATATTAATTTTAGTTTAAAAAATATAGTTGATAATAATGTTAAAATAATTGTTGAGTCAATTGGCGATTCAAATAAAAATATGTTATGGGAAGAACATTTTAATAATAATATATCATATTTTAAAGACAATGATATTAAAATACCAGTTATAAATAAATTAAGTAATCAAATAAGAATACAAATCATAAATAATTCTTCAAATAATAAACTAATTCAGTTAGAAAATATTAATATTAAAAAATATGATGATTTACAAAATTTATACAATCTTAATTTGTCTAATAGATTATTACACAAGTATAATAATTATTTAGTAAATATAGATAATATTTTTAAGAGTGACTATAAACCAACTTATGATAAAAATATAAATATTAAATATGATAACAAGTCATTATATAACTTTTCACATCATGGATACAATACTTTGGAATTAAAAAGTTCAAATCAAATTAATTTTTATTCAGATATAAACTTTAAAAATAATAATTTTTATTTAGTGTCATTAACTGGATTTAGTTTAGAAAATAAGTCAACATCTAACTTATTTATAAAATCAAATAAATCTGAAATTAAAACAAGTAACCTAAAACGATCTATAGGACACAATAGTATTATAATAAATGGGAATGATTTCAAAAAATGCCAGATAGGAGTTAAGCAGAATAAAATAGGAAAAGAGGAAGAATCAATCTTTATATCTAAATTATTTCATAATCAAATAGATTATAATGATAATTTTCATGAATATACATTATTAACACCTAAGAAAAGTTATGAAATTGCTATTATTATAGCATTTCAAGATAGAAATATAATTCTTGAAAAACTAGTAAAAATTATAAATAAAAATGATAAAGATATATGTATTATTTTAATATGTTCTAATGAAAATGATTATGATTTTTGTAGAAAAATAAACTGTATGTATGATAATATATACTATTATTTTACTGAAAATATTTTTATAGGTGCAAAATGGCAGTTAGGATTTTTATATGCAAAATTATTTAATCCTAAATATGTTATGATTACTGGTAGTGATGATTTAATGTATCCAGAATTTATAGATAGATTATATAATTCTATGATTAAAAATGATTATGATGTATGTGGTGTAAGATCTTGGCAAATATTTGATCATAAAAATATATCATTATATAATTGTAGATTTACAGAAAATTATGGTAATAATGAACTTATATTAGGAGCCGGTAGAATTTATTCCTCAAAAATTTTAGATAAAATTAATTGGAATGTACATGAAACTTTAAGAAATAATTGTTTAGATGATTTAGGATATTATATGTGTAAATATCATGGAGCAAAAATAGGTATTTTAGAAAATACAGATGGTTTAATTTCATTTAAAGGAAACTGGGCTTCTATGAATTCATTAAGTAAAATAATAGAAGCATCTAAAACTAAAAATCCAACTATTAAAATAGAGAAAGATTATGATAAAAAAAATTATGAGAAATTACTAAAATATATTAATTTGAAGTAATCATTTCAGTTTTCGCCACCAGATAAAATCAGTTACACTCGATTCCAATCTATAATGTTTTGTAGCTGACCAACCATCTGTTGGTTTATGAGTGTGTCTAAAGTTATGATTGGTATCTAATTCTAAGTCCCATATATATATTTGTTTATGATCTTCTTTTGGTGTAAAAGGATTATAAACTTCATGATTTTCAATTTGATTATTATAGAAATCTTTATAATAGTCATCAAATGATGGAAATCCACCCAATTTCATATTAGTCATATTAATATTTTCGATTAATTCAATACATTGATCCTTATCTAAATAATTCATTTTAATTAATCCATTTTGTAAAAATTGTATTAGATTATACCAATCAGTATTTGATATATCTAAATCTTGTAATATAGTTATATGACCATCATCATTTACTTTCATTGGATAATCGCCAAACTCTGATTCTTCATTAATTTTAAATAATGTTTTGAATACTCTTGCATTCTTTACTCTATCATAACCTTTGAGTTTCTCCACATCTATTATTATTATTTTATCATTTACATCTATTGCTGTAATAATAGAATTACCCATTTATAATTATAAATTAAATATTAACTTATAATTATAATTTCATTTTTTTAAGAAAAAATGAAATTTATATATACTTAAATTAATTGTTAAATTATATACAAATAACAATGAGCGAACCGGAAATACAAGGAGGTGTTTGTAAAGTATTATTTTTAATGTTTGGTGTTATTATAATTGCATCTATTTATAAATTAATTGAAGGATTAATTAAAGGCGAATTTATTGATCCTCTTTATATAGCTATTTCGAGTATAGCTGCTGCTATTTATTTAATTTTATGTCTAGCACATATTTCAGATTTATTTAATAAATCTGAAATTATAGAAGATGATATTAAAACTAATAATATATTTATTGAAGAAATTTAATTATATTTTCAATAATTATTTTTATATTACATGAAAAACTGCATAAATGGATCTTTAACAACTAATGTATCATTCATAATTTTTCTAAATGTTTCATAGGAAATTGTTTTTTTAGTTAATTCATAATTTGAATTCATTCTACTTTCAAAATCACCTGAAGTTAAAATTATTGGTAACATTCTATTCATTTCATTATGTGTTGCATTTAAATCAAATGGAGCCATTCCTTGACAATAATAATTTTCTCCTACCTCACATTTAGGAAACATAAAATATAATTTATTATCAAGAAATAGTTTTCCTTGTAATAGATATTTTAAAAATCTAGCACTCTCCTTTTGAGCTTTTTTGATATCTAAAATTTCAGCATTAAAATTATAACTAATAGATGTTAGAACTTTTAAATTAGTTTTTATAGCACCTGACAAGTATCTATAATGTGACTCTACTAAATCTGATTGTTCTTGCCAAAAAGTGTTAAAATTAGTAACTTTTCTTTTGAAATTAAAATTATTAATTACATACTTACTTAAATTTAAAAATCGATAATGATATTTACCAGGTGTATCAGAAATATCACCAGTATTACTTAATGCATCAGTTTTCAAAAATTCATCTGGACCTAAATCATATTCAATTGTAACATTTCTATCACTATATCCATATTGAATAGTTTGATAATCATATTTTCCAATATGATCCATAATTTTAATATTATTCATTATACAATCCATAGAGTTACAATCATAAATTTTACTAGTATCGATTAATAAATTTAAATAGTCCATAATAGATGGAATTAATCCTTCTTCATTTATTCTATCTTGGTCATGAATATCATCAAAGTCAACTAGTGAAGATGCTTTAAAATTATGTCTTAATCCTAAAATGTGACCCATTTCATGAATAATAACACTTTCCATTCCCATTTTAATAAAATTATTTTTGTAAATTGTATGATTGCTAGGTTCATCAAAACACATATTCATTTTATCTTGATTCACTTTTAATAATTTTTCTAAAAAGTTAAATTGTCTGTGCCAATAATCAATCCAATTACCAGAAACCATTATATTACCTCTATAAATCTCTCCAGTTTTCCAGTTAAAATCAAAATGTCCTATTGCATATGTCCTATCCATATTTGATGGAGCTAATGAAATTGATGAATATTTAATATTTCCATTCCTAAAATCCACCCAATTATCATCTAAATAAGTAATAGGATTAATATTACATTTGCTATTAGCATTATTTAATGCTTTATTCCATTTTCTTAATCCACTATCAAAAATAGGTAACCAACTTTTAGGAACTGACTTATCAATATACATTGTAATATTTCTATCACAACTCCATCTTGTAATATAATGTTGTAACTTTGAGTTAAATACATCATATGTTTTTGTTAATGTTATAAAATATCCATGATTAATATCAGCTTCTTTAGTCTCAAATTTCTGATTCAAAAAAGATAGTGAATATTGTACTCTTTTATTATAATAGTTAACTTCTATATTCATTAAATCATCTGAAAAATAATATAATTTTTGTGGAGTGTAACTCTTTCTACCTGAAACACTAAAATAAAAATTATTTTTCACTAAACTTGATATATCAACAATAGAATAGTTTTTATACGAGATTAATTTTGGAAATCTCATCATTATTCTGTCACTAATTGATAATTTATTTCCATTATATTCTGATGAAAAACTGATACCTATATTTGGCTGCATTAAATTAACATGATCAATATCATTTTTAAAGTAATATTGATTAATTTCTTTACTATGAAGAGGTCTGCCAATAATATCATGTAAACTATCTGTCTCTGAAACAGAAGCAACAATACCAAAATCTTTATTCATATTATAATTTGGTATTACCATATATGTTCTTTCAAAAAAAATATTTCCTTTACTTACCTGACTATACATAAGGTTTAATCCTAGAAAACTTGTAAGCCCAAAAAATGTTAAGTAAAATAAACTTTTCATCATTAATAAATTTTAGGAATTAATCTTTAAATAATTTGGTTAAAACATATTCAAAAATATATTTATTAATAGTATATAATAATGAAAACTTATATACTTATGAAAAATGAGAGTAGCCCAGAAAATGCCGAAGATATTAAAGTAAATGATATTTATGGCATTTATCAAAATAGATGTAAAGCATTTTGGGAATGTAAAGTAGCTAATTTAAAAATAGTCCAAGAACAAAAAAAAAATAGCCCAAAACTTTTAAAATCGTATGTTTTAAAAGAAATTAATTTAGAAACAAATGAAATTATCAATTCATTCTATTTAAATAATAGAAATTCTATCTGTGATGATAGTGGAATTTTATATAAAATTCCAATTTTTTACAATGATATTGAAAACGAATATAACAATTATATTATTGCATAAATTTAAATTGTTTTTATAAAAAAACCATTTAAATTTGTATTTTATCAAATACCAATTTTTTTCTATAGAATCCTATTATATTTTTTGGTATACATACCCACTCATCTGAATAATCTATCGGTTCAGATGATATTTTGATGTTATTATTACTATTGCTAAAATATAATGATGGTGGTTTTTCATCATTGTTAATATATCTGGTAAAAACAATTAATTTACCATTAGTAATTGCAATATTAAATGAAAATATATTATTACTTACGCTTTTAAAAAATTGTATTGTTTTAATAACTGCCTCTTTAACATTTTTTTGACTAAAAAATTTATTTTTCAAATATGTTAAAATTAAATAAAATACGTGTTCAGAATCAGTATTACCTGTAATTAATTCATATAAATTATCATCTATTTCATCTATAACATTTTTTTTATATTTATTAAAATTTTTTAAATCACCATTATGCATAAATAATATATTTTTGTAATTAAATGGATGGCAATTGAATTCATGAATTAAACCATTTGAAAATGGTTTAATAGCCCTTACATGAGCAAAAATTAATTTTGATTCTAATATTTTGCTTAGTCTTTTAAAATTAATATCACTCCATGGAGTTTTTGTAGCAGTATAAAAACATACTTCGTTATTTTTCACATACCATCCTATACCAAAACCATCAACATTTACTTCATGATCTCTAGAATTTAATTCCTCTAAAAATGGTGTATATTTTTTTAAATAACTTTGTTTAATAATTGCATTTTTATGATTATATAAAATGTTATATAAAAATGTTTTATTGCCAAAATATATAAACCATCTACACATTATCTATATTTAGATTTTCTTTTATTTTATTATATGCAAATTTACTTAAATTTAAATTGATATAAGTTTGAAATAACTTAAAATTAATTAAATTAGAGTCATTACTACTTAAATGTAAATTTCTGTCAATAAAATTGCTAATCATATCATATTGTTCTTCAGATACTGAATTAATTATTTCTATTTTTTCTTCAATAGTTTCATAAGTATTTAATACACTAATTATTTCGTCATAATTTAAAGTTTTTATCATTAATTTTACTATTTGAAAATCAATATATTCAATATTATCTAATACGATACTCCGATTATTTGTATTTAATATACAAAATATTATTTGTTTTGAAAAATATGGAAAATAACTTTCATATAAATTCTCATTTACATGATTAAATAGGTTTTCAACATATAACTTTTGTTGTGAATTCATATTTTTTAAACATTCTAATTTTTTATCACTTATATAATACAAACATTCAATAAACTGGTTTAATGATAAACTACTAATTATCCTATATAATTTTTCTAAGTCTAATTTTATAAATAATCTACTTAATACTCGAATATTTAAATATGGTAATAAAATATTAATGTTATCATGTGTTAATACATCAAATATATCATAAAATGTAGATATTTGTAATTTTTTCATTATAAAAATACATGTAGGTGCATCAACCAAGTTAATTATTTTTTTAATAAATTCATTGTCTTTTTTTAGTATATGTGGTTTTATTTTATATTCATTAGATGTTCCTATTAATAGAACTATTTGTAATTTTGATACATTCCTATCTTCAACTTCATCAAAAGATAGATGTGTAAAATCAGAGATCTGACTAAATCTAAAAATAAAATTATAATTTAAATTTAAGAATTTTATACTTTCATAATCAAAATAATTAATTAAATTATTCAAAAATTGTTCATCTATTCCATTAATGAAAATTTTAAATTTTACTTCGTTATTTTTAATAAATGGATAAATTTGTTTTAAATTATAAAAATATATATTTGATAAATTCATTTTAAATTTTACATCATCCATATCGTCTATTAGAAATAATAAATTGTTACTATTTAATGACTTAATTGTTAAATTAATGTCATCGTATATATTTATATTTTTCCATATTTCAGTATCTGAAATTTTATTATTTTTATAAATACATAATAAATTTTCAATTCCAATATTTGTTATAATATCTTTTTTAGCATTATCATTTAACATTTCATATATTTTAATTATATATGTAATTTCCATATCCAAGTAGTCTTTTACATTAATAGAATTATTTAATATACAAGCAAGGTCTTCTTTTGATAATGATTTGTAATAAAAATAAAATGTATCTTTACTTATATTTAATAACAATTCTTGATTCATTATAATATTGTTATATTTTAATCTTTAAATTAAACCATATTGAACATTACACCAAATATTTGCAATCTCATAAATAGATCTATCATCTTCATCTGAATATTTAATATCGTTAATTAATTTATTTTTAAGTTCATCTAAATTGGAATAATTATTAATTTTTTTAAATATTATTTTTTGTAATTTTGAAAAAAGTTTATCTTTTGATAAACTTACTGTGTTTAGGCTTTTATTATTTAGGTTATAATCTATATATTTATCATTTAGTAAATTATCAAAGTCTCTTATAATTTTTACTCTATTTGGTACTATAGAGTAACTTTTTTTAAAATCATTGTTATATATTTGAGCAATATGACAAAGACAAATTAAATTGTAGATATCTTTATTAACTTCCATATAATACATTAATAAATTATATGGGATAATTAAACTTATTTCTTTCCTCTTTTCCATTTCTTTTTCTTTCTTTGATACTCGTCACGATCTTTATTAGCAGTAAAATGTTTTTTTTTTCTTCTAATTGTATTATTTTTTTTCTTTTTCTTTTTTCTGTTAGCATGGATTATATCATATGAATCTTCATAGAATAAATCTTCAATATAATATAGTTCAGACATCGGGAGTACATTGTCAATTTCAACAATAATTTCGTCATCTAAATCGTAAATCATTTCCTCAATATCATATTCAATATTGTAATTGCCATCCTCTTTATTTTTTATAGGGCATCGGCAATAAGGGCATGAGTTACGAATTAGACGATCAAAACACATTGAACACATTAAATGACCACATTCAAGCTCAATGATGTCTTTCTTAGAGGTTATTTGCTCCATACATATTCTACAATCCATTATTATAATAGTAGATATATTAAAAAAAGAGGGTATAAAGGATTATTTGTTCTTTAAATACTATATATATTTATGACACTTAAAGATCTATAACTTTATATTGTCATATGAATAACGAAATAAGAAGTAAATCAGTTCATAATAATAGAATTCTTTCAGTTAATAAATTTTCGAAAAGAATTAAGCCAGTAGAAGTTTTTACAAAAAAAAGAAATTTAAACAATTTGAATTCAATAGAAAAAAAATTATTATCCAATAAAAATTAATAATATTTTTTATATATATGGACAAAATAGTAGGATTAGTATTAGGAGCTACTATCATTGGAGGAATTTTATACAAAAATGCAGAAAAAATTAAGATAGAATTTATGAAACAAAAAGGAATATATCAAGCAAAAAAAATAGCAAGAGATTTTTTTGTAGAAAAATTAAAAGAGAATCCCAATATTACATTAGATGATGCAATTTTAAAATTTGAAGATACAAGAAATGAGTTTCCTTCATTGGAAGAATTTGTTAAAAATAAATATAGAACAGTAGAATCGTATAGGAAAGCATATAAACAAATTTTCAAAGAAGCCAAGAATAAATTTAACCAGTATTAGATTATATTATTTAGTTTAATAATATAATATGACATTTAACCCAGCAAATAGAAATGATTTAGATCAAGCTATAAACGAATGGATAAATGGAACAACACCCGGTAGTTATGGTGGTTATAATATTAATGACTGGGATGTATCTCTAATTACTGATATGAGTGAATTATTCAAAGATAAGACTACATTTAATGATAACATTTCAAGTTGGGATACATCGAATGTAACTACAATGTACGAAATGTTTTTGAACTGTTCATCATTTAATAATGGAACTGGAACAGAATTAAATTGGAATACATCAATAGTAACAAATATGGAGGGTATGTTTCAACTTGCAACTGCATTTAATAGAAGTATTTCAAAATGGAATACAACAAATGTATCTACAATGAGAAGAATGTTTCAAAATGCAACTACATTTAATCAAAATATATCAGAAAATGAACAATCAGGTTATACCGCGTGGAATACAGAAGCAGTCATTAGTATGGAGAGTATGTTTTTTAG
>Ga0209632_10003724_pt1 | contig 13791 bp, 9 predicted proteins | sample COG_10_FD_184754 | JGI IMG/M metagenome (GOLD analysis project Ga0209632, IMG submission 184754) | Pelagic Microbial community sample from North Sea - COGITO 998_met_10 (SPAdes) (version 2) | ecosystem: Environmental > Aquatic > Marine > Neritic zone/Coastal water | place: Helgoland, sampling... | reverse complement strand
TAACAATCCCATTCCGGCTGTATAGCGTGCTGAGACAAATCCGGCATACCGTACTGTGACCATCTCGATGGAGGTAAGGTATTTTTTCGGTTGGGCGGTTTGATAACAATTGCCCCTGTAATTGTTGCCCGTTGTTCTGCAATGACAGTTGTACAAAAGCCATTAATTATTTCAACCTTATGGGGTTTGAAGATTGCTTTAAAGCTATGACCAGTTAACAGGTTGTCGGCTGGGTCACAAAGATATAATTCCATCACATCTGAATCATACCCAGCAAAAACCATGCAGTGCCCCATCGGTAACTCCGTTGAAAAACCAGTTTTTCCTTCGGGAAGATCATATCTGTAGTTTTCAGTAGCTTCAGGAGGACAATTTTTCACTGGTTCTTGTGAGGACTCATCACTGCAACCAGTTGGCAATGAGTGCAGAAACAACCATACGCAAAGAACGATTGGCTTAATAAAAATTATTTTCACAACTCGCTGCCCGCTCCTCTGCCAGTACTTGAAAAAATAATATCTTCACCAGGGGTCTTCGGTTCCCATGTATATCCAATTTCTTTTTTTGTCGCGATTTGCTTAATCATATTAAAAGCCCTGAAACACTTGTCATTGGAATACACCATAAATGCTAGGTATTGATTTTTTTTATCAACCCTGTTTAGAAAATTAATAACGCTTCCAGGATTTGTGGTTACATCCAGGCCTTTACCTTCCCTAGGAATATATTTTGTAGCTCCCGCTCCAACTTCAACACGATTAAAAATTTTTTTGTACAAATAATGATTTGGATAAATCATTCCATGTTTAACAATCACCCAAACATAACCCTTACTCGATTTGCCTTTTTCCTTAGGTAAGCGAAGAGGTTGAGTTCTCTCACTCTTTGATGAACTTATGCCATCCTGCGCATCGGAAAGCTTAATCTCCATATCCTTGATCCTACTCTGGAGTTTACTTTTTATTTTTGAATTTTCCTCGTTTAATACAATGAGTCTCTCAAGCTGATTTTGCAGGTCAACAGCTAGATTTGTCGAATTGGTAGGCATGTGGGCCAATTCCTCACGCAATCTATCTAAATTTCCGGAAATGGTTTGTTTTTGTCGTTCAAGTCTTTGCTTTTCTCTGATTGACACAGCTGCCTCGTTCAATTCTTCGCCTTTGATCTTAGCTTCAAGGTTTTCTCCAATGGAATCCTCAATAATCAAAGCATTCTCAATTCTTGAAACCTCCTGCTGTTCTAACAACCACTGCGTACGAAAATTTGTGGGAACTGCAGGTTCATTGTTTGCCTCTTGACTCATCAGAGCAATCAGCAAAGTGATAAGGATAATCCCTCCAAAGGCATTGCATAGTGTATCCAGCAACAGGTCCAGGCTATCTTCGCTTTCTTCCTCCATACATCAATCAGGTAGTGAAAAGATTATTTTTTGCCTCTCCTCAACAGGATCATAGCCGACTTCAAAACCCAGCTCCTTGGCAAGTTCAATAACTTTTTCGAAGTAAATTGCCCCGGAAGGTTTGAAAAGAAAAACGATCTTAAATTTTCTCTTATCGTACTTTTCAACGCCCGCCTCGAAACTACTGGTCAGGGATCTTGTGTTTAGCACTCTAAGCGATTCCGGCTTATCAAACTCCTCAAAACGCATTCTCTTGCCATCAATAGTTATAAGCAGAGGATCCTTTCCATCACTTTCTTTTTCAGGAATCATCCAAACTGAATCCTTTCTTTTTTTCTCTTCGGAAAGTTCATCCAATGAACTGGATAGACTATTGCTTAATTTTTCTATGTCTTTTTTAAGATCTGAAATAATAATAGAGTCTTTGTGAGATTCTTCTATAAGTTCAGCAATCTCTGATTGCACAGATAGAAGGCCTAACTTGGAGGCGTCCCTGCGAAGAGTTTCTCTTTTGTCTGTTAAAGTTTGATCCAAAACCCCAAGATCCAGCTCCATTTGTTCAATTTCAGAAATAAGGATACGCACAAACTCCTCAACTCCCTGAAGTGATTCACCCGCAGATTCTATCGCCTCTTTTTGAGCAAGAATCTCACGATTTTTGGCACGGAGTAAAGAAAGCCTTCTTTCCATCTCCACTCTTTCCTTTCTCTTATCTACGAATTCCTGCTCAGTTATAATTTGAGAATCTACTTCAGCAACTTCACTGCCTCCATCCCCCTTCAGGACATTGATCGAGAAAGAAAGCTGCAGTGCAATGAGAATTAAAATTCCCAAAACTGCAGTAATAACATCCTGAAAAGCAAAAAAACTTGCTACCTCCTCGTCATCTCCCCGGAGAAAATCAGACATTTTACTGATTTTGCTCGGCTCTTGTAAGCTTTAGTTTGGCAAGAACATGAACTTGGCAGTAATCATTACATTGGTCCAGAAACAATGACTCCTTGAACTTAAGGAAATTGGTTATGAAATGCAGGCTGATGGTAGCAAGTAGTCCAACAAGAGTCGTATCAAATGCAGTGGAAAGACCTGCAGTCACTCCTCCAAGCGATGCCTTGATCGCTTCGACTTCCTGAGTTCCTGCTATAGTCTTGCCAAATCCACCGATGGCATCACCTAGTCCCAAAACCGTGCCAATAAATCCGAGTACAGGCGTTGCCCAGATAAAACCACGAATAAGATTGTAGCTTGATGCGACCTGCTGCTCGTCAATTTTGCTCTGATTTCCAAGTATACTGGAAACATCACTGATCTGCCCGATGTTCCTAAGGTTTGAAAGAGCAACTTCGATTCGGTTCAGAAGAATGAAATTGCGTGCCGAGTCCACAAGGCTATCCGTTCTTGCAAGAACGGCTTTTGCAGTCTCGTTGTTTAAAGAAAAGTCCGGTTCCTGCGGTACTACAGCCAAATCGAGAGCTTTTTCCTGAAATTTAAGCTTTCTCCATTTAACGAATAGGGTCGCCATTCCCCAAAAGAAAAGAAATACGATTGCGTAAGGAGTAAACCCCCGGGATGTAAACTTCTGCGAGAGATCGTATGAGATATTGTTGGGTTGAAGAATATAAAAGCAAACTCCGTAAAAAGCCAGTGTGAGCAAAATTGCTATAACCAATGTGAAGAAGGTATTTGCTCGAGTAAACCTTCCGCCAGTCAATCCGATACGTTGCTCAATATCCCTATTCCCCCAGTCAAGTGCAAGATTTCGAGCAATCGGTAAAGGGTTTTCGATGTTAATATTACTCTTAGTCATATTTGAAAATTTTTACTACAATTCAACTCCGATGCTAGTTGTATATACTTCCTCCGCCAGTCAATAATAAGACTACTGCACTCAACACAAAAAGAACCAAAAGAATGATTCCATTTACTCGCCCCGTAGTACTTGGTGAGCAAACAAGAATAATAGAAATCACAATAGCTGCAATTGAAGAGGCTGAGTAAAGTATCAGGGCAAACACACCGATGATGGCTTCAGGCACATTGCATAAGGCAAGAATAAAACCAACTAGAAATGCGAAACAAAATGGCCCAATCGTACCGAGGAACCATCCCCAGAAAATAAGGGAGACAGGTGTTTGGGGCGATGGTTTTGAATCGTAAGCTTTAAGATGTTCATGACGGAGGCCCGAGCTCTGATTTTGCTTAACCAATGGAATGGAATTCAAAGCTGTTCTTGATTTAAAGCCAACGACTTCCTCAAACCCCTTTAATTCCACCCATTCACCAAGATCCTCTGTCCATACCTGGGTGTCATCATCAACCCTTCCCGCACGATACATAACCTGGAGGTTTTGTTTTGAAAACGGTCCTTTCTTTTCTTCATCAAGAAAGATGTAATAAATTTTATCACTTAATGAAACCCCACCTTTTGACTTTGGCTTATGAGAACCCTCAGGTTCAATTCTCTCCGCTGCCTGAGCTGCCCCTTCTCTCATTTGGGTCTGCAATACTCTTTGTTCTTCCGCCTCTGCTAAGGCTAACTGCTCCTGATAGTGTCTATTTTTTTCAGTCGCATCTTCTACTAAAGCGACAAATTCCTGAACAGATAGGTTCCCCTGATCGGTTACTACTTGGTATAAGCCACTAATCTCTTCAGTCTCCCACAATCTTTTTATCTCTGTTGCAGAAAAAGAGCCGTGAACCTGCCCATTCCAGGAAAGTAAAGTATAGGATTGCTCACTCATTTTCTTTTAAGGAATTAAACGGGTATGGAAGAGATTTCTTTATGTGCTGATATTGGGCATCATCAGTGGTTTTAAGACCTGAGTAAGACCTAGAGCTGGCAAGTATATGAGAAAGTTTTTTATCAAGCTTCATGATTGGCGTAAAGGGCATGGCTTCCTTGCCCTTTCGTTTAACGATCTGAAAAAGACCACTTTCTTTACCAATGCCCCAGTAATGCTCAGCCGATGAAACAATCCAATCATCATCAAGCGTACAATATCCTTTAAATACAAACTTGGATGCTAGTAACTCTTTCCAGAATTTTTCATAAAACTTCGCCTCTTTAAAATATGAAATACCTGATTCCTCCTGGTAAAAACTGACCAAATCTTTTCTTAGTTTTGTCACTTTTCCGCTGGACATAAACTTATACCACTCATCAAGCAAATCCTGGCCAGCGATCATATCTTTGACCTTTTCGATGCTCCTTTCAATTGACAGGGGACCAATGGGGTTGTTTTTCAGTCCCCACTCATGAGGTCGAAACATACAGCTTTCAAAAATATTTAAAAACAAATGAGTTTTAAAAAACGGATCGAGATCCTCATTTTTTAAAGTGTCAAAATACTGAAGTGCTGAAGAACGAATTTTGCCCTTGGAATAAAATTTCATGAATGGGGACGAGCTTGAGTATAAGTACTTTGTCTCAGGGGAAAGCTGTGCTAAATCAGCATTCAGAGTGCCTCCCAAAATAAATTCTCCTTTTGCCCTGACAATATTTCCTCTGACTGCAAATTTTTGGCCTATCCCTGTCCATTCACTTTTGAAAATTTTCTCAGTCACTTTATCGCCAGAAATTACTTTAGCCTTTTGCTCCATTATATGACTCCCTAGACCTCTTCCTGGCTTAAGGGTTAAGGTGTAATCATATTTTCTACCAACAGTCCAAATTCTGTGATTATTCTCTGGTTCCACCTGTTCCCAATTATCGATATTTTTTTCAAACCTTTTATATTCATTACTTGAAAAAAATGCCACCGAACAGATATTTATGGTCCTTTCCTCATCAAGAAGCATATTAATAGGACCAAGTTCATTGGGAAGAACTTTTTCAGGTAAATATTTTGAATTAATCGAACCTAATGCACTCTGCCAAAGTTGAGGTGTTCTTGGCATAAATCTTCTTCCCTCGATGTCGTTGAAGCGATTTCGTAAACGCAGGAGATCTTGGGACGCTTTAAATTCTGCAGAGCCTGTTATTCCGACTCTAATAATTTCGTCTAGGCAGTTAAGTAAAGTCTCCACTGAGTCTTTTTGGGGTAATTCAGCAACCAGTTCATTATGTTTTACGAGTAATTCTTTCTTTTTATCGTAAGTGGTTCTAAAAGATGTGAGTAGATCTTTCTGACCAGATGTCAGGCCAATCCCGTCAATTTTACTGTATTTCTTTGCCTCTCTCTCGGCATCAACCAGCAGTAAGTTAAATTCATTTAAGTTGGACTCTAAGGATTCTGATTCCTGATTTGTATCCAAACGACTCTCTTGAAAAGTAGCAAGATGATCAAGTTTCTTACTTATTAAATCAGATATTTCAGCCTGTATATTGTCACGTTTACTATTCCAGATTAAATCAATTTCTCGAAGTTGATCTTGTCTTGAATTTAAATATGCCGGATTAATCTGATTTAATTCTTCCCAGAGAAGTTTTTTTCTACCCATAATTTGAGAAATTGACTTTAAATCTTTTGCACCTTCAAGCTGTTGGAGAACTCCCTGAACATTTTCCCCAAATTTCGTATTATAAGATCTTGCTTCGGAGATGAAGTTTCTTGCCTTATTAATTTCAGTTTCAAATTCGACATCTTTGATTCTCTCGGAATTATTTTTAACGAAAGAATTTACGAATTCCTCTAGTAGCTCAGCATTTTTATACTTATCCAAACCTTCGATAAGGGTATTGTATTGTTCATTCCAGCGCAGTCTTTCTGAGATAAAATAAAAACTTACACCAGCAAGCGCAGCCAACGCCAGGCATGAACATGTTGCCAATATTCTTAAGTGCTTCTGTCGCTTTGCAATCTCTTGCCTTAATTTAATGAGACATCGATTGAAGTTATTAAGATCCTCTTCCTTCAGGCTCTGCTCAGCCTGCTCAAGATCCCTTCCCACAGAGGTTAGTTTTGCGAGGTCTGACCTCAATTCGTTAGTTCTTCTTTTTCTTCCCAATTCTTTATCCTGAATCGAGCGAATGACTATTTTTAGTTGGCTCTCACGTGATTTATCTTCCTCTTTTCTTTTTGCTTTCAGTGCCTCCTGCTTAATCCAACCACGAATAGACTCCAGAACAGAATGATAAGATTTACCTTTTGAATCATCCAGTTCTTCTTCCATTGTGAATCCATTGGCTGAAATTATTGAATCTATCTGAGAAATTAGCTTTTCAGCATTAGCAAAGTCGTCTTTTTTTCTCAGGTTCATCAAGTCAAGAATCATCGACTTTGAATGTTCTAAATTTTCAGCTTTGATTATGTCCTGATTGTGGGCATCAACCTTGTTCCAATCCGTTCCCTCAGGAGTTAATTCCCATGGCTCCATTTCAAAGCGGGAAAAATCCGCTGAAAACGCCTTGTCATTGCCCTCTTCTATAAGCGACAAAAGAGCTTTGATTTGCCCATCCTGCACAGATGACTCTATCTTAATTAACTGATCTTTGGCATTTCTATCAGATGGGTTCTTTTGCCGAATAAGCCGTAATATGGAAAGTGCCAATTCAGCATCCTTTGTTCTCATCGCATGAGCTAAATCTTCATATAAAGGATCACTCCCATCAATTGGCTCAGAAAACAGTTTCCCCATTAATGCAAGTTGCTTTGAGTCTAACGAGGCGGGTGCAATCATCCCCACTTTGCTCAAAGCGTCCGACCATTGCTTTTGCTGTGAAAACGAAAGGGCTTCTAGCACAACCATCAGAGGAGGTGAAAACATTGCCTCTTGAAGAGCTGTCGATTTTTTATCCTGCCGGATAAGATCTACGCACCTTTGCAACCTAGTAGTTGCCGTATTGTGTGCCTCTAGATAATTGACGCCAAGCCTAAGAACCTCATTTTCCGGTGCCCCATTTCTTAGGCATGTTTTGATTTCATCAACGAGAGATTTAACATTCATTCTCTTATTCGATAATCAGTACAATATTGTTGCTAATCTTATTCCGGACATACCAAGGATATTGAGGACCCTTCAGAAAATTTTGTAGATTCTTTTTATATTCTCTCAATGACTTTACTTCATTCTCAGTGAGTGGTTTTTGTTTTCTGATCGCTGTAGATAAGCATTTTTCTAAAGACGATTTAAACTTCTTAAATTCCTTGGGTTCCTTGGGAAAATTAGAGTCAAAATTTTTAATATCTTTGATTTTTTGAGAATTTAATTCTCTTAAATCTTTTTTGCTTTTTTCAATTTTGACATTATGTATACCCAATTTTGTCTTTTCCTTCTTGTCTGGGAAACCTATTTCCTTTTTATATTCTTTACGATCATCTTCATAGTCATCAAGTTTCTTTGCTGCATCAGAGATCTTTTTATCGTAGGTTTCTTCTTTGTAATTTACACATGATTTTTTCAGATCATACCAGTCATAAAATTTGTAAGTTTGTGAAGATTTACTGTACGAAAACAAATTTTTCTTTTTGAAAGCGTTTGTGATAATAGACTTAATTTTAGATGGTAATTTATCATGAAATGTAAATTTTGTTATTTTAGCGATAGCCTTTTTAGTTATTTCTATCTCTAATTCTTCATGTTTTTTGGAGAAATCAAGTTTCGATTTCAAAAGATCACTAAGTTCCTGTTTTGAATCTTTATAGTTATTTTCCTGACCTTCGTTAGCTAATATTGATGTATCTATATTTGTCACTTCATTAGAAATTCGTTCTCTGATTAAAATTGCTGTGGTAGACTCAATAAAATGCTCGCTGAGACCAGCCAGATTATTCCCATCTTCTGTAAGTAATTCTCCATTATTATTAGTGGCGGGACCATTCTCATGAAATAAGGCATACTTTAGATTACTTTTCGCCCAAACCTCCTCTACCTTAAGTTCATTAAGTGCACGGAATAAATTTGCACGATTCTCATTTCTCTCCGTGATCCTGACATCCTTAATATCAAGTTTGAAATTTAAATTCGGAGGTTCTGATAAAGATCTCACCTCAAAGTCAGCTTCCTTTATTTTTAACTTTGGAAATGAATTCTTATCGACTTTGTAAGAGATGTTATTGTCTTTATGTAAATGGAATGTTTGTGTTGTGGTACCGTCGTCATTCCTCTTGTCAGTAGTCCAATAGGCTATGTGCATTGAATTTTGTCCTTCTTCAGTAGAAGTTTTGTTTTTATGATCCCAATAAAAGGTTTTTTCAGGGTTAAGAGGTTTACCACTATCATCGAATGAAAATTCACTAACTGTAGATCTCTCATTAATTTCCAAAGGAATCTTCTTGGGAAGAGGATTTTGGGAAAGTTTCTTTTGATCCCGTTTATCTTCTAACTCCTTTATTTTATCATTATATATAGTATTATTGGGGGCAGGATCATTTTTTTCTATCTTATTTTTAAGTTCATATAATTGAGTAAATTTGCTCTCCAAACCTTCATCTTTTGCATGCGAATCAATAGTACTATTTATATCAGTAACTAGCTTAGAGAATTTATCTTTTAGCGAGTCTAGAGAGTTTTCACTTTTGCTTGTTTTTTCTTTATTTGTGTTTGCAAGCCCCTCCTCCGGCACTTTGCTTTTTTCATTATCATCAATGTAACTTTCTTTTTCTCCTGAGGATGTCTTACTTTCATTTACATCAAGTTCGTCCAAGTTCTCTGCTTTAGCAATTTCAGGAGAATGAGTATTGCCACGTTTTGCTTTTTCTGGCCAAAAAAAGACACCTGCCAAGATTGCAGCACCCAAAACTAGAAAACCGAAAAAAGAAATCAGTAAGATTAGCAGCTTCGATTTTCCATCAGCACCTTTCCCTTTAGGAATATCGGCGGAATCATATAAATTTTCAGAATCACCAGGCTTTCCTAGATTAAGGTTGGACTTTCGTCGTGGACTTTTAGGGGTTGGACTTGTGGTTGGAGATTTCGGCTGAACTGGTATTTTTGGGGGGTGTTTAGCTTGAAAGGGTGTCTCAACATATACCGGCTCAATGGGTACTGTTTCCACTGGGTTTTGATGTTCCTCAACAATAGGCTGGTGAATTTCAGGTAATGGTCCGAAATGTCCAGTGCCACTACTGCTAAAACAGGCATTGGCACCTCCAGAAGATGAAATATTTAAGGTAGCACATGAAATTGCATTAAATGCGGGCACAGATGGGTCACCTGCAACAATCCTAAAATTGGTCGCTTTTTCCGAAGGTTGGAGATAAGTTGTAAAGGTAAGTTGATTCCAAGAGATTTCGAGATAAGAAGGATCGAGCCATGAAAATTCTGACAATAAACTTAAAGTTTTATTATGTTCCCCACCTTCTGTTATAAATTTCCAACTGGCATAACCTTTGAGTTCATGAGCTGAATTACTCTTACCGGTCAACTGCTCCCAGGTGGGTAAACATGAGGAATCACCTGAAGGTTTTGGGATTGCGACATTACAGATGCCCTCCTGAAAAAACATAGGCGATTGGCCTTCTGGCCAAGCACTAAGCCAACCAGTCCCCCTCAGAAAAATCTCAGCTGGACTGACAAGTTGTGACAAGGCCTCCGCTTGATCAAAAATAAGATTATGGGAGATATAATTTGTTCTTCCTGTGTGGTCAGAACCACTGTAACAAGTACGCGTAAGGACATGAAAAATACCTGTATTCAGGGAATGTATACTGTAGTTATGAACGACAGGTTTGATTGTCAGCTTCATCAACTCATAGAAACATAATTTCTCAACTGCTTGATCAAGCAAGCGGTCAATTCCCTTATGTTTAGCAACTGTACAATAACCTGTTGATCCAGGCTTTACACCCTTGGGCACACTAGTAAATATCAATTCTGTGGGCATGTACTAGCTCTCTGGAATTAGATCTGGGATAGTTTTTGAAAGGGCCCATAATGTAGGAATTTCAATCATATATGGATCTATCCTTACTGGGTCGGGAGCAACATCCGTAACTTCAATGTTCTCTTGTTGGTCATAAAATTTGTACTCCTTGGGCTTGTGACCAAATGATGAGATAGGGAAGTATTTTATTTCCCGAGAAATTTTTTCCGCTGTTGCTACAATATCAGGGGCAAAGTCATTCAAGAAGTCACGAATGATTTTCGAATTTGCATCGATTACACTATGATGAAGCAAATTATCACTTCCAATCGGATTCTGTATTTTTTTCCAGTCTAGCACAAGGGAATGCCACACATCGCACTTGCCAACTAATATCGCTAGTGGAGTTTCTAACTTTTCGAATGTAGCTTTTCCCAATACGCGACTAATCTTGACATTCATCTGCGAAAGAATGCTGGCTTGTTGATCTAAATCTGATGTTCTCTTCAACTGATCACTTTCCACTTTAGATAAGCTATGCCTGATATCTATATTGACGAGCGGATCATAGAGAAAAAAGAGGGACGAGGCTTTGGCCACATGAAGAATCTGAAATTCCTCTGCTCCACTGTGGGACGGAAGAAAATGTTCGCCTGCATTATCATAAAAAACAATTGAAGAATCAGTATTCTCAACATTAGTCTGCGAGATGCTAAAAATCGAAGGTTTCGGCAAATCAACTTCCCTGCCATTACGAATAACACTTTTGTAATTACCCCCGCGCATGTCGGTTTTAATTATTCTTCCCTCTACGGCAGATCTAGCAGAGAAAAGAGTTTGGATAACTTCATTTATTTGAATGTTATATTCAGGATCCTGATCCATAAATGAAATTTCAAATTTATGAAAAAGGAATCTTTTAAGCTGTTTGAGTAAAACAGCCAAGTAGTAGGACTTCCCAGATGAGGGAGCTCCTACTATGGAATAAATATATTGTTTAAACTCACCAAATCCGGCAGGAAGTCGCTCATGACAATGTGGGCAAGCAGTATCGGGTGAAGTAATACCGAAATCATCAAGGGCAATACCATTGGTATCCCATTTTTGGGGAACAAATCTTCTTTGGTACGCGTCTCCTAAAACTGGATCACCAATAAGCTCTTCGTGCGAAGAAATATGCTTGATATTTTTACCCTCAAAATGGAGCCAGCATATAGGGCATTGAAATTCACCAGTATCCCCTTGTATTTTTTCCGGAGTTGGAAGGGATGAAGAAATATCAACAGGGGCGTTTGTAACTTGAGCAGGTTGAGCTTTCTCGGTCACAGGTGGCAAAGGTACGATTAAATCGGGCAAGTCTTTGAGCCAGATACCAGGAGCACCAAGATTCTCCAAAGATATAGCACAATTTTCAAACCTTGCCCCGGAATTAGAAATTACAGTTGAAATTTGATCCAATGGGAAATTACCGAAAACCTGATTGGAAACTCCATCAAATAATGTCCATTCTCCTAAATTTAACTGCGAAAGGAAGTTTTCTGAATCGCTCGTATTACATAAGCCAAAAAGTTTGGTATGAAACTTAAGAATAAGACCACGGTCTGAAGGTATGACAACAGGGGTTTCAAATAACGCACCATCAACCAGCATGGGTATTTGCGTGTGATAGTAAGGAGTCATTACAAAGCCAGCATCTTTTCCTTTTTTTGATAGATGTACTTCATTTGACTGAACTCCTTCCATTTTATCTATCTGCCAATCAGCGGCTGTAGAATTTCCAATAATAAACGGAACTTTTCCAATCTGCCGTGATTCACCAGTAATTAAATCTACAAGTAAAACATGTAGCTTCTTTTGAGGTGCCCCCCGTTTCATTTTTGCTAAAAATCTCAAATTCAATTAGAACTATAATGCAATATAATCGCATCTATAGTTTACTAGGCTTCAGTATTTACATACGGAAGATTTGATGACAAATAAATATTTTAAATTGTTATTGGCCAAAGTCAGATGCGAGTGGTTAAACAAATAATATCAGTAATCGCCATGACCACCTTTTTTAGCTCCTCGCTAAGCCTCTTCCATCGATTGACTACCGTGACCAGAATCTGACTATCCTTGTCAGAAATCTCAGTCAATATCTCAGTCAACGCCTCTGACAAAACTGCTGAATCATAGATAGATACTGGGAAAGAAGCAGACTCCCCGGCGGGTTCAACTCCCGCCACCTCCACCAAAGTTTCAATGACCTTTTTAAGAGTTCAAATATTTAAGGAACTAGAATAGGTACTCCTACCTATTTACAGACCGCTGTTAGGGCTTGGTCTAAGAGCAGATTAGTTTATGCCACATTTTACCGGCATTTACTCAATCCTATGCAAATGAGGACAACTAACCGGTGACCCAATCAAAAATGGTCAAAATTTGCAAAAAGTTAGAATTTAAATCACCAATATGAATATTTTTCATTATAAATATTTATATCATAAATAATTTTTTAGATTTAAAAAAATAATCTTACAAATTCTTTTTTTTTTAATAGTTGGCATGATTTAAGCAATTTGTTTTTCCGCTTATCTATAAGCACAAACTGAAACAAATATATATTATGAAAAAAAAGTTATTCTCACTCGCAAGTATACTTGCAGTATTAAATGCAAACGCCATTGAAATTGGACCCACAGGTAGTGGTATAGAACTTGGAGGCTTCGTTGATATGTACTACCAATCACAGGATACCACCGCTGGTGCTGATGCAGACACATTTGATGTAGGCCAAGTTGAAATCAATTTAGATTTCGAGGATGGTCCAGTATCAGTATCTGTGGATTACGATATCTACAGCACGGAAGGTGGAAGCGATGGTGCAGATCTTGAAGAAGCTATCATCACTTACGATTTTGGAAATGGATTTAGCATGACTGCTGGTAAAATGCTTTCTTACTTAGGATATGAAGCATATGACCCAACCAACATGTACCAATACTCATATGCATATGACATGAATGGTACAACTGCCTCAGGTGGTGCAGCAGGTGGTCAAAACATCTATGATGCTTATGATGATGGAATCTCTTTAGATTTCTCAAATGACATGTTCAGCCTTGGTTTTTTCGCCAGTGCTGAAACTGATGGTGGTTTTGAATATGCACTTGCATTTACCGGGGTTGAAAACCTGACTGTAAAAGCAATCATGGCAGACTGGGACGCCTACGAAACAACCACATTTTGGGGTAGTTACCAGTTCGGAAAACTTCTTGCGGCAGTAGAGATTGCTGAAAAAGACCTAACCGATGCAACCGCCGATGATATTGAAGGTTGGTTAGTCATGGGAAATTACGGTTTTACAGATGCACTTGCATTAACGCTTAGGTATTCCGAGCAAGATGTGGGAGATTCCGCGTCATACGAGAAAATCACCATCTCCCCTAGCTATGTATTCACAGACAATTTTTCCGGTCTAGTCGAATACAGTTCTTACGATTCAAGTGGAACCGCAGTTGATGTAAACGATCTATTTGCAGTGGAACTCATTTATACCTTCTAGATTTTCAGTCTAGTTTGTTTGTTGGGGTGGGTGACAATAGTCACCCACCCTTTTTTGTGCCTAAATATATAACATGAATAATATACATAAATTTAATCAATA
>Ga0209632_10003719_pt1 | contig 13813 bp, 9 predicted proteins | sample COG_10_FD_184754 | JGI IMG/M metagenome (GOLD analysis project Ga0209632, IMG submission 184754) | Pelagic Microbial community sample from North Sea - COGITO 998_met_10 (SPAdes) (version 2) | ecosystem: Environmental > Aquatic > Marine > Neritic zone/Coastal water | place: Helgoland, sampling... | reverse complement strand
CTCGACCGATTGCACCTTCTTCTACCTCATCGACTTCTTCGTTCTTTTTCTTTGGGTCTTTATTCTTATCGACATTAGCTGGAACTTTACGCGCGGCGAACTTCCTCCGTGCAGCATTACGTCTCGCAATTGCATCATCTACGGGATTGCTACCGTCTTTTCGATAACCCTCGTCATCACGGACGCGAATATGTTTCATTCCGCTGCCTCGGAAGGATCTGCGACCACCACCTATTCTACCCTCGTCAACATCACCAGAACCGGGCTTGATAGCCAGCATCCCGATCTTAGACTTAGGAACTTTGAGGTCTTTGATAGCCTTCGCTTTAGCTCCAGCGATACCCTTGACTTTTCCGTCATTGGGAATTTCTAATCGTTTGCCATTATACATAGCAACCCAACCATCAACCTCTTCGGAAATACCCGATTCAAAAGACTCAGAGTACATAACACTTCCACCCTTATCTTCTACAGAAATCTTGGCTGTTGGGTGTCTTCGTTTCAGCTCCTTAACAACTGCTGGAACATGATCTGCGAGTGTTGAATTTTCTTGCTCAACTACTTTGCGATCAACAATTGCAACCGTTGTCCAAGGTCCGGTCCCCTTTGCAACTTCTTTACGAATCTTTCCCATCTTGGCTTCATCAACCTGCTCAACATCTTCACCCATCTTCTTCTTTTTCGTTTTCTTTTCTGCTGCTTCGCGCTTCTTTCGATCTGCCTCGCGAGTTCTTAGCATATACTCCCGGCGAGCAACCTGCTTGGCAGTTTTTTTCTGGGGAGATTCGTCTACCTGCTCGACATCTTCACCCATCTTCCTTTTCTTCATGCTCTTGAGCAGATCACCAACTTTCGGTCCACCCTTGTCTCCACGAACCTTGCGACCAAGCTGCGAAATACGCATGTAGGTCTTGGGTGGAATCTTCGATGCTGGCATGTCACCATACTGCTTCATTAGTTTATCATACTCAGCCTTGTCGGACTCGGTGATCTCGAATTCTTCGTTGAAACTCTTTTGGAATGACTTTGATTTAAGAAATTTATCAAAGTCTTTTTGAGCAGTATTTGGATGACCACTTAGTTTCGGTAGGTTCTTTCCATGAAGATTTCCTGACATTGTTCCAAAATAGTCATCAACCTTAACTGTTCCAACCTTCTTGCCACCTTGCATAACATCAAAGTGTACTATGACTTGAGTTTCATCTCCACCAGTTCCAGCGCCAGTTTCCTTTTCAGTTTTGGTCTTCTTCAGTTTATATGTTGACTTGGCTTCGGTGATCTCGAATTCTTCGTTTGCATTTTTCTTCTTTAGACTATTCATCCATGCTTTTGCAGGCCTCTTCTTTTTTGCTATCTCTAATGGGTCTGTCTCTCTCCCTCTTCGGTCGGACTTTGTGGCTCCCTTTGCAACCTGAATATTATGCTTCCGCCTTCGACTAGCATCAGCATTTTTCGGTGGACGCAAAGCATGTGTATTCAAATCATTACCAACGTCCTTACTTCCCTTACGAAATCCGTGTGGATTTTTCGGTCCAGCCCGATTAGCTTCTCGTGAGGCTTTCTTCTCTCCGGTTAGTCGCTCATCAACCTGCTCGAATTCTTCATCTACACGTTTCTTTTTCAGTACAATCTTCGCACTCTTCACGGAAATTTCCTCCTGCCCGGGAGTATCCTTACGATACTTCGATGCTAGTTCATTTGTACCCAATTCTCCGGCCCCATGCTCTTCTTGGAATCCCTTGATTGGTTTATCTGACATATCATTGCGCGATTTGTTGCGGCCAGCCGCGCGGTCAATTCGTTTATTGTCTGCGCTCGTAAGTGCTTGAACCTTATTCGGGTCCATACTGAGCCATTTCTTCAGTTCAACCGAAGGAGCCGCGCGATTCTTCTGAAGCATATTGACAAACTTCTGCCATGCCTTTTTGTCCATCTTTGGAGGCAACTGCCTCTTCGCGTGATATGCCTTTGATAGAACCGCCTTTGGTTCGTCTTCCCACCATTTAGGTATCATTCAAATTCTCCTTACGAACCGTCTGCGCCGGTCCATGTTCCTGATTGCCCCAACACATACCATTCAAAGGATGCATCGCTGTTCGGGTTAGCTGAGAGGAAACACACAAAGTCTCCGATTGAGCCCGACGATGTGATCGTCGGGGCTGTCGTAGCCCCACTCGTATATATAGTCCCATTGATAATAATGTCTGCGAATGTCCTCTCCCCTTGTCTTGCCAAGGCATCGCATTGACCATCAGGCGACCCATTCCACTGCGAGCCCGCCACGTCTGTACTGCTTTGTACAAGATATGCCCCGCTATACAGGTCGGTACAACCGCTTTGTGTTTTGATAATTACCGTCGCGTCGCCGCCACCTGCGCCGCTTGCATATACACAAGCGTTTCTTCCTGATTGACCCGGCGAAGCGAGTGCAACACTTGTCCTCCCGGCGCCGCCGGTTGCACTTGGGGCAAAATGCCAACCACCCTTGGCGGTTCCTATGCCTCCGATTGCAGGGAGATTGGTAACTGCAACAGCACCCTGAATCGTGCCATGTCCCATGTCAATGCTTCCTGAGCCATTACTCCCATCTTGGATAATCGGTGCATCGATGATGATATTGTTCCGTAACGCCTGCGGCGTCACACCGAATCCAGGGACGTTAATACTATCGACAGTCTTATCTTCAATTTCAAACTCAGGATTCCCAAGGTCTCTACCAACCGAAATGCGGAAGCTACATCCGTTCGGAAGGAAAGTTGCGGTCGGTCCCGCAGGTGAGCAACCTAAACCATAAAACCCATCTCTACCATCCGCCCCCCCGGTATTAGCTCCTACTCCAGCGCCATCGACTGCGCTATAGTCATTTTGCCCATCAAATCCTGTATCATTGTACTGGAATAGTGTATCAACTCCAGTCGCGGCGATTTCGAGAGATCCAAAGGTTGCTGCTCCGGCTTCTGTGACATTCCAATTGGATGCTGCCCCTGTATTGATGTCCCCAATAGATTGAGCATAGACAGCACCATCGTTATTGACATTGAACACCTGAGCATCTGCATCATTCTGTACGACTAACACTGAGTCACTCTGAGTGCTGAACCCTTCGATCACGAGTTGCGGTTGATCACTCTCACCACCAATCTCAACAGTTCCCTCAAGCATTCCTGCTCCATCACCCACAACAAGATCTTCATCTACTGTTAGCCCGCCGTTGTTGATCACAACATCACCTGCGGTCCCGGTAGAACCATTTGTCATGTCAAGCACTGTGTTTCCAGCACCATCCATCGACAATCGTTCAATCTGTGCAGAGTTGTGTAGCACGGAGACCCCGACTCCACAAGACCCACCTCCCGCGCACGTCTTTGAGTATATGTTACTCGCGAGTGTGTCTGGATTTGCCGAGTTCGCGGCCGATACATTTGTCTGGGATGTGTGTGCCAGCCCAATCTCTGCATCAACTGTTGGAGTTGCGAAATTCCCATTTTGGTCGGGTATCGTTCCAATAGAAATCTTATTCTCAAAAGCGAATTGATCCTCGCGCCAAGAAGCTATAGTGTTATCAGCTAACCCGAACCGTGAATCCGTCTGTTGCTTGACTACCCCGACCCATCCATTGGGCGCCCGCACACCGGCGAATCCTGTTTGAGAAACATTCACACCTCCAGAACCAAATGGGAGATCCCAATCCCACAGATTTGATCCAGTCATATCAACATATGCTGGTCCGCCAACGGTTCCATTCACGCGGGCAGCAGCAATGAAGTCTTCACCATACAGTGCTTCCACTGATCCCGAAAACTTGAAGTGCCCGGTGGTAAACGCAGCAAGATCGATCACATAGTCTTGGGTATCGGTCAACCCGCCCTCAGTTTCGCCACCAACTCTGAGGGTCGTATTTACCATATCGACTGGAAGATATGATGCGAAATTATTATGAGATGAATAAACACCAATACCGCAGTCAGCGTCTACGGTATGGTCCGCGACATATACAGATGACGTTGCCATGGAAATTTTCATCCACTCTTCTGTAGCAGCGCATATCGCATCTTCGCCGGTAATCCAAGGGCCACCTCCCCATTGCGCGTGAGTATATGAACGCCCTCCCTTGACGGAGACTCCCGAATCCTCTGCCCAGATACCTGTGATACCATATTCAATCACGGTGTTCTCGATGACATTACGTTCAGATATACCAGCACCACCAACCCAACCGTAGTCACATCCAAGATAGGAATTGCTGACTGTTAGGTTGTTGACGGTATCTGAACCTGCCCATGTGGCACTTCTGAGTGCTGTCACATTTTGGTAGTCCATACCATATGGCGCAGAGACGACACAAGCATTAGTCAGTGTTTGGTCCGCAGTATAAGTCCCTGACCATCCACTAATATTGACATTCTCCAGTCGGACACCATATGACTCCTCATTATCCGAGTCATCAGCCGTGACCAACACACCGATGTTAGTGTCAACATTTGGAGAGCCCGTGGCTCCCTGCCCAGCACCATCAAGCACGATACACATATCAGCAATCGTGACATCACGCCCACCGTGTACCCAGAACATTGGGTTGTTGGACTGCTCGTCATTGACAATCACCCCATTGTCGTATTCCGGTAGGGCGTATCGCACGGTCGTCGCGCACTGTGTGTTCTGAATGAAGTTGGCGCTTGATGATGGAAGATCTTGCCCATTAAACTTGGACACGCCACCTGCACCACGGAATGTTAGACCTGTGACACCTTCACCTGCTGATGCACTTGGAGCCACTCCTGTTCCTGTTAGGTAGATCGTTCCGAGGTTGTAGTCACCAGCGGGAAGAATTACATCAGCACACTTCTCCTGACGACTACCTCTCTGCTGACATGCAAGATCAATAGCGTGCTGGATGTCCGAGTTATCAATCGACCGGTTGAAGTTGTTTCCAGAAACACTGGCCTCGACATATATCTCTTGTCGAGCATCAGCAAGGTGCGCAGCAGTTGTCCCCCATTTGGAATATGCCTTTGTTATATTATCGTCGAGCGTAGTAGTGAGCGTCCCGTGTTCGAACAGAGGATATAGCCCGTCTCCTGGCGGCATCTCTGTTATCAACGTACATCCATTAACCCCAGCAAGAAGTTCTGGTGCAACCCAGAACTCATTCCCATCGTTATCTTGATTAAGATATCCCGCCATGGAGTTTTCAACGGTGACTGTTGTGGCGTAACCGCAACCGGGACCAAGAAGCATGTTCCATCCCTTGGTCTCGATGGTATCTCCTATCCCTGCTATATGTTTTGGCATATTTTCAAAATTGAGAATAATGTTCCCTTGCGCGCCGCCTCCGTATCCCCGACCTGCGTTGTCGTCGTTATATCCAGTCGCCGCTGTACCGGGAGATGTTTGTCCCTTAGTCCAAATAGAAGTCGTATCTATCTCCGCGCGCATCGCTCTACCGGTGTCAGTCGAAGCACAATTAGCAGGATCAAGAGCAATCGATCCTCGTGGAAGGGGGTTGGTTCCTGATACACCATCGCAGAAGTATGGCATAAGACTGACTTGCTTTGCGACAGGGTTGTTCCCTGCTTCGTAGTATCCTCCAACGGAAATTCGATGTGCTGCCGAAGCAAAGGTTATGCCACCATGCGTCGGACCTTCACCCATCCCTGAGTTTATTTTAAATCCACGCGGTGGTGCGGCCGCAATTTTACATACCCCCCTTTCATTGCCGAGAAAGCCGCCGGTGGAATTGTACACTGAGGTAAGCCGTGTCGGAATTCCGTCGAACACGTTTTGGTTAACTGAGTATTCCACAGCAGGGCACCGTGAAGGCCATACGCTTAATGCAGGGCGCCCCGGACCAACTACAACCTCATTTGGGTCATCACAATATCCATCAGGGATGCCTGATATCTGATTCGAATCCTCGACGGGATTAGACTCGTCAGTGCGGACTGGGAAATTGAACGAGTCAGTACATCGAAGCTGCCATTGAACCAGATCAGTACCATTCTCTGGGTCACCGAACACCATAGTATGGTTGAGGTTCTTTAGATTCCAATCCGCACCTTGTGAAAAGTTGCCCGCGCCATACATCATTGCTCCTGTTCCATCACTACCTTGGATTATGTTGATCCTTGGTGGGCTGGAACCGAACGAGTTCCAAGTGTGAAACATGATATCATCACTGTCTCCGCCATTTTGAATGTTAATCTCCATCGCATTGTCTTGGATATACGTCGAACCATTGTGTGCCCAATATACCACGGTAGTATCAGATGCCGTTGATGCGCGCTCGGTTGATGACATAGACTGAATGCCCTCAAAGGCGCTCTCCCCGGCCGTGGCTACGATGGCTCCGGTTTCATTTTTATCGACATTGAAGATTGTTAGGTCACCGAAGTTCTGGACACCTTCTCCTATCCCGAGCTGGATTATTCCCTCAACGGGAACACTGTAGTCATTATCGCATCGCCCATCTGGATATGCTGCGAGACCCACTGACTCCGTTCCCGTAGGATCCCACGGGTATCGCGCAGTATTCTGCCCATCTGCGAACCAATCAACGGCTCCATCGCTTCCAACTGCTGTAGCATTGAAGTTATCCACGCAGTCGCCATAAGTGGGGACCCCATCCGTCGTCGAACCCGCGAGGTATGCGTTACCCCACTCAAATAGAACGGTGTCTTTTTGACGCGCTCGGCCTAGCATCTCGCCGGAGTAGCCTCCAGTGGGGACAGTCCCGACCTCATTGTCGTCGTTTTCATCCTGATCAATTTCAATCCGACCAACATGGGTGATCTGAACAGTCTGGTTGGAATACACCTCTGCAAGAGGAGCATTCCTGTCACGCACACCAGACGCATCGGGCCATCCCTTGAAGTTTCCCTTCGTACCATTGAGTGTCCAGTTGTCTGCATTCCGTACTGGCATGAATCCGAAACAAACAGCATAGGGCCAGTCACCAACATATCCTGCGCCATTGGTCCCTGCGATATCATCTCGATCGACATCCCCGTCATAGCAGTCACGCTCAAGAACCAAGCGCTCTTCGCCAACGAGGTCGTAAATGATCTTAACCTTTGGTAAGCCTTCAGGAATACCAAGACTAGTTCCCTCTGTTCCCCTTGCGTCCGTCATATATGGAGCAAGGAATTCAGCGTATCGCTGAGAAGCAGTCTGTGCATCATTGAGGACGAGAACTTTGTCATAGCCTGCTTCACACTCTTCGTTGAAGCATATGTCAGCATTCGAACCAAACGATGTGTCCCGATATGAATTAGCAGTGATTTCAGCTTGTGTACTAGCTGTTAGTTTATAAATTCGATCCTTGTCGGTTGTTGTGGTGTATAGACCCTCTAATTTAAGCTTCGATATCTTAGCACCATCGTCTGCAACAAACATAGGTTTTGTCCTGCTATGACCATCTGCTGTGATAATCTCACCACCGAACTGATACCATGACTTGATGTTGCCTAGAAAAACTTGCCCGTCTGTTGCATTGGCCGATTCCCAAATTGTTCCAGATGAATTGAAAATCACGCCAGGAGCGACTGCGCCACCAATGCGTGCAAGATCACCAGTATGTCCAGCCTGCCAATCTCCCTCAATCTCTCCACCTGTAATAGATAGATGCCCTGATTCGAATAATAGAGATGGCCCATTATTAGATCCACCAATATGTGGAGCAGTCATTACGACAGCCTTAGGCAGTCGTTCGTTTGTCACATCTTCGCCGATGCGAAGTCGGCCACCGTGTTCTATATGCACTGTATCAAGATGAACGTCGGAGCAGTTTCGAACCCAGACAATTTGTCCGGTGTCTACGAAAAAGTCTCCATCGAATCCCTGCACTACCACACCTTCGCATCGAGTCTCGTTTGCTTGGCCCTGATCACCACCAGATCCACCGACAGAACCACCGATGTCTAGAATAGTCTGAAAGTTAGGTGCGTTCACCCCGGCTCCACCAGCACCACCTAACAGTGTTAATTGATGAATACCACCAGCGGCGAGTCCGGCTTCACTTCCTGAGTCAGCGGAGATCACTAGCGTTCGTGCATACTCCTCTGGGCTGTTGGTTGACAGTGTGGCATCACTTTTCAAGAATGGAAGATTAATAGTGACATTAGACAATGTTGCGGCGCCTGGCCCACCGAACACCCATGTAGCATATCCAATTTCCCATGAGTTACCATTACAGAATACTGGAAGCGTTGTGGTCCCCCCGCCCGATCCTTGCTGGACAGGAGATACACCATCAGTCACCTGATAGAATGCGCCGAACGCTGCATCGTTACATGTTGGAAGATTTAAGCCGCCCGAGGCGAGGGTGTATCCTGTACCATCAAACGCAGGGACTTCTGGTCGAATTTCAGATCCATTCAGATTGATGTGGACTCCACCACGAGTTGGTCCGACTACGCCATTGGTGTCGTTGAAGTGTGTACTCTGTGTTTCAACGTACTTACCAGCAGCAACTTCAATGTAACATCCTGTTGCGCCTTGACCGTTATTGTCCACGTCAAGCTGGGCAGATGAATTATAGCACGCATCCAAAGCAAGCTTCAGCAGAGGGCCTAGTTCTGGGTCGTTAGCGTCCGGCCGATTCGGCGTGACCATAATCTTCATCAATGATGCATAGTCCGCCCCGAGGACCGGATCGGTGCCTGCGGGTGTTGCAAGACAAGCATACACTTCATCTGTGCTGATGCTGACGATGGACTCCGCAATACATTGATAGTCGCCTGTTAGTTGATGGGTACCCATATCGATGCTACCACTAGCAGTACCCTGTAGGGCCGTGGCGGCGCCGTTAGTGTCCATGTTAGTTTCTGTTCCAAGAACGCACTTCTTGAATGCAGTGCCATCGAAGTATATACCGTTTCCGTTTGGTGGGAACTGGGTATTACAATCATCGATAGCCCCATGCGTCTGGAAGGAGATCCCATCGTCGTCCAGTGCAAGTTGAGTTGTCAATGTGCCAAGAGATGTTATGTCCGAAAGGGCTAGTGAAACTGAAACCTCTGCATTGCCTTGTGCATCCGAGCCGAGTGCAAACGGAAGGTTGATTGATCCAAGCGCAGCGGCCGGTGATGTTGAGTTGAAGTTGTAGTAAGTGGCACCGAAGATGGCAGCCCCATTCACAGTCACCGCTGACGATATATTTTGACATTCCCACCCGGCTGTCGGATCCCACTGAAGAATTTGATTGTCCGCGCATGTGCGGAGTAGTGTGAGCTGATTTGCAGAAAACGCAAGCCCAGGCCCGGTCGGAAATAGATCAATACCGAATGTTCCTGAATCTGGGCTAGCCGCTGTGTCGAGCGTGATGTTGATACCATCACCAGACACTAAATTGAATCCGGGCGCGCCTGTTGGAGTTGTTTCTACTCCATCAACTTCAATGAAATCACCAGAACTTTCTGTGAGGCCGTCTACATCAGCCTTAATTGAGTCGAGGGCCGCGTCGATCTCATTCATGTGTCCGGGAATGATTCGGTCTCCCCGTTGAAAGCCATCCGATTGCCCTGAGAACGAACCATCCCAGTCAACGGTAGCTGTGGCCCCGGTTACATAGAACAAACTAAATAGGACAAGAAGCATGTAGTACAAGCGATTCATTATGGAAATCTCCTTGAAGAAGGTGTCATCCTATTTAGGAGTTCAGGAAGCTGGATAATGGGCAAGAAAAATCAGATCCGTGAAGCAATTCGCGCTGAAAAAGAGATAGAAATAGTGACTCTACGCGACAGTGTTGTGGAGAAGTTAGATATTAGTGATGATGACGTATTGGAGATTGAAGATGTCGAAGAAGATTGAGGATATTCTGGCTGGGTATGACACTTTCGAGGATTCGTTCGAGACGGTGGATGTCCCTGATGTTGATCATCAACCGAATGAAGAACTTGAACCAGTTAGGGACGATGCCCTTCATGATGCTGTTATGCGGATTGAGAAACAACTCGATTCCATACATGGGCATCTGAATGGTGTTACACCAGAATATCAGCGAGACATGAAAGCGCTGGAAGGACTAATATTACCACTCCTTATCAAGTTATCAAAGGGGACCGAATCATATATCAAATGGCCAAACCGACATGATCAGGTGATGTTGCAGATGGAGCGTGTACTTGCCATCACTCGAAAATATGTGACCGATGATGATTAACAGTATAAAGCGCGCCCACCGGGATTTGATGGAGTTTATGGTGGCGGCCATATTGATAGTTGCGGCCATAGTGGCCGGAATCATTATCTATTTACCATACCTTATGTTCTGGGGTATACCTTCACTAATATTTGATACGACTGCTATGATCGTAAGGGGAAAACGATGAAAATTATTGAGAGTGTTGCTCATGTGTTAATGGGCTTCGGTGCTGGGTTGTTGAACTTGCGTTTATTACTCACAAAGCGAGAGCTTGACCAACTTCCCCCAGAAAACGACAAGAATCCTGTGCTGTGGGTAGATACCGATATTCGTGGTAAAGACTGGGATTGGATCAAAGCATGGTTGGGACCAGCCTATGGTGGAGCCGAATATTGGTCAAAGGAACGTGTTATGGATACGTTGCGCGATTCGCGCGAATATGATATAGGTGCAACTATCGCATGGTTCTTCATTCTGGCTGCGGGGATCGCAATTGGTCACTACCTAACATAAGCTAAACATTGAGTCTTGCTAAATAATGGGGACACCACCCCAATATGTCAGCATAGGAGCATCATACCCAATGGAAAGCCCCGATACGTTTCATTACATAACTCCATATGTCTTGGAGGCCTTTGCTGCTGTTGGTGCTGTTTTTTCAGCCGCATTTTGGAAACTATGGAAGCGAGTAGAACGTGATAGTGCGGAGACCAAGGCAGAACTGGATAAGTGTGTAGAGGATCATATCCAGGCGAAAGAGGAAGTAGCTACTCTCAAAGAGGATATTGGGTTTCTTCGCGGACGGCAGGATGGCATTGAGGATCTTGCTCGCAATGTACTTGAGATTGTAGCACGAGGGGTAGCGAAGTCGAAGGATTGAGCTTAACCGGCGGGTTCCCCTTCATCGACAATCTTGCTGAATGGTTTCACGTCGTTATCCCTTTCATTAGGTCTATTATTAACGCCAAGATACTTAATATGATGATAATAGCAGAAGCGATGCCGTAGGCTCTATACTTGAACTGATGTAGTTCTAATCGGACTGCATCAATCTTTTCTCGAATTACGTCATTCTCATCTGCAATGGCATTAATAATCATTCGATCATTCCGTTGACGGTGTTCGATGTTTTCGAGCTTCTGTTCTATGCTACCAATTTCTCTGTCAGTTATTGGTGTCACGTCAACAATCCCACTTTCGCAGAGCTAGAGCTTTGCGAGTTGGTCTTCCCTTCTCGTCTTTCATCGCACCCTTCATTCCACCCATGCGAGCGCAGAATGATTTGCGTCTATTTGCTGCCTTGCCACCCTTGCCACTCTTCTTGGCTTGTGCAGCAGAAACCGGAGCCTTTAGATCGCTACCGGGATTTTCTCTTTCGTATGATTTTCTTCCAGCCGCATTCAAGCCGCCTTCTTGATTCTTCCCTGCTTTGCGTTGCCATGCAGCAGACTTCTCGTCAACCTGCTCGACTTCTTCCTTCTTGATTTTCCAACCACCACCTTTGCTCTTGTATTGCTTGGATGCCCATGCGTTAGCATACGCAGAGGGGTACACATCAAACTTGGACCGGGCTTGTGAGAGAACAGATGACCATAGCTTGGGATTAGTGGGTTCATTCTTTTCCTGTAGTTCTGATGTTAGTTCGAGGAATGTCTTCATTTCTTGGATTCCTTTTTTCTTTGGGTCTTTGTCTGTGACTCCAGTTTTGACATTAATAGGTTCTGCACCTTTTCCACCGTCACCCTTATCAGGTTTACCGGCGGAAGTCTGAGCCCGCCTCTTTCGTTTTACAAAAGAAGAAACAGCTTTCTTCCCTAACTTCTGTGCCTTTTGTTTAGATAGACATGCAGCATAGGGTTCGCCGTCTTTGGAGTCTCCACACTTTCCAGCTTTCTTTCCTGTGCTGTCGTAACGATCCCATCCGGGTTCACCGCCAGCAGATTGCTTATGAAACCACTTGCCTAAGCCAGAATTTTTATATACCTCACTAAATCTTTTCATTTTGACCCAACTTTCTTTAGTAGCCCCATGATGCGCGCGCCGAGATTCTTGTTAGGTGATGATGTCTTGATCATCTTCTTGTTCCCGTACTTATCCATCTGGTTGCTCATCCGATTGTTAAGGTATCTCTTTGCTGCTTCTTCACCATCCCGAGCGCGCTTCCCTAATTCGGAACCAATACGGTCTCGAATGTCCGCATTCAAGGGAACGTCTTCCCCTTTCTCAATTCTCTTTGATCCTGCACCGAATTTCAGGTATGTATACAGAGTACCCAATTCCTTGGTGGCCATGACCTTTATGCTTCGGTCTGAGTATCCTTCATCCACCCGCTCAATACTATTGAATGCATTAAATGATTTCATAACTACTATCTCCTTGCCCCACGACTATTTGCAGCCTTGACGGCTCTGGTGAATTCTTGTCTGTTATCATAATAGGTGTACATGAATTTATGTTTCTTTGCGAGCTGCATCATTTTGCGGTTGATTGACTTCACCACTTCTGGATTTGTTTCCAACTCGCTGAGCCAGTCCTTCTCTCTTGGGAAGAATGTTGTCAAGAAGTCTCGATAGAATGCAAAGTTTCGATGGATGTGTAGATGTTTGATGTCGATCTTGTTGACAATCAACTCATCCCAATCATCGTGTCGTTCGGCAGCGACTTGCTGAAGTTGCTGTTTCATTTCCCTTGCATACTTCTTCATGATTGCTTCAAGCCCGTCGATGTATTCTGCAACAACCTTACCCTGAACCTTCTTGATGTCTGCCATTTCAGAATAGAACGCAGCCTGCATATACTTCATGATCTTAGCTTCCATGTTCTTCCACTCAAGACCAATTTCCATAAACTCTGAAGTGTTGTAGAAACTAACATCAGCTCCGGCATACTTCTCCATTAGCTTCAGTCGCAGTTCAGACACATCTTTCGTGGCTGCTCCTACGCTCGCATCAAAAGCATTCACCATCCGAACCCATCGCCGACCATTAGCGTCAGGCTGAGACATGATGTCATGCGGATATTCAACTAACACATCTGCGTCGATTTCTGCTACGATTCCACCCCGTGATTGAACACCTGATACCATAGCGGAGTCCGACATCTTTGTGAAGGCAGAGATGCTCTTCCTCTTGTTTTGTAGATTGGCTAACTTTTCAATCATTCGCGCATCCAAAAGATGTTGGACACGATCTCGTGGTGGATCGTTCTCAAACACACGCTTATAGATGGTCGAGGAGATGGGCAACATAACATGTGTGTCAAAGATAAATTTCTTGACATCCTTTGTCCATGCAGGCGCTTTTTCTTCAAGGTAGTTCTTGAATCGTTTCATCTGTCCTGACCTTCCATCTTCGCGTTGACCTTGCGAATATAGGGTTGCATCTCGTCTGCCGATGGAAACTCCGTCACTGTAAACTTTCGGGCTAGTTTCATCTTCCAGTTCTCGTATGCGTCTTCGTCGCCTGCGAAGTATCCAACATTGGTTGCGCTATCATTCAAGATCCTGTCCCGTGTGAGCATCACCTTTTTGATGTTGATATTATTCACGACCAACTCATTCCAAGAACCATCATGGCGTATTGACATCTTGCGGTCAATCACATTCCTATAGTAGTCAGAGATCGGCTTGGCATTCTTGGACATAACACCTTCCATCGCGTCAATGTAATC
>Ga0209632_10003718_pt1 | contig 13818 bp, 9 predicted proteins | sample COG_10_FD_184754 | JGI IMG/M metagenome (GOLD analysis project Ga0209632, IMG submission 184754) | Pelagic Microbial community sample from North Sea - COGITO 998_met_10 (SPAdes) (version 2) | ecosystem: Environmental > Aquatic > Marine > Neritic zone/Coastal water | place: Helgoland, sampling... | reverse complement strand
TTTTGATTTCCTGGTTTTCCTTTTACTAGATTTTTTATTCTTTGTTTTACCGCCTAATAGCTTAGGATATTCTGGTGGCATTGGATTTGGATTATCAACCCCAATCACTGATTTAAAAATGTCATCCCCACCATCTTCTATCAATTTCATATTTAGCTTAGGATAAAATTTCAGTCCTTCTTTACTTGAATATAGCTGAACTGTTATTAATTTTGTTTTCAAAAAGTTATACAAATGTCTATAAGCTAATGAACCTACACCTTGAAAAATAGTATTGCTTGTGCAAAATGCTTTAATAATTATTTTTGTTTCCTCTTTTTCTGTTATGATTTTCTGTATTCGCATAAATGACGCAGGAACATTAGCATATTTTAACACATATATAGATTCTTCTTTTTCTAAATGATAGTTAGGCATTTCAATATCAAACATTTCATCATAATTACATGTTTTTTTAAAATCACTAGGAACGTTCTTGTATAATTCTTTATATTTATATTCATCTAACTCATCAAAGTAATTACTGTCTATAAAATATGGGTATTTTGTAGAACATGGATTTGGTGAATAAATATAATGTTCTACACCTTCAATAATTGCACCATATTGTAATAATAACTCTTTCATTTTTTTATCTTTGTTCTTTAATGCAATCTGTAATGGTGTTTCTCTATGTCCATTTGTGCTATTTGCATCTGCACCTTTAGAAAGCAATAATTCTACAATTTCATAATCTTGATTCTTAACACTATTCAAAATAGGATTATCATTATTACAACCGCAAATATGCACATCAGCACCAATTAAAATTAGCTCTCGCACAACATCTGATAAACCGTTTTTACATGCAAGATTTAAGCATGTATAACCATTAATATCTGTTATATTTAATAAGGAATAAAAAGTTTTTATGTAACTTATAATTGTCAAGGCAACCTCAACATTATTAGCAATAATAGCCATGTGTAGAGGTGTCCAATGAATACGATTTTCTTGTGTATATTCATCTAATATATTCCACATAGCACCTTCATAATCACCTATAAGAACCTTCACAAGGTCGTTCGACCCATAGTAAGAAGCAACGTGTAACGGTCTTTCACCCTCATTATCTGATTCCATGGAATAACTAATTACATTACATAAATAATCTACAATGGCTATATTATTATTCTCACACGCAATATGCAATAAGTCCATGCCGTTATTATTTTTAATATTCATTCCATTTTCATCTGTCATCATCGCACCTTTCGCAATTAATTCCTTCATTTTATCTAAGTCGTCATCACTACATGCAATCAATAGTGGTGTATTTCCATCTTCATCAACAATATTGATTTCGGCTGGTACTTCTGCACTTCCACCACCACCTAACATGAATGAAGTATTGTGTTGTTTTACAGAAAATATGTTTTTAAATAAATTAGAATTAGAATTTTTTTTATTACCGCCAAATCTAATTTGTGGTTCATTATAGAATAAAGGAGGAGGATCATTTTCATTCACCATAACATAATACATAGTCTCACTATCGTTTCCAGGAGTACTTAACATGTTTTGTTTTTGGAAAAAATCATCGGATGATGGAAATGACTCTATTTCAATTTTTGGATTTTTTGTTTTCAAAAAGTTGTATAAATGAATATATGCCACAGCTCCTGCGCCTTTGAATAATTCTTTATTTGCGCATAAATATTCAATACTTGCGATTGAGCTGATTCCGCTACTATAGAAATAGAATCTCATCATAACAGTAGGCACATTATTATATGTTAATACATATATTGCCTTCTTCATTTTTTCACTCTCCAACGTAGCTACCACTCTTTCTTTCGTAATATCAAATTCTTTTATCCATGGACAAGAATCTTCAGCATGTTTTCTAAATAAATTATAATAATTTTTCATTTCATTCTCATTTATGTTATGAAAAAAGTCAGTATCTTCATATGTTTTAACAAGTGAATAGATATGATGTTCTAATCCTTTCTCAGTAGCACCATATTCAATTAGTAATTTTTGTAGTTCTTTGTTTTTTGCTGAAATTGCATATACTAGAGGTGTATTACCAGAATCATCAACCGCATTAACATCTACACCAAAGTCTAATAATAAACGTACAATATCCATATTTTTTATAGTGGCTTCTCCACATAAAATATGCAATGAATTTTTACCCTCATTCGTTTTTACATGTAAATCTGCGTGATTGTCCAGTAAAAATTTCACAAGTTCAAGATTTCCTGATGCGAATGCTAGTAATAATGGTGTATATCCATATGCGTTTTTAAGGTTAATATCAACAAGAGAACGTAATACCATAAACATGACTAACTCTTCAAATCCATAATAACATGCTAATGCGAATGATGTAGCACCAACCTGATTTTTTATACTAGGATTTGCACCATATTTTAGTAATAATATAAAAATACTAACATACCTAAAATATGTCTTAACCGATTTTGTCTCGGTCATTCGGGTTATGACATAATGAAGAAGAGGTATTCCATTACTATTATTAATATTTATGTCAGATAATAATTTAATTGAATTTTCAATGTTATTTATATTTCCTTCGGAAATTGCATGAAACAAATTTTGGGTTTGTGAGAAGTTGCTCTTGTCTCCAAATTCATTTTCTTCAAAATATTTTATAATTTCTAAATTATTTATTCGTTTTGCGATATCAATTGGGGTTTCTGCGCTTCTTGATTTCATAAGCTTATCATAATATGGTTCAGATTTGATAATTTCTGCATCATTTTTATGAAGTAATTTAACATATTCTATAATTCCATGATCACAAGCATAATGTAATGGCGTTCTCATACTTCTATCTAATGCATTAACATCTGCTCCTTTTTTTATTAATATTTCTGTGATCTCTTTATAAATAATATCCGAACATGTTAAATGTAAAGGCACGAGATTGTGGTGAAAACATTTTTCATTTATATCTACACCTAATTCTATGAGACGTTTCAAAAAACTCACCTTCATTCCATTGTATATACTTATATATAAATAGTTACATGCATTCTCTCTATTTATATAATTCATATTAACACCGTTATTAAGTAAATATAGTGCTATATCGTTTAGTTGTAAATCAATCGCTTTTTCCAAAGGAAATTTATTACCACGATTTGACATATTGACATCCACACCAGATTCAACACAAAGTTTCACAGCGTTAATATCACCATCTTCTATTGCAACAAATAAATCTTCGTTGGTTAAACTGCTTAAAAATTCTGATTTTGATGATGCTGTTTCAATAGACGAAGATTCTGATAATGAAGGTGATATTGACGATAGGTCTGTTGCTTTTGTTTCAATTAATGAAGGTTCCTTATCTTCTTTTAATGGCGAACGTCTTCTTGTGCGATTACTCGGTTTTAATGGTTTATCTTCTTCTGTACTTTCTTCATTTACGAAATTATTTTTACTTTTACGGGTTTGTCTTGAACTCATATATATATATATAAATAATATATATATACACATATTTCTTCTAAATTTTCTTGCATTTTTCTACACCGAGAAAGAATGTTATCATATCAAATTTTTTATCATGGTCACGTTTTTGTTTCTTCCAATAATTATATACACCATAAGCTATAACAAAGGGTAATGAACTATATGTTAATGAAAGCATATTATATAATAAAACAATATTACGTATCCCTCCTTGATTCACTTCAATGGATTCATTCGTCTCCTTTATATTATCAATAATAGACTTTTGTGTCAAAATGAATTCACTAGGTATTACCTTTTCTAGTCCCAATTCACTCAAATTAACTTTATATAACAAATAAATAGAAAAAGCAAAAATCAACAAGCAAATAAACACAACAAATGTAAACGCATCCATTTTAGATGTCATAACAAATGTAAAGTAAATAATAAAACTATAAAAAAGTGATTGAAGTAAATAATTATATTTTGAGAAATCATAATCAAACGAAAATCCTTCTTTATTTACCACAATAGATTCAGGTGTATACCAATTTAATATAAATGTCAGCAAATAAATAGAGACAAATAAAATCAAGTGCTTAACATATATATTTTTTTGTAGAAAATTCTGAATAGAGCAATTGAGCAACATATTAATATTTGTGCTTATCATCAATAAATACATGAAAAATAAGGAAAGCATAAATTGGTTAAGAGTTTCTACGTTCATATATTATAAAGGAATAAAATAATAGAATTTCATTAAATTTCTATTATTTATTTAGATTTAACATTTAAAACTCTTTTTTCAATGGATAATGAACAGTCTATTGTATTGAGAGCTTTTCCTGCTAAATCAATCATAAGATGTTCTTTCCATAACTTTTTATTAATTAACCTTTTCATTTCTGTTGACAACATATGAACTACAAATTCATCTTTCAATGTTGGTTCACCTGGTAATGTGAATTTTTCATTTAGTTTAAATAGTTTACTATTTTTCAGTTGTTCTACATTAGATCTTAGAGTTGCTCCTTGTTTTTCATTTAATTTCATTGTTAATAATTTGCCAAATTCTATTTTTAGCGCATTCAATAGAGCATTTTTAATTTCAGTCATATTGAACATATTTTCATTAATTAAATAATCCCTTATATAATCTGATAACACATTATTGCTTTCAGATGTATTCACATGTGGCGCGGATATCTCTGGAATGGCCTTCTTTTTACCCTCCTCCTCCTTAGAATCTTCTATTTTTTTTTGAACATTATCATTGAGTGAGTCATCACTCACTACTTCCAATACTGGTTCTGCTGTTGCTACTTCCATACTATCAACATTTATTGCTTCTGGAATAGTTTGTCCATTCACTTCCATCATATATACTATTTATTTATTTTGTTTCTTCCTTTTATTCCCTTTTCTAGGTTTTTTAAATGTTTTATTATGTAATGTTTTGCTTCCTCCTTGAAGAGCTCTTGCTGTCGTTTCTTCCTTCACTTCAACAATATAATTACTATAATCCAGCTTTTTCATGATTTCAACCAATGTAGATATAAGAGATGTTTTAAAAATATCATCTCCAAATAGTATTGGTATGTTTTCCTCCAAAATTTCAGAAATTTTCTTAGAATATGTCTCCTCATTATCTACAAAAACTTTTTTCATTAATCCACACCCCTTTTTATATAAAGCCTCCTTCGTTGTGTCATCATTTACTATCACTTTTTCTACCTTAGAATTAATTATACCATCTAGTGCACCACTTTCTACTACACCTTGTATTTTTGCATCATCACACATGTATATACTTAATACATATAAATTTATAAAATATAAAACAAAAAATTGAATGCGTTTAATAATATTTTATTAAATAGAAAATACTATATGTCAGCAACATTAATAAAACCAAAAGTATCAATACAAAACCAGAAAACAAAGAAGAAGCAAAGTTCAATCTCTAATGAAGAAAAATCCAAATTATGGGCAATGTTTGATAGTGAAAAAGAAGAAACACAACAAGAAGAAAGTGAAAATCAGGGGACAATATGCTCGTATTGTAATTACATGCTAATGATCGCCGAAAATGGATTACCAACTTGTTCAAATGTCCAATGTGGAATAATATATACAGACATGTTGGATTATAGTGCGGAATGGCGTACTAATATGGAAGAAAAAAATGGATCCGATAATACACGTTGTGGTAATCCAATTAACCCATTGTTAAGAGAATCGTCGTTTGGTGTAAAAGTATTATGCAATTCAACATCTAGTTATGAAATGCGTAAAATACGTAAATGGTGTGATTGGTTATCAATGCCACATAGAGAGAAATCATTATATAATGAATTCCAGTTTATTACTACCATGGCACAAAATTCAGGAATACCTAAAATCTTCATAGATCATGCCATGTATATACACAAGGATATATCGGAACAGAAAATGTATCGCGGTCTAAATCGTGATGGAATCAAGGCCGCGTCAATTTATATTAGCTGTCGGTTAAATGGTTGTCCACGAACAGCACATGAAATCGCGGAAATATTCCATTTAGACAAAACATCGGCAACGAATGGCTGTTCCATGGCAGTAAATATACTAAATAACATAGATAGAAGTAAGGAGGAAAATGAGCAAAGTGATTTATCTACAACGAAGCCAATTGCTTTTATTGAACGTTATTGTAGTAGACTCAGTATAAATGAAGAATTAACTAGATTATCTACATTTATATGTAAGAAATTAGAACAACAAAATATAATAAAAGATAATGCGCCACATTCCATCGCAGCGGGTATTGTGTATTTCATAGGGCAAATATGTAATTTGAACATTTCAAAGATAGAGGTGAAAAATATATGCGGTGTAAGTGAAGTGACAATTAATAAATGTTACAAGAAATTGGACTCAATAAAAGAGCAATTAGTCCCCTCTGTGATATTACAAAAATACGCTGCGTGATCAATATTAAATTTCATGAAAATAATGTAGGGCTTTTATACAAAATTGTATAACTGATATTTTTTCTTATTATATTTGTTTTGTAAAAGTTCATAGATTTTAGTTTTTGTAGATATTAAACTTAAAATCTCATATGTGAATTCATATTGTGTATTTTTTAAATATTGTTTGGGCTCTTTTGTTCCACATAAACAACCATCTTTATTAATAATATTTAATTTATCACATATTATATTTTGTATAACACGTGGTCCTGTTATATCTAGAATGTGTTGTTTTTTATTGATTATATTGTTTTCAATATTTTTAATAACTTTCTCTATTATTTCGTCAAATAATTGCTGCTCTTTATTACCACCAATAAACATGTATGAAATGTTTTTGTATCCACAATCAAATAAATGTATATCTATATCAGCATTTATTTTTAATTGTATGGGATCTATATCTATATCAAACCAATAACCACCATATTTATTAATATAACATATTCTAAAAAAATCAGCTATGGCTACACCATTTTTCATCTTTTTGTAAGTATCATTATATTGTGTGTTCTCAAAAAAAGTTCTGACAAAGTCATCGGAAAAATACAAAATATTATAGTCTGGATTGAGTTTCTTCCATTTATATAATATTAATTGCACATATTCATCTTCTATATCACAACAATAACTTGTAAATAAAGTCCTGTTGTTAATATTTTGTGTATTTGTCATTGTATTTTTAAAATTATTCTTAAAATATTTGTATATATGCAAACAATTTTGTCTCATATTTTCTTCTTTTGATTGACTTATATTTTCTAATATACTACGAAGATTGCGAAAATCATTTTCCTTTATTATTATAATACTATCTTTCCATAAATCATGGTGTGGTAATTCCAATTTATCAGATAACAATACGGGTATTGAACCACAAGCCAATGCTTCCCAAAAACGTATGGAATTTGGACCGCTTCCAGAAGGACACAGACTATAACGTGAATCCAATAATAATTTATTATATTTACTTGTATTTTCTTTCATCGTATCATTTTCATTCAACATATATTGATTATTTTGTTGGGCGCTATATACCACATTATCAAAATGCCAACCACCAATATGATTGACGAAACTATTACTAGGATGCTTCATTTTGAATATTTGTTCTCGTATATCAGACATATACCAACGTCTATCGTAGGCTCCTTGAAAGCTATATAACAATTTTCTTTGTAAATTAATGAAATCTTTATTAACAAAATCACTATTACGATCAGAATCTTCGTAGTTCACCGCATATAGTGGGCATGGTTTTATATATACCCCATTTATATTGTCCTCTGTTTTTATCTTATGTGGGCTATAAACAACGTTTATATTGAGAGCTTCAAATAAGCCAATAAGATTACGAAAACTTATATGTTGGCAACAAGTATAATATTTTTTATTTACATCAATATATGGATTTAACAAATTATATAATACTTGTAAATTGTAGCGCTTATCAATAATGGTCGCCCATGGAAATCCAAAATAGTCATGTTGATTATTATTTTGCAAATAGAATGTTTTCTCTGTAATAACTGGATACTGCCAAAATAATTTGAATTTCTCTATTATTTCTTCCGTTGGAAAAGTTTTATTATTATCCATTAGTTAATAATAAAAAATATATTTCATATTCATATTTTATTAATTTATTTTATCATTTACCTTTTGTAAGGAATTACGTATGGGTTGCCTTGTAGAGCATTCATAATATCAGGTGTATTTCTTTCAATTTGAATGTTTTGACTCAAAGGTTGTGCGCTGTGTGTATGACCCATATGTTCAATACTTGGCACATTTGAACGAACACTTGGTGCGACTTCACGTTTGTTGGCAAGATAATTATCTTTATGTTTTCCTTTTTGAACAATAGAACCATTGTATAAATTCATGTTACCTTGACTTAGACGACCCTTAATAGTAGATGATTTAATATCATTATTGCGTTGATTGTATTCGGCTTGATAAGAACGCTTATCCTGGATATTACCTGGCGCGGAAGAACCTCCAATATACATATAATCACTTTGACTAGCGCGCTGGTTGTGTGCGACTTGGTTTTCAGTAATGGAATAAGCACCGCGTTGATTCATGTTTACATTTAAATGCATTTTACCTTTTTCTGTGGTTTCTCTTATTGTTGCCATTGGTTTATCAGTTGGATCATATAAATAAGAATTACTTACACTTGATTTAGCATTCTGGTACGGTCGCATATTACCAACAACATTCTCTTTTCGGGATGGTTTTAATACGTCTAAAATAGGTGCAACAACCGCGCTGAGAGAACCTGCCATATTCCCAAAATATCCATTTTGTCCATTTTGAGTACGGTTATTTGGGTAAGCTTTTTTGCTCAATATTCCGTGATCATTTTCTGTAATAATACCTTTTCCTGATGCGCCAGCACTGCCAACTGGGAATGCCTCTAATTGATTTCTATGACTTTCACTGTGTTCGCCATCAATATAGATAGATGAATTACCGTATCCCGCATTACCACTATATTCTATGGATGTATCTGGACGGCTAACATTGCGATGTATTGTTTCACTACGCATGGTCTCGCCTTTTTCCGCACCAGTTGTAGTGAATAATCTATCTTGTGTCATTTCAAAATCACGCTCGGGACGATTTTTTTCTTGTTTTCCTAATGTTCCCATATTCTTAATTCCGCTATTTGCTGGACCTTCATATCCGAAAGTCAAATGACCACTGGATTTTTGATTTGTCTTTACACGAAGTTCATCCACATTCTTTGCATTCCATAGTTCCCTTTGCATCAATCCGGAATTGAATCCACCACTTCCTTCTGATGTATAACCTAAATTTAATCCAGGACCAACCTTTTCATCTACGAAAGGTTTTACATTGGCAAACCGAGAACTTGGGTTAACACGGGAACGCATGAAATCCGTATTATTTGGTGCGCCATACGCATGTTGATAGTTTTCATCGGGTTTAAACAATGGAGCTTGTTCCTCCTTTTTAATATAGCCACTGCCATTACCAATCATATTGTCCAGGAAGCTCTCGTTGGATTCAGGTTCAACATTTCTGGATTTCACATTTCCACCAAAAAAAGGAACCATATTGTTGTGTTTAAAGTAATCCTTTTCTACTTGTTCTCCTGTTAATGAAGTGAACTTTGAAGTATCTCTAGAAGATGTGTCCATAAAACTATATGATTCACGCATATCTTCATTAAATTGTTGATTAAAATATTTATCTGTATATGCCTGTTGACCATCGTATTTATTAACTGTTGATAATTTTTCAGTAAGGTCGTGTTGTGCATTTTGCACGATTTCACTTGGATAATTTTTATCATGAATATTGGTGTTTGGAAGGCCAGTTGTAAAGTTCTCACATCTTTCTTCTCTTTTTTTAGAAGCTATATATAAACCACCCAAAGCAAGTAAAGGTATTCCTAATTCAGCCATTATGTATATAATTTATATATATATAATCATAAATCGTTTTCAATTAATTCTAATAATTTATTTAGAAAATCATAAATAAATAGGATTTATATGTTACGACGAAATTTATCCTTCTCTAAAATACGTGTGGATTCATTATTTTCAAATGGCGCTTCAATCTTTTCTTGTGGTTTATGAAACAAAAATTGCCATCGTTCTGGGTGTTTTTCTCTAAACGTCCATGCTGGATGTGTTGTGCGCGATTCATCAACAAAAGGATTCATTACTGGATATACATTTTGACTTGTGGCAGGGACATATTTAGTATAAAGATCCTTGTCTGTTTTTAGTTTTCTGTCTAATCCTAATAAATCATTGCTAATACCAATCGTGTCATTTCGTAGATTAGCTCCCCATTTTTGTAATCGCATTTGTGGATCTTCCATAAAAGGAACATGTAAGCCATTACCTGGTGTGTCAAGATGATATAACCCTATATTAAGACTTTCTTCCAATTTCTTCTTTATTCTTGCATCATCATCATAAAATCTTGTATTCGCCATATATATTATTTATGAGATTAAATTGGATTATATTTAGCATTTTTACAAATACCATATGTCTTCCTATGAAATTGTGTAATACCATATTCAGTAATACCCTGTAAATGTTTTTTAGTACCATAACCAACATTGTTTCCTATATCATACCTTTCATTTAGTAAAGGGTATTCCTCACAAAGGTCATATATGTATTTATCATGTTCATATTTAGCTAATATGGATGCGGCAGCAATGAAACTATAAGTATCATCGCCTTTTGTTACACATTCATATTCAAGCGGGCTTTGAGTCTTTGGGTTTTCTAAATTAGTGAAATCATTACCATCAATTAATGCGAAAATAGACCCGTCATTATTTAGACTATTTATAACATTTACAATTGAGGTTTTCATTGATTTCAATACTGCTTGACGTATATTGATGGTGTCAATTTCATATGCTTCTATATAATCAACAGAATATGCGATCGCATTATTCTTAATATAATTTGCTAATGTTTCCATTTTTTGTTTCTTCTTAATCTTTTTACTGTCTTTCATTAAACTATGGTCAAAATCGTTTTTAGGTAATATTACAGCACTTGTATATAGCCGTCCAAACATAGGACCACGAGCACATTCATCCACACCAATTTGGTAATCATAATCATTATATGATGATTTAAGAATTTCCATATATATAATAATGTAATAATTTACATATAATATATTTATTTACATTATATATAATGGAACTTCCTTTGTGGTTTATAATAATTTTATTATTAATAATATGTTTCTTGATTTATTATTTGAATAACTGTTTAGAGGTAGAAGCATTTGGTGATAATTATGGTGTTGGTGAGGGTGTTGAAGTAATAATTGATGGTGTAACAGATGCATCCGCGATTAAGTTGACTGATGACTTCTTTTATTTTATTGATGGAGCACAAGTGTTACAATTAGAGCCTTCTTCCGATTCTCTCACACAAGTTGATGACAATTTGAATGATATTGATAAATATATATTTTATTCAAGACAAGGAAATATTAAGAATGTAGATAAAGGTGCTGGTGGTGATGCATTTACAGTTGATTCTAGTGTATTGGAAAGATCTTTTATTGATTATTATTTTTCTCAGACAATAAACCCAATTGAAGGTCGTGTCATGAATAATCAACTAATTTATATTCCATATGGTAATAGTACATTTATTCATGTAATAGAACATCCGCTATTACCGCAATCTGGAGAATATACTCCCGTCCCGGGGACAGAAAAACACAAAACATTTTATAGTGTATTTAAACAAATTGATATGAAATCACACTCATATACAGGAAATACCTCCTCCTCCTCCTCCTCCGCCAACTCCCCCTCAGGATTTGAAGATATTGTATATAAAGACCCAGTAACATCCTTTACATCGGGTCAAGTCTCAAACAATTATGTAACAGCAAATGTAGAATTTAAAGGTGTGGATATCCATCAAATACGGCCAAATGTATTTTATCATTATACTAGTGGTACATTATTAGTGAAAGAAGCTGGAGCTGTAGCTGGAGAGTATAAATTAGCTATGATTGAAATTCCGAAGGTCAATGACAGTGGATTAACCATAACTCGTCATGCTGGCACTGATACGAATAATAGAGTAAAACTAGAAGAAATAATACCACAAGAAATTGTTGATAGTTTCTCATTTCGACTTAGTTATGTATATCCTGATCTTTTAGATGGAAATCTAATTTTATATTTGAAAAATGGCATTAGAGCGGCAATATGTACATTAAGAAGAAAAGCCAATGGTTTGTATGGTTTAATTGGGGTTGTCCGTTTCAATGGGACACAACTTAATTCATATACAGGTCCTGGGCAAGAAGAAGAAGAAGATATAGACGGGGAAGAGGAAGGCGAAGAAGAAGAAGAAGAAGAAGAATCAGATGAAGAAGGAGAAGAAAGTGGGTCAGGTCCAAGCGGAGATATCCCAGGAAGTATGGATGATTATTACAAATGGTATTGGTATTGGAATACCAGTGGATCAATGCCAGTACACTTTTCAGAAGACTATATGTTGAAGACACAAGTTGTCCCACCTGTATGTCCTGCCTGCCCTTCATGTCCTAGTGGAGGTAATTGCAATAATTGTGGAGGAAATGGCGGAAATGGAACACAAGACTCAAATGGAAAGTCAATGGTAAATAGTAAAACTGGAAGTGAGTTGGGCGGGGCATATGGTAAAACACTTGATACCGCATCTGATTTATTGAAATCAGCAGGAGCAGGAGCCAAGTCAGTGATAGATAATACAATGGGTTTATCAGCACAAGCCGTTAAAGGAACGACTGGATTAGCAAAGGATACAGTTCAAGGTGCGGCAGGGTTAGCGAAAGATACAGTTCAAGGGGGAGTGGGATTAGCGAAAGATACAGTTCAAGGTGGGCTTGATATTGCGGGCGATGTATTGGAAACCGGATTAGATGCTGGAGGTAATTTGGCCACAGGAACAGCGGGTTTAATTCGTGATCTCGGACAGGGCGGCGCACAAATAAACAACACATCCGGTTCAACTGGACAAGGTTCAATTTATGGTGGTAATAGCGGAACTTATGGAGCACCAATGGGTTCAGGTTATAATACCCAGAGTCGTAGTCCATTAGACCCATATACATATAATGGTAAATTGAAAAACAGACCCGCATCAGAATTCCTACCGCGTACAGCGGATTTCAGTTCATTTGCTAAGTAATTCGTTTGTAAGCATATAAAACATTATGATATATTATATATTATAATATTTATGACATTAATACAATGGGACATTATTAACACTATATTAAATCGCGAAAAAATAAAAACCCAAATAAAAAAAATATTGTTGGATTTTCATAATAAATGTCATGAATTGAGTTTCAAGAAAGGTTTTTATATATATGGTTCTCCTGGAAGCGGGAAAACGGAGTTTGTGAAATCTATATTAAAAGAACTTGATTATGATTCAATATGGTATGACGCAGGAGATGTAAGAAATAAAGGACTAATTGACACAATAACAAGCAATAATATATCAAAATGTAATGTATTGACAATGATGCAAGAAAAGAAGAAGAATATCGCAATAGTAATGGACGAAATAGATGGTATGAATAATGGCGATAAAGGAGGAATCGCAAGTCTGATAAAACTTATACGTCAAAAGAAGACAAAAAAGCAGCAATTAGAAAACGAAACAAAGAATCCAATTATTTGTATAGGAAATAAATTGGCAGATAAAAAAATACGAGAACTTATGAAAGTATGTAATGTATTTGAATTACCTTTACCAACCAATGAACAAATACAGAGCTTGTTAAACACAGTTATAAGTTCTTGTGG
>Ga0209632_10003714_pt1 | contig 13827 bp, 10 predicted proteins | sample COG_10_FD_184754 | JGI IMG/M metagenome (GOLD analysis project Ga0209632, IMG submission 184754) | Pelagic Microbial community sample from North Sea - COGITO 998_met_10 (SPAdes) (version 2) | ecosystem: Environmental > Aquatic > Marine > Neritic zone/Coastal water | place: Helgoland, sampling... | reverse complement strand
CGCGCCTAGCTACTCGATCAAGATTGCGTGCAGTGAGCGGCGCGTCTGTGGCAACAACCATCATGATCGAACCGTCCTCTTTATCTGTGTCTGCAATTGGCTCTAAGAAATCGCGATAGGCGTAGCTACCCAATTCCCGCCCTACCGGTGCGCCATTAATTGACAACGCACCGCCGTAATTTGTCTGCACCAATACGCCGACGGTGTAGCCACCTAATTCCGCAGGGAGCACCCTTGAGCTAGTACCGATACCACCCTTCCAGCCAAAGGCTTGCGTACCCGTGCCTGCGCCGACACTGCCCTCTTGAACAGGACCTGCGCTTGCACTATTCAACGCGGCGTAGACTTCCTCTTTTTGAATTGGGTCTGCCCACATATTATTCACGCGAGCATCGTTAGTTTCTCCTACTATAGGATTTAGCGTGTGTTCACCCATTCCGGGTTGCTCGTACATCCATTGTTTAAGCGCATTCGCCGCACTCCATACACACAGCGTGCAGGTCAAAAGAATCGGCGTTTCAATTTCACCAAACTCGCGTACCTGAGTCTCACCGACCATTTTCCCATAACCGTTGCCCGTATAAATCCATGCTGGAATGGGATGGGTATAGAGGTTTCCTGGCGCAGGAATGATTGCCGTTACGCCGGTGCGAATATCATCACCTTCAATAACAGTTGTATGCCCCACTCTCACACCGTCAACATCAGTGATCGCGTTTAATTCTCCGGGCTGGAATACACCCACCACTACACCCGCCTCACGGGCCCGCGGTCTCGAATCGGACTGAGCTAACGCAAATGGAGTTACACAAAGTAGGGTTAGCACTGCTAGATTTCGAACCATTAATTTACTTTGCATTTCGCGCCCTCATTAATCGTTTTTCTAGAAATGGGATCAGGTCTTCATCCTGAGTCGATTTTCAGTATAGCACTGCGATAAATCACTGCGGATCGGATAAGACCCGCGGGGCCTGATTGGCCTGAAAAAAAGTGAGGCGTTCGCTCAATCTGTTATTCTCTGGGTTTCCATCACTTCACAGACAAAGACTCTAGGACCCTAAAATGAAGAGAAAGTATGCCCCTCTTTCATTGAACTCATCGCTCAGTTATTCCGTCGTCTTCGCATCGATGCTGTTTGCATCGGCTTGCCTAGGTCAGGGTCTGGATACACGAGCACTCGAAGTGGCCTTATCCGGGCCCGATAGAGAGGTTACCGACTTTGTGCGGGACAGCGCTCGAAAGCCGGTTCAGGTTCTTGAATTTCTTGGCATCCAGACAGGCATGACGGTATTGGACCTGTATGCCGCTGGAGGCTACTACACCTTCATTCTTTCCAAAGCCGTAGGTGAAAAGGGCACTGTGTATGCGCAGAACACAGAACGCGGTTTACGCTTCGTGGAAGATCGCCAAAATATTTCTCAGGGCGAGGCGCTTAATGCCAAGATAGAACGAGGCAATCTAGCCAATGTTGTCCAAATCGTAAGGCCACTCAAGGAAATCGGCTTGGCAGATAACTCCGTGGACCTGATTATCGTAGCGCAGACATTGCATGACTATTACAATCCCAACCCCGAACGCGCAATTCAAATGCTTCAACAACTTAGGCTCTTGCTGAAACCTGGAGGCGTACTTGGTATTACCGACCATGTAGGTGTAGCCGGCGCAGACAATACAGACCTGCACCGAATGGAGATTCAACAGGCGGTGGAACTCGCTGGGCAGGCTGGCTTTGAGGTGGAAACCAGCGAAGCATTGCGAGTCTCCACGGACGACCATAGCCGCAGCATCTTCGACCCACGGCTCAATCGCAGCACCGATCGCTTCCTATTGAAGCTTACCAAGCCTCTGTAAATACCTTCATCGAGCACTGACTTTAAAAGGGAGCACAAATGCCATGAATCGCATGGAGTTGACTGCGCATTTTTGGTAACCTCAGCGTCGCATAAGCAAACTATTTGCCACAGCCTCCCCTCTAATAAAGACCGACTAGAGAGCTATAAAAATGAAAACAACATGCAATTCGACTTCTCTGTTTAGCCCGGCCAAATTGCCACTAACACTGTTGCTGGCCTGCTCTGCTATTTCTTTATTCTTACTACTCCCACTTAACGCCAGCGCTCAAGACCCCGACTATGTGGTAGCCAAAACGGTAGATGGGGCCCCCGACCTGCAAGGCATGTGGACTAGTAACACCATAACCCCTTTCTCTCGCCCAGAAGAATTTGGCGACAAGCTGGTACTGAACCGCGAAGAAGCTATGCAGCTGGAACAGGCCGTGGCCGACTACACCACAGAGCAGGACCAGCCTAGCGATCCAGATCGCATACCTCCTGTGAAGGATCGCATCGAGCTCACCGATAGCTACAACAATTTCTGGTTTGACGACGGTACACAAGTTGCACGCTATAACGGCGAATTTCGCAGCTCCTTGCTAATAGACCCACCGAATGGTCGTATGCCTGCGTATACACAGCAGGCGCAAGAACGCTTGCGCGTTGCTGCTGAACTACGAGCCTCGCGCGGCGCCTTTGCAGGGCCCGAGAGTCGTCCCCTAGCCGAGCGCTGCCTGATGTCATTTGGCTCGAGTAGTGGGCCTCCCATGCTGCCTATTCTGTATAACAATCACTATCAGATCGTACAGTCACCAGGTTATGTGATGATTCTGGTGGAGATGGTTCATGACGCACGCATTATTCGTATCGATGCCGACCCGCTGCCAGATGCATTTCGCCCTTGGATGGGAGACTCAATTGCTCATTGGGAAGGCGATACGCTTGTCGTCGAAACGAGCAGATTAAACCCTAGCCAAAAATTTCGAAACGCGACAGAAAGTTTTCGCATCACCGAACGCTTCACACGTGTGTCTGATAAGGTAATGAACTACAGTTTCACCGCAGAAGATCCAGACACCTTCGTCCAGTCTTTCTCGGCCGAGATGCCAATGAACCTGACCGACGATATCCTCTATGAGTATGCCTGCCATGAAGGTAACTATTCACTTCCGGGAGTGCTTGCCGGAGCACGACTAGACGACGCCGAACAATCCGATTAAATGCTGACGAACAACAGAAGAGATTTCTTATGAGCAAAAAGCAAAAACAGGGTATACATGCACTCACTAGCAAGGACCCAATCGCGGCGGATCGATTTATATGGGGCCGCGAAAGCGACCCATTAACGCGTCGTGGCTTCCTAAAGAAAAGCGGTCTGGTTGCTATGACTACTGCGCTGGGCATGACCATACCGTTCTCGCGCTTCATGCCTGCGGGCCTTATTCCTGCAGCCTTTGCAGCTGAAAGCTCGCCGCTGCAGATACCCGGCAAAGACGGCCTCATCGTGCTCAACGATCGGCCCATCAACGCTGAGACTCCTGCACATTTACTCGATGACGATATTACGCCGAACAATCGCATGTTCGTTCGCAACAACGGTGTAGCGCCGCAGGCAATTGATCCCGCTACTTGGCAACTAGAAATTGGCGGCGAATCTGCTGAGCGCGCCGTGACTTTCACCATCGCCGAGCTTAAAGAACGCTTTGAAACAGTCACATTGCAGCTGCAGCTAGAATGTGGCGGTAACGGGCGCGCCGAATTTGTGCCAGGCGCGAGCGGTAATCAATGGACTACCGGCGCCATCGGCTGTCCTACCTTCACAGGCGTGAGACTACGCGATGTGCTTAACTATTGCGGCGTACTCTCCGATGCAAAATACATTGGCTACTACGGGGCCGACACTCATCTTAGCGGCGACCCAGACCGCGACCCGATATCTCGCGGCGTACCCATCGCTAAAGCGCTAGAGCGAGAATCACTCATAGCCTGGTCAATGAATGGCGAGGACTTACCTTTGCAGAATGGCTATCCTCTGCGCCTCGTTTGCGCTGGCTGGCCGGCTTCTGTTTCAGGGAAGTGGTTAAACCGAATCGATATTCGCGATCAGGTCCACGATGGCGAAAAAATGTCTCCACCTTCTTATTCAGTCCCCGCCGCACCGGTCGCACCAGGTACACGTGTGCCGAATGAAGACATGCGCGTCATCGAATCGATGCCGGTTAAGTCACTCATTACGTTTCCGGAGTCGGGCATTACTCACGATATAAGGGATCGAATGACTGTGCGCGGTCACGCCTGGGCGGGCGACGATCAGGTAGTCGGCGTCTTTATCTCTATTGACTTCGGCGCCACATGGCTACCGTCTGCACTAGCAGGCCCTGCCAATAGATTGGCGTGGCAGAACTGGGAGACTTGGGCGCAATTTCCTGAGCCTGGTTACTTTGAGGTGTGGGCTAGAGCGATGGATGTTCAGGGCCGCTCACAGCCCATGGTAGTACCAGGCTGGAATCCTCGCGGCTATTTGAATAATGCCTGTCATAGGGTGGCCGTACAGGTCGTGTAATTTAGGCCTATCGATTTGCGATATTGGAATTAGAAATCATGACGAATAGAATGAAATTAATCTGGCTGACTTTGATTACGCTGTCACTGCCGCTACTATTTACGAATGCAAGCTCGACTGCGCAGGGAAGTGTGGCTGTAGGCGAATTGATACAAGAAGAAGGCTGGCAGCTAGTACGCGACAATTGCACTGAGTGTCACTCAAGCCAGATCATCGTTCAGAATTCAGGAAATCGAGAAGTCTGGAAAAGTCGAATCAAATGGATGCAAAGCTCACAGGGACTGGGCGAACTAGGCCCCGAGCTAGAAGGCTCAATACTCGACTACCTAACTTCAAACTATGGCCAAAAGACAGCTTCGCGTCGACAGGCGCTGCCTATACATCTCATGCCAAGCACCCCTAACTTGTAAGCGAGACAATGAGCAGCGATCAACTTTCCATGTTTGAAGACGATAGCCCCGCAGCTGAACTGCCTGGGGCGAAATTCAAAACGTTCAGTGTTTCACTGAGCAGAACTGTGGCCGCACCTGCAGAGAAAATCTTCGATCGCTGGCTGATACCCACCTTCGTAGGTAGCTGGATGTTCGGCAATCATGTCGGTAATGAGAAAGTAGTTGATCTACAAAACGAAGTTCGCCCCGGAGGTTCCTATAGCTATCACATCACGCGCAATGGCAAGGAATTCTTACAAGATGGCGAATACCTAAAAATCGATAGGCCGAAACGACTGAGTTTTACCTGGCGCGAGGCCGCGAAGAAGTATGCTCACAAGAGCAAAATCAATTTAAGCCTTGATACTCAAGATGGGAAAACGAAACTCAGGCTATCGATGCAGATTGACCAAATCCTAGAACTCTATGGCGACGAAATAAAGCAGCAGTGGTCGGAGCGGCTCAAAATGTTAGCAGCTCAAGTTAGTAAGTAACCCTCCTATTAGCACACTCTGTTTCTGTGCTTGTAGCCTACTGATTCAAATAAAGAATCGGTCACGCAGGCGACTGAAAATCCTCGTGTCGGTGCTTCGAAAGCTACGGCAACAGCGCAGACGGCGGAACGCCGCCCGTAGGCTGAGAGTTTTGATTTAATGAAGTAAAGGGGACGGAGGGATTTATTTTTGATCAATCTATGCATAGATTGATCAAAAATAAATCCCTCCGTCCCCTTTATTTCTGTAAAAATACTTAGCGGCTGATGCGATTACGCCCCCCCTTTTTTGCACGATAAAGTGCCTCATCAGCTGCTTTTAGCACTTGTTCAGGCTTTTTGAGTTGGGTGTTGCGTTCTGCAAGCCCGATACTGATGGCGACTGACAGTGGTGGTGGTGTATTTCTTCCTTTGCCTCGATGGGCTTTGTGCCTGTCTTTATCTTTGCTGTTATCATTTTTAGGGCGTTTCGCAGTGCGGGCAATCATTTCATAGTGATCGATAACCTCACGCAACTCTTCTAGATGATCATTGACTTGATCCATGCTCTTGCCAGGGAAGACAACAGTGAATTCTTCGCCGCCAAACCGAAAGGGCTTTCCGCCGCCAGTCACTTTGCCTACTTTGGTGGCAACCATTCGTAGCACTTCATCACCAACATCGTGGCCGTGGGTATCATTGAATTTTTTAAAATGGTCAATATCCATCATGGCAATGGTGTAGTGTCGCCCAAGACTTAGCATTAATTGATTTAATGCCCGCCTTGAAGGAAGTCCCGTCAGTTCATCTCGGTAGGCCATGTGATAAGAGTCCATTAAGACTGACAGCACCACCATAAGGCTACAACTGGATAACAAAAACGGCACCATCATGTCACTTTGATAGCCACTAGCCATACCAAGAATACCGAGTTGGCATCCAAAAAAGATTGATTGCAATGAATCGTTTAGCACCAGTGATAACAGTAAATGAAGCAAACATACGCTAGCGGTGATGATAAGTAGGGTATTCGGTAGCTTGTTATAGGCCTGCCAGTCCGACGGCAAGGTGAATAGAGGGGTGTTGATGAGTGAAGCTAGAGCATCAGAGTGTTGATGGCTTAGGTAAGCAAAGAACGCAACTTGAATGCCAATAAAACCCACACGCAACACACCGTGTATGGACAACAGGTTTCGATCTTTTGTCAGACTGAATAACAGCCCATTGATCATTGCAGCACTAATGAGCAGTTCATATTGAAGTGTCGTGAGCAAACTTTGAAATGAATCGCTAAGTAAAGCGACAGTGATAAGCAGACCCAGTAACAAAATATAGCGACTACGTGAGAACTGTATGCAAAGAAACAGGCCAATCGTAAGAGAGATAATGGGCAGCGTGTTGCTGAGGAGTGATTGCCATTGTTCAGTAAGTACAGAGAAGTTAGCGATAGCAAACCCAGCTGCGGCAAGCAATAACAGGGGGATTAACAGTTTCCCTATGCGGCTGGTCAAGACACTGATCAATGCACGTCCCTCGATGTTGGTAGTTAAGCGGCGCCGCTAGCGGCAAAACATCTCCATCCACGACATTCTTCTCCACGACTTCTCTGACCACATCCACAAAGGATCGATGGTTAAGATAGAACGTATCCAGCGCCTGACTTTGATAAATTCGTACATTGAGCTTTACAGATGGCGCTAGCAACTGCGCTTGACTAGCGACCAATACCTGATTGCTGCGCTGCGCGGATCGTCTGCTGTGCTGCTAGCGGCAAAATATAGCCATCCGCAACGTTTTTCTCCACGACTTCCCTGACAGCATCAACATAGGAGCTGTGGTTAGGATAGAGCGTATTAAGCGTTGCCTGATCAAAGGGCTGATGCGAGCCATAGAGAAAACAGAAGCGATTGCTGCCGTTGTTCATACCTGTATTCTTCGCCGTCGCAACAACGTGGTCCGCGAGACGAATTCCACCCAACACATTGCCGTATTCATCACGGGCGAATTCCACCTCTGGCATCATACGCTTTAACTTCAAGGGTTCGGCTGTCGGTGGTGCTGTGTCATCACGAATCCATACGACCAAATGCTCGAACGCAGCATTCATCACATCACGAAAGGGTACGCGACTATAGGTTGGCAAGTCGCAGCCTTGATCCCGTGGCAGCACATTCTCCAAAGACAGACCCTCGCGCAGGTTTCTCACTTTGCCGTATTCAATCTCGAAGGGGATGTCTACGTGGGAGCTTCCCGCCACTTCCCACTGGCGAAACGTGTTGGTATCCGGCTGTGGTGATGCCGCTCGGCGCGGCATGTCCGTCTCTGCCATGATCTTAAAAATCTTTACAGGCTGATCGTCTCTAATCCGACCGCCGCCGCCATGCACCATCACGCCGTCGTAAACTGGGTCTAGAGGATGCACGTTGTTGAGGTAGGTCGCGAGGCGGCTTGCCGACTGAGAATGACCGGTGGCGATGATCTGCTCGGCCCTGAGCCCATCTAGAATATCTACTTCGCCGTTAGCTGGAGAATCGCCAACTCTATATATAGCTTTTCCAACCGCGGAGAATATATCGTAAGAAAGCTCGTCTCGAGTCGCCATGCCATCATGAGTTACATCTAACGACCCGTAGCGAACATCGCTCCACTGCTTCATAGTATCGATACCCATCTGTTGAGCTGAAACTACAACATAGGCATAGCCGTTGCGAATGAAATGACTACCTGACTGCCACCAATCGATATCTTTATCCGGACCGCCGGTTACATTAATCCATTCGACGATGACGATGCCGTTAAATGCAGAGGCTTCGGGCCGGCGAACTATCAGACGCGTCTTATAGCGATGGTCGCTATCGACAATAGAGGCATTCTCTAACTGAGAATCACTGTAGCGATTCGCCCTGCCCTCAATAAAGTACTCTTCCTCCACATAGCCGGCATCTTCAAGCTCAATCGCGCTCGCACTGTAGATAGTATTGAGAGTTCCGCTGCCTGCTTTATCCGCAGGAATTGGGCCACTGATGGTAGCCGACGGCACCTGTGCAATCGCCTGATGGGCGAATAGAAGTAATGCAGCTGCAAGTTGAGTTAGATTCCAAATGTTTCGGTTCATACATTCTCCCTATTACTTACATTGCAAAGAAAAGCTTATTGCCAAGAGCTAACTAGCTCATCATAGTCAATGGTTATGCCCTGCGGCTTCTCATTAGCTAACTTTGGCTTAGGCGCACCGGGTTGGCTCAGCCAATACTCTCGAGTTTGTGGCTCATTCAGTCGCGGCCCACATTCACCCAATACGTCTGCCCTCTCCAACCTCTGCATCAAGCGTTCCTGGGCCACGGCAAGCGCCGTCAGCGCTTCCTGTGGCGTCTTGGCGCCAGAGGAGGCGTCACCGATGTTCTGCCACCAAAGTTGCGCCAGTCGCGGATAGTCCGGCACATTAGTACCAGTAGGTGTCCACTGCACTCGAGCAGGTGAGCGATAAAACTCTACCAAGCCGCCGAGTTCCACCGAACGTTCACTGAAACTCTCATGGCGGATATCTGAATCACGAATGATGGTGAGTCCTATATGGCTCTTCTTGAGAGAAACCGTCTTCGAGGTAACGAACTGGGCATACAGCCATGCAGCCTTCGCTCTGTCTACCGGCGTCGACTTCATCAATGTCCATGCTCCGGTATCTTGATAGCCCAGTTTCTGTCCTTCTTCCCAATATGCTCCATGGGGTGAAGGCGCCATGCGCCACTTAGGCGTGCCGTCGTCGTTCATTACCGGCAGGCCTGGCAGAACCATATCTGCGGTAAAAGTTGTATACCAAAAAATTTGCTGAGCTATATTTCCCTGCGCAGGAACCGGTCCCGCCTCGCTGAATACCATGCCAGCAGCCTCTGGTGGTGCATAGCGTTGCAGCCAATCTACGTATTTAGTAACTGAATACACCGCCGCTGGTCCGTCCGTCGCACCACCGCGCTCAACAGTCGAGCCCACAGGCCGGCAGCCATCAACTCTAAGACCCCATTCATCCACAGGCAGACCGTTAGGAATACCCTTGTCTCCGGCGCCAGCCATCGACAGCCAAGCATCAGTAAAGCGCCAACCTAGAGACGGATCTTTCTTGCCGTAGTCCATGTGACCATAGACTGTCTGCCCATCGATCTCGCCGACATCGTTACTGAAAAATTCAGCGATGTCCTCATAGGCAGACCAGTTCACCGGCACACCCAGCTCATAGCCGTACTTATCAGTGAACTGCTGCTTCAAAGCGGGGTTTGTGAACCAGTCGTATCGAAACCAGTAGAGATTAGCGAATTGCTGATCCGGCAATTGATAGACCTTTCCATCAGGGCCGGTGGTAAAGGAGATGCCGATAAAATCTTCTAAATCTAATGTGGGCGACGTGACATCGCTTGCCTCCCCCGCCATCCAGTCGCTCAGATTACGCACCTGCTGATAGCGAAAGTGTGTGCCTATCAAGTCGGAGTCATTTACATAGGCATCGTAAATATTTTCACCTGATTGCATCTGCGTCTGCAGCTTTTCTACTACATCGCCCTCGCCTATCAGGTCGTGAGTTATCTGAATACCTGTGATTTCTGTGAATGCTTGAGCTAAAACCTGCGCCTCATATTCGTGAGTTGTAATGGTCTCTGAAACTACCTTAATTTCCATGCCCGCGAAAGGCCGTGCCGCGTCTATGAACCACTGCATTTCTGCAAGCTGTTGTTCGTTATCGAGCGTGGAGGGCTGAAACTCAGGAAGCCACCGCTGCGCATCTTCAACATCAGCCGAACTTGTCACAACCGTTGATAGAAATACCGCACAGCTGAGCAGCGTTTTTGGAAACCTTGTTTTTGGAAACCTTAGTTGACGAGCAATCATGCAAAACCCCTTCTAATTAATTTCATCCACGACTCACTGCGCAGAACACTACAAAAATTCTTCTCTAAACGAAGCGAAAAACCAACAAGGCGTAGACCGCGCATGCAGCAAGACCCCACCACAGGCTCAAACCCACTAAGGTCAACCAAGCCATACAAATAAACGCACTACCAAGCAAAGAGACGAAGAGTCTGTCTCCGCGGGTGGTTTCGAAGCGCAGAATACCGAGGCGCGGATCTCCACCTGGGCTAAAATATTCCCAGATCGACATAGTGAGAAGCAGCGAGGCGATCACTGCGAAGAATATCGCCGTAGGCTGTGTCCAAGCCATCCAAGAGAGATCCATTGATACCTTCTAATCTGTGGTTATATCGGTATTTTAAGAGGCTTGAGCTTAGCAAAATTTTACCCTCACCCCAATTGTTTATATACCGCAGACCTAACCGCTAGTTGAGTTTGCTCCTATATACCTGACGCGCCTGCTCAAACTGCGCGAAGACGTGAGCCTTCTCAGTTTCGGAACGCCAGCCTGGCCATGCATCGGCTAACTCTTGCAGCTTATCGATCCAGCGGATCGCATAGTCAACCGATTGCGGGTTCCGAATCGGCTGATCGCCCACTTGAAACCATATTGGATTAGTGAATGCCTGCACATAACCGACGTCTAAAGGAAAACGCTGATCTCTTTCCCCTTCTGTGCGCAGGTGACACCAGCCGCTGCGGTCAATTGAATACTCGAAGGAAATATCCAAGCTGTTTTTGTTTCTACGCAGTGGAAAAGTCTCAACGAGTTCCCCATTACACACCAGCGCTACCTCTTCAAGCTCAGTGATAGAACGCAGACGCCCGGAGATTGTGACCTCACCACCACTGGCGGGTAATTGAACAGTATCCCCAGGCAATGAATTACCAATTTGCATCTCCAGCAGAGGGCCGGAACTTACGAAGGCGCGCCCGCGCTTCAAACCGGTAAACCAGGCATCCATATCCAGGCCGAGGTTGCCGGTATAGACATAGGTGCGGTAAGAGCCAATCAGCTTGCTACGGTGAAGTGAGGATATCGAGTCTTCACCCCCTGTTGCCGTTACTCGCAGACCATTATTCCAGACCGCGTAAAGCGGATAGAAGCCCGATGTCGCAGAGTCCGACCATTCCAATGCATCGGCAGTACCCAAGGCCGCGTCCACCATGAAACCCTTGCCACCGCCTAGATTACCTTGCAGAGGATCTTCCTCTCCCAAATAGGGATGCACATAGCCGGTTATCGCACCCTGCGCCTGCGCCTTGCGGAGCATATCGGTGTTACTCGGGTACAGGCTCTCTACAGCCGTACCCTCGTAGCCGGTCACAAACGGCGAAATTAGGTGCTCGCGCATGCCAAACATAAACACGTGGCCGTAGAATGGAGGCCTATACTCCTGACCAACAACCACGATCTGATCTTTCTGCGAAATAGGGTGCTGCCCACCACCGGGCACGAAAAATTGATAGTCGAGGATGCGGTTGTCTTTATTTGCCACCTGCTCGAGCACTAAATCCTGATCCTCAGAGCGCGACATCATCATTAAGTTCTCTAGGGTATTGTGCAGATTGCCACCGTAGTTTGCATGTACATGGGTAGAAGCGCTATACCAACCTTTCGCTCCCATGTCGGTCATCTGTTCTAACTCAACAGTCAGTTGAGCAACTTCACCTTCTTCAACTTCCACCTCGACGCTTTGTGGAAGATACTCAAAACCTTTTACTATATTTAGCGAGGTCTCTCCTACAGGAAGCGTTAGCGAAAACTCGCCAGCGTTGTGAAATATCTGATCGCCTCGTGTACCGGCACGGGCATACGCGTCGTTTGGCGTGTAAAACTTGCCATCGGAAGCTTTCAGGTGAACTCGATTGTATGTGGAGTCGCCGCTACTATCTACGACTCGCACTTTCAAATATCCCATAGGACGTTTGAAATGCAATTCACTCATTGCAACACGAATCAGTTTTCCGCCATACGTCTCGAGTAGCTGCAGCTGCGGCAGTCCATCCTCGTTAGAAATAAAAGCAATCCATTGTCCATCTGGCGACCAACGTGGATGAAACGCATCATGCTGGAAAAATGTCATCTTGTAAGGTTCGCCGCCTTGGGTTGGCTGCACATAAAGGTTATTGAATTGATCGGCAGAGCCGCTGGTAGAGGTATAGACGAAGCGGCGACCATCAATCGAAACATCCGGGCGCGTACGGTATAGCGTCTGCTCAGCGAGCACCGTAGTAGCCTGCAGGATTCCATCTTCTGCAGCGGGTACACGCAGCACATTACCCGAGCCTAGCGGCACATTCCTATTCGATACGATCAGCAATTCATCGCCATCAGGCAACCATGCCGGCGTGATGTGCATGTCGCCACTCCCGAAATAGAGTCTATTACTGCCGTATTCATTGTCACGACTAACGGCTATCGGCTCGCCTATCCATTGCCCGTCCGAGATTCCCCTAACATACACATTGAAGTAGCCACTGGGGTTGGTCGAGACATAGGCAACTTGACTGCCGTCAGGTGAAAAAACCGGGTCTGTATAAATAGCCTGATCGTCAGTGAGCCTATGCGACTCACCCGTCTCAATGTTTAGAATTTCGAGCTGAATACGTTGGTGTTCATAGTCAGCCGTATAGATTATCCATTGTCCATCTGGCGACCAATCAGGCGAGGAGTGATAGGCATCGTTGTAAGTGAGCTCATAGGCTCCGCCCGTTTGCGGCTCAACTTTCCAGATACTTCCCTGCATTGCAACCGCTATCCACTCACCATCGGGTGACCAGTCTGGCGCCCAAGGTGTCGCACTCGGCGAAGGCGGAAAATAGAAATTATGCATGTAGTTTCCACCGCTACGCGCAGCCGGATAGAAACGTGCCTGTGCTGTGATCTCGACACTTAAGAAACTCACAGCGATGAATAGGACTAGGGAATATAAGCGAATTGGCTTCATAAAAATTCGGGCTCCACAGTGCTGGGATAGAAATTATTGTTATGCGTGATTAGACCAAGACTATACCAATATTCGCCGGATCGCATTAGTCATTGGGAGGCTTGAGGACGAGCATCATTCTGGTGCGGGGGTTGGCCTGCAGCGTACTAGCCACTCAAACCCTATAGCCCAACTGAAATTATCAGAGTTTAGAGTTTCTTTGGAGAAAGCAGCGTCTTTTAAAATACGAGCGCGCAGCGTGCCGAAGAGGTTAACCGAGTTAGGGCTACACCCGACCCAAGGCAAACCCCTTAGCTATGTGATTTCTCACGAAGTAAATCACCAACGCACCAGGAATTATTGTGAGAATACCCGCGGCAGCAAGAACCCCCCAGTCAAGACCGGAGGCGGAAACGGTGCGCGTCATAACAGCGCTGATAGGCTTCGCGTCGGTGACGGTTAGAGTGCGCGCGATGAGAAGCTCGACCCAGGAAAACATGAAGCAGAAGAACGCAGCGACACCGATTCCCGAACCGATAAGTGGAGTAAATATTTTAACGAAGAAACGCGGAAAAGAATAACCATCGATGTACGCAGTCTCATCTATCTCTTTTGGCACACCCGACATGAATCCCTCAAGAATCCAAACCGCCAGCGGTACATTGAACAGACAGTGAGCGAGTGCTACGGCAATATG
>Ga0209632_10003711_pt1 | contig 13846 bp, 9 predicted proteins | sample COG_10_FD_184754 | JGI IMG/M metagenome (GOLD analysis project Ga0209632, IMG submission 184754) | Pelagic Microbial community sample from North Sea - COGITO 998_met_10 (SPAdes) (version 2) | ecosystem: Environmental > Aquatic > Marine > Neritic zone/Coastal water | place: Helgoland, sampling... | reverse complement strand
ACCTAATTGATGCAAAAACTCCCCTTGATCTGGAGCATGATGGTTTTAACATAACTCCTGATCTGCTGGGACAAAAGAATTCGCAGCGCCCCATGCTTTACCGTGAATTTTCCGGCTACGGTGGACAACAGGCAGTATGGATGGGCAAGTGGAAGGGGATTCGCCAGAAGATGATTCGTAAGGGGAAAAATCATGATCCTTTGAAAATCGAATTATTTGATCTGTCCACGGATGAATCCGAATCCGATGACTTGGCCACAAAGCACCTGGATGTGGTTAATAAAATCAAGGATATTATGGAGAAGGAGCATACTCCCTCTCAATATTTTCCAATCAAGGTGATTGACTAGAAATTGATTTGTAAAGAAAAAATATAATTCATGTTTAATGTTAAATTTTAAGCATAATATTATCAGTGATTTGTACTTTAATAAATTCGCTTTACAGGCATTTTTTTTAGGATAGTAGAATATCTTACTTCGACTATTGTTTAGTTGAGCAATCTCATTCAACCCCTATCCGCATGAAAAATCTTCCCCCTGGTGTTATTGTTCCAAGTGCCGCATTATGTTTACCCAAATCGGCAATCTTTGGCTATGCTTTGCTCGAGAAATCCCCTGAACCCGGTGACGTTGTTTTCGGTAAAGTTCGTCGTATAGCCCACCACTCTTCTTTGGAAAATTCATCCGGAAGAATTCATACAATTCATAACGGAACGAAGGCTCTTTTTGTTTTTGGAAATCGTTACGCACCTGATCATTATGAAGGAATCTTGCCCGAAGAGTATGTTCGTGAGGTAGACTTGTTGGCTCGTTCTGGTATGATTGGGCAAGTACAAACCAAGAACGCTATGCTTAAGGATCCAACAAGGGTTCGGATTCAGGGATATCTTCTGGACAAGAATGGAACCCCTATTAATACCCGTAATTATCCAAAGATAAAAAATCCTTCATCTGGAGCACGGAGAGGAAAAGCAAAATTAATTTTAGTGGTTGGGACTGCAATGAATTCAGGCAAAAGTTTGGCAGCTGCTGCATGTTGTCGATCACTTCATCAGATGGGGTACACAGTCAACGGATGTAAAATGACAGGTACTGCAAGTTTGCAGGACATTTTGCACATGAATGACGCTGGTGCCAAAGAATTTGCTGATTTTACATATTTGGGACATCCGTCTTCGTACATGCTGTCCAAAGATGATTTGATGGATATTTTTCGTACACTTGATGGGAAATATGGTGCGAATCAGAAGAATTATTTAGTCGTTGAATTTGCTGACGGCATTAACCAAAGAGAAACTGCGATGCTATTAGAATGTCCGGAAGTAATCAGTCGGGTACATAAATTGATTTTCTGTGCCGCTGATGCACTGGGTGCAGTAGGGGGATTGCATATCCTAAAGACGAAATTTAATTTAGTTCCTGATGCCATATCCGGAGTTTGCTCGAGTTCGCCTCTTCATGTTCGTGAATTAAATAACTTTACGGATGCCCCAGTATTTAATGGAGCTGATCTAAAGCTCGACCAAATGGCAGAAATTCTTCTGAACTAAAGCAGTGAGAGATGAGAAATGTAAATTAATTATTCATGGAGGTGCGGGGCGGCTCGAGGGAAAAGTCGCGACCAAAGAACAGTACCGTTTGGGGTTAAACCAAGCATTAGCTCTCGCCTACAAAACTCTTGTTTATAAGGGAGCCCGAGCTGCGGTTCTTCACGCGATTCGCATATTAGAAAGTGATCCAATTTTCAATGCTGGAACTGGTTCAAAGTTACAAAAAGATGGTCGGGTTAGAATGTCTGCAGCCCTAATGGATTCATCGGATTCTATTTTTTCGGGAGTAATTAATATCTATGATGTTGAACACCCGATTGATGTAGCTCATTGCTTGAGGGATGAGGATCATCATATTTTATCGGGAAGTGAAGCCACGGAATACGCAAGGAGGCAGGGCTTTGTTTTTCATGATCCCGTTACCATGGCACGGTTTATTGAATATCGAAAAGCACTTCGCAATAGGGAAAAATTTGGTACCGTTGGGGCGGTTGCTGTCGATGCAAAGGGAATAGTTGCAGCTGGAACCTCAACTGGCGGCGTTGGGCATGAATTAGCTGGGAGAGTCAGTGATAGCGCAACTGTGGCTGGTACATATGCAGATTCATCTGGAGGGGTTTCCAGTACGGGCAAGGGCGAGCATATTATTAATCATGCGGTTGCGGCGAAAGTGGTTTCACGCCTGCGGGATAGGTTGCCTTTAAAACTTATTCTTACTGAGCTTATGAAAGAGGGGGCAGCTCGTGATCACGAGTTTGGACTTATTTCCTTGGATGGCGATGGAAGGTTCGGAGTGCGTTCAACCAAGCGTTCAATTAGCGTACTTTATGCCCTAAAGGATGCGAATGTGGAATTAGATTTTACTAATGGAGGTAAGAATTTAATTTTGTAAAATGGACATAGTAAATTTTTATTAAAATACTATCAGCTCTTCTTCTTGTCCTTTTTTGGTTTAGGGGTTCTAGGTGCTTTGGTGAGAGGGCGGTCATCAACCGGTACTTTGTAATGTTTACGAAGTCGGTTGAGTTCATCCTTAAGTTCTTTGGTAAGGGCAGCATATTCAGGCTTTCCATAGACGGAATTTAATTCGTTTGGATCCTTTTCCAAATCATACAGTTCCCAACCATCAAGCTTGTAGAAATAAATTAATTTATGAGTTTTGGTGCGTACACCATAGTGACGTCTGACGCTGTGGGCACCAGGGAATTCATAGTATTGATAATAGAGCGATTTTCTCCAGTTCTTTGGCTTTTTTCCCTTTAATAATGGGACAATGGATTGACCCTGCATATCAATGGGTGATTTGACCTTGCATATATCAAGAAAAGTCTGTGCGTAGTCCAAATTCTGCACAAGGTCTTTGTTTTTACTTCCCGGTTTTGTGACACCCGGCCATCTTACGATTAGGGGTGTGCGGAAGGATTCCTCATACATCCAGCGTTTATCATACCATCCATGCTCGCCAAGGTACCAGCCCTGATCGGATGAATAAATAACCACGGTATTTTCAGCCAGTCCGGATTTATCCAGATAGTCAAGCAATCGGCCGATATTTTCGTCCACGGAGTCAATGCACCTGAGATAATCTTTAACATATCTTTGGTATTTCCATTTAAAGAGTTCATCACCCTGCAAATTGGCTTCCTCAAAAGCTTTGTTTTTGGGGCCGTAGGCAGCGTCCCATTTTGCTTTCTGTTCGGGGGTGAGGTTACCAGGAGTTCTGATTTTTAGGTCGTTAGTGGAAAGGTGACGGTCAATAGTCATTGCCTGAGTGGTCGCCGGTTCGAGACGATTTTTATAATTATCTCGAAGGGTCTCGGGTTCTGGAATATCCATGCCGTCATATTTGGTTAGGTATTTTGGGCCTGGTTGCCAATTCCGGTGAGGTGCTTTGTGCTGACTCATGAGAATAAATGGTTTGTTTGGATCTCTTTTATTCTTGAGCCAGTCCAAGCTGACATCGGTAATTACATCAGTTGTATAGCCAGTGATTTTCTTTACTCCATCCGGAGTGTTCATGGGCGGATTATAGTAAGGACCCTGGCCTTGTAATACCTGCCAGAAGTCAAAACCGGTAGGATCGCTCTTCAGGTGCCATTTTCCAACCATTGCGGTTTGATACCCTTTTTTCTGGAGCAGTTTTGGGAAAGTTTGCTGTTCTCCGTCAAAGCGTTGTCCATTGGTTAACTGGCCGTTTAAGTGACTGTGTTTTCCGGTGAGAATTACGGCGCGACTTGGGGCACATATTGAGTTGGTTACAAAGGCACGATCAAAGAGCATACCTTCTTTGGCAAGTCGATCAATATTGGGTGTTTGGTTCCGGTTTGAACCATAAGCCGAGATTGCCTGGTATGCATGGTCATCGGTGAAAATGAACAATATATTGAGAGGCTTGCCTTCACAAACCTGACCAATGACCAATGAAATAAGGAAAAATGTATGGATCAATTTATTCATGAATCTAGGAAGGATCTGAGAATTTAAGTTGGCAACTGGAAAATGTGTCTTTTGATGAAATTTATAGTTTAATTTGTTAGGCACCGATTCATTGACATATCCATTTCATCGGGCAATATCTTAGCTCATTTAACCTTCCAACCTTCCAAGATTTTATAATTATGATTAAATTTGTCTTATCGATTTTCCTGAGTGTTTGTGCATTTTTGTCTTTTTCCTCGTTTGCAGAAAAGACGACACCCAACATTGTTTTCATTTTTGCTGATGACTGGGGATGGGGTGACTTGGGTTGCCATGGTCATCCCTATTTAAAGACACCCAATATCGACCGATTGGCCAAGGAGGGGACTGATTTTCACAGGTTTACTGTAGCCAGTGGAGTGTGCTCACCCAGTCGAACTGCAGTGATGACCGGACACTTTCCTGCCCGCTACAATATTGACGGGCATTTTGCCTGGGTACCAAGTAATCAAAGACGTAACATGCCTGACTGGCTGGATACCAATGCCCCATTGTTACCAAAGTTTCTCAAAAAAGCAGGGTATTCAACTGCACATTATGGAAAGTGGCACCTTGCCAATGATATGATCCCGGATGCTCCGTTTCTCACTGAATATGGCTATGATGATTATGGGTCATACAATTGTTCAGGGCCACAGATGTTTGTCCATGATGATGTAAAAAGTGCGATTCCATTCATGAAAAAAAGTCATGCAAAGGGTAAGCCATTCTTTATTAATTTATGGATTCATGAACCGCATACTCCCTTTCATGTGGATCCAAAATTACAGAAACTTTTTCCCGATTTACCTGAGGCGGACAATATTTATGCGGCCACTTTGTACCATGCGGATTTAAGAATCGGTCAATTGTTGGATGCCTTGGACGAGATGAAAATTTCCGATAATACGCTGGTTATTTTTAGCTCGGATAATGGACCGGCAAGGGGTTCTCCCAATTCCCCCATTGCCCTGAGTTATGACTCAGCCACTGGTCCGGGATACGGAATAGGAGCAGCCAAGGGGATTACAGGAGGGCGTCGTGCTTTTAAGGGGGCTTTAATGGAAGGTGGAATCGGGGTGCCCTTTATTGCCCGCTGGCCCGGCAAAATTGCCGCGGGGAAAGTGGATAAAACTTCGGTGATGTCAGCAGTTGATTTACTCCCTACTTTTTGTGAACTAGGGAATGTGAAACTCCCCAAGTCGTACAAGCCGGATGGAATGAGCCAAGTTCCTGCATTAATGGGGAAGGGCAATCCATTACGTAAAAAACCAATCTTTTGGAAAATGTCTGCACCGTGGCCAGCGAACAAGTCCAAGCCCGATCATTGGGTTGCTTATGCAGTGGTTCATGAACAATGGAAATTGGTACTTAACAAGGACCAGTCCCATGCCGAACTTTATGATTTAGTCCGTGATCCATTGGAGAGTACAAATCGGGCCGATAAGAATTCAGAAACCGTAAGTCGATTGAAAATCTTGCTCCAAAAATGGCTTACATCCTTGCCCGAAAAACCAACGGGAAATGTATTCTCAAGCCTTAGGAAGAATTGATTTCCTATTCTGCCACTCGGTAAAGAGTGTTATCAGTACGGATAAGAAATGAATTTTTATGGGGTGCAAAGGTAGCCATGTGTGGAGCTCCATCCAATTCATTTTCTGAAATGATTTGCAGGCTTTTTCCCGGACGGATGACAGTGGTTTTCCCGGCTCGATCAGAAAGGTAGAGTAGTCCATTGGCGAGGATGGGGGAGGCATTAAATTCACCGTCGAGCCTTTCTCGCCAATTGAGATCACCTGTTTGAGCATTTACGCAGGAAAGAATTCCACCATCGTTTACCACATAAAGTTGATTTCCTACTAAGATAGGGGAAGGGATTCTGGGTGCACCCTTGGTCATTTTCCAGACAAGCTTGGGCTCGGTAAGGCCTTCCAATTGGTAAGCATGAACTTCGGATTTCATAAAGCAGGTGGACAGATAAAACATTCCGTGGCCCACAACGGGCCGTGCCACATTAGAAAACCCGAGTATGCCATACCTCATTTTCCAAAGCTCATTTCCATTTGCTGGATTGTATCCGTATACCCAGTCCGCTGCGCAGGAAATCAAAATAGGTTTACCGTTGAATGTTTCAATGATCGGAGTCGAGTAAGATTTTTGGAGTTGTGGGTTTTCTTTCATTTCCCCGGTTCGTTCAGTTTGCCAAGCAATTTTACCGTTGTCCTTGTAGAGTGCGACGATGCTTTGCCGATCACTTCCATCCAAATGGAAGATCATCAGGTTTTTCCATACAATGGGTGAGCTCCCCGGTCCATTTTCATGCATCACCCACAGGTTTTTTTCGTCATTTTTCCAAATGATATGACCTGATTTTGAATCAATGCACGCATTTCCATAAGCACCAAAATGAAGGTATAGTTTGCCCTCTTGAAGATAGGGGCTGGGGGAGGCATAGCTGTTTAACTTATGAACCCATTGTGGCTGTTTTTTCTTAAAAACTTCAATGTTTTTCAGAATTTTTCCAGAAGAAGCATCAATCTTCAGGGCCCGAAGGCTCACTTTGGAAAGTACTGTAACAGTGGGTAATCCCTTATTTTCCTTTAGTCTTTCCTCTTTTTCTTTTTCGGATGCAGGAGTTTCCAGAGCAGTGGTTACCCAAATATTCTCACCATCATGAACCGGAGATGAGTGGCCACGGCCAGGAAGGCTCGTTTTCCAAGAGATATTTTTTTGGGAAGACCAGGACTTCGGGTAATTGGCTATTGGGGCATGACCGGAGGCGTCCGGGCCGCGCCATTGTGGCCATGACTGGGCATATGCTAGTAGGGGAAGAATCAGAGAACCAAGAAAAAAGGGTTTCATTGAATAGGCTATTGAGCGGGAAGTCTTTTCACGAAAAGATTACGAAAAAGGACTGTGCTTCCGGGATCGTGTCCCTGAAGTGCAAATGTTCCTTCTCCTAATACCCTTTCAAAGTCCCCACTTTTTTTCCAGTCCTCCGGTTGGTTCCAATCGGAGATTACTTGATCATTTACCTTTGTGATTACATGTTTGCCATCCACTTTTATGTAAAGGGTAAACCATTCGTCATCCCGTGCCGGAGCTTCCAGGCAATCTTGTACGCCATAAATACTGGCTGTCTTTTTGGGGTCGTGATAGGTATTATTTATTTGGCATTCAAAACCCGCTTTTGGCCAACCGTCCTCCTGGAAGCGAGTATGGAAATACACGCCTGCATTGGAATGCGGTAGAGTCATAACCTCGGCCTTGAATTCAAAGTTTTTGAACGGCTTTTTAGTCTGATAAAAAAGATGGCAACGCCCCGGTGCATTGGCCACGATGCACCCATTCTTTACGGAGAATGATTCCTCATTTTCGTTTGGCTTCCAGCCTTTGAGAGTTTTTCCGTCAAACATGCTGACCCAACCCTTTTGCTTCGAATGATCTTGGGTGTAGTGTTCCGCTAAGAGGTCTCTTCCAAAATCTCCTTTAAAGTCTCTCCATACCGCATGAACATGATTCACATTATTTTGAGTATTGGCGTATTCGAACAGGAAATCCGGTGTTTGTATGCGGTAGTAGTGACCTGTTTCAGGGGTCAGCCCGCCCGCCCATGCAAAAAAGGTTTCAGTGGGGTGAAGGAGAGGTTTATTTTGGTTTATTTGTTTAACTACCTGGGGGCGATGTTTTGCTGAATACACTGCGATTACTTCTTGTAGCCATCCTTTTTGACGGGGATTCATCTTAGTAATAGGAAGACCCTGAGCCGGCACGAATGTTGACCAGTCTACTGTGTTGTCCTGACCGGAATAGATTTCACGAGGAGCTTTGTCAGAAAGAATCGCCATTTTTTTTTGGGGAGGGGAGAGAGATTTGAAGAACTTGAACGCGGTTGTCTCCTCCTCGGCAAGAACGCGCATTCCGGCATGTTTTCCTTCTGTTACCTTCGCTGGACTAGCTCCCCAGAAACTTGGAGTGACGGAGAATATTCTTCCATTTACCAGAGAAAAGTTAAGAGAAAGGTGGTGGCCTTCAAACCGCCATCCCCATGAGCCGGCTTGCTCCGGTTGGCCAAATACTGAGTAATGATAAAGGTCTGGGTTTCTCATTTCCCGTCCTTCATTTTCATAGAGAATTTGTTCGAGGAGAATAACGGTAGATGCTTCAATCTGTCCACGATGGCTCAGGGCGGAAGAAAGAAGAGTCTGTGCTAAGGTTCTCTGAGGAGAAGACATCTCTTTTACGGATAATCCCATTCGTCCGTTCGGTTTTACAAAACTTCCCGGAAAGAAATGCCAGTTTTCTCTCTCATTATCAGAGAAGGGGAAATGTGCTTTCTTTTTTTGCCCTTCTTCCAAAGAATTAAGGAAATTGTGAGCGGCCGTTGTCATTTCGGTCGCCGGGTCGTGAGCAAAAATCTGTCCCCCAAGAGACAGGCATAATAAAATAGGAATAAATCGTTTCATGTGTAAATAAATAGAATTGGGCCACTGTTTGTTCAATGTCCATTCAAAATATGTGGTTTGGGTAAACATAATATAGGAAGTTCTATTGTATGGGAGTGATTTTTTTCATTCCTTACAGAGTGGTTCGTTGACCAAGATGATGGTTTAAGATAGCTAAAATATTGGCATGAATACTTTCCGAACCACGCGCTCTGTTCGAGTTTCAGGATCCCTCTTTTCTGGAGGAGGAGTGGGAGATGTTGGAGTAGAGTGGGGGTGTGCAATACCAGTTTTAGCTGCGGCTGAAATCCTTCCATCCCGAGCACAGTTAATTAGAAAGAATTTTCCTGCGACTGAGGTTTTTGAAGGTGATATATGGGAGTTACAGCAGGAGTACATCAATTTCTTTAACAAAGAATTGAATGGAAAAAGACCTTGGCTGATTACTCTTTCTCCACCCTGCCAGGGTATGTCAGCGAATGGGGCAGGGAGAATATCATCTTCAATTCGCTCGGGTGTCCGACCCAGAGAGGATGAAAGGAATCGACTGATATTGCCTGGTATTTCAGTCCTCGAAAAGCTGCAACCCGATTGGTTTATCCTCGAAAATGTTCGAAGGATGCAAAATACAATTATCCGTAACGAGCATGATAAACCTGAAAATATTCTAGCTTGTTTATCCAGGCGTTTAACCCCTTTGGGATATTCGATAAGGTCTAATGTTTTGAATTTTTCTTCCTATGGAGTGCCCCATCATCGGGAACGATTAATCACCATCGGTTGTCGTATTCCGGAGGTCTTAGAGTCTTGCCCTCCGGTAGGGGATGTATTTTCCAAACAAATAAGCCCGTTTCACCCAGTCGCCACTCATGGGGAGAAAAACGGCCATGCTCCTGTCAGTTTAAGTGATGCGATTGGTCGGCTGCCCCAATTAGATTCACTCGGTTTGCTTCAGGATTCTAAAGATCCATACCATTGTATTCCGCGTTGGAATGAAAATCAGTATTTCTGGATGAAACACACCCCGGAGGGGAAAAGTGCTTTCGATAATCTCAGCTGCATTCAATGTAAGCATAATAACGAACAGGAGGAATCGGTTGCCTGTGAAAAATGTGGTCATACTTTACCTCGACCAGTCCTTCTAAATAAGGGGAAAGCGAGGCTCATCAAGGGCTTTCGAACCAGCTATCGCAGAATGAGGTGGGATAGTCCGGCCAGTACATTAACTATGAACAGCGGGGTGATTTCGAGTGATATGAAAGGCCACCCCGATCAGAACCGTGTACTTTCTCTTCGGGAAATTCTTATTTTATCCACTTTGGATCATGCGCTGTGGAACAAAAAGTTTTCATTTGAGGGAATCCGTTATGGGAGAATGAAGGAAAGTGACAACTTTTCAATAAAGCTCATCCGTGAGGTAATCGGGGAGTCAATTCCGCCCTTGGGCATGGCACAGTTAGTCAAACATTTGATCGCGCTAGAGGAACAGCTTTAAAGAAGCTTATCCTGTAAAGCACTGGTATCGTTTCTTCTCGCATGCATAATAATTATTTTTCATTCTGATATACTCGGACATAGTCGACCAGCATTTTTGCAGGAAACTTTGTTTTAGTGTCCGGGTTACCGGGCCAGCGTCCTCCAACAGCAAGGTTGATCAAAAGATGAAACCGCTGATCGAAGGGAGCGGGAAAGGTACCCTTTTCCGAATGCCATTTTTCCTGAGTTTGCCATGGCTTTCCATCAATCCCCCAAATGATTTTTCCTTTCTCCCAAAAAATCGAGAAAATGTGAAATTCATCCGCAAATGTGCCTTTGGCGAGTTTGAATTCCTTACCAGCATGTTGGTTTTTTGGCCACCCACCTCCGTAATGAAGTGTTCCATGATAAGTGGAAGGTTCGTGACCAACGAGTTCCATAATATCAATTTCTCCACTTGAGGCCCAACCGCCATACTTTTCATCAGTCGGAAGCATCCAAATAGCAGGCCACATACCTTTTCCAATCGGCAATTTTGCCCGTACATCCACGCGGCAGTATTTCCAGTCCCCTCTATGTTTACTTCTGATTCGAGCAGAAGAGTAGGGGCGAGTGGTTCCAGCCACATTGGGATTGTCTTTGTGAGCCTCTATGACGAGATTTCCATTTTCTACCCGAAGGTTTTTCTTATCCCATCGATAAATTTGTTGTTCGTTATTACCACCACCATAGGCATTTTCCTCAACGCCCCATTTTGAATAGTCTAGGGAATCTCCGTTAAATTCGTCTGCCCAGACTAATTTTTGTCTGGATTTTCCGTAGGAAAATGAGGCCAGTGAATAAAGAATCGAAAAGGTTATAATTAATAAAAGCTTCATATTTATAAATTGATATCATTCCCTATCATTACAATACCAAAAGTTGATAAACCATACTATTTCTGTACTATCTGTACATAGAATTTAGTAACCATAGGCGAATTTTTAGCGATTGATTTCTAAAAAAAAGCGGCCCGTCCTTGTTGCCAAGAACGGGCCTAAAAACCAAGAAAGCCTACCCCAAAACTCCCTTGGACAACTTAACTTTAGAAATAAGGAATTCTCTTCGTCAACTGCGATTGAGCTTTTATTGTTTGGGAGTAGTTGAAGTTTAGTTTAATAGCTTGAGCTACAGAGGTTTAAGTTGCGCACATTTTATTAAGAAAGTTATTCACCGCCTTGGTTTTGATTTGTGAGCAAATGGGTTTACGCTCAGTATTCGGTCTTTTTCATGCCGGGTTGTGGAATAGGATAAGACCCATCGGCATTCGCAAGCAAAGGAGATTCAGAGTCCATGGTAAGGTTTTCCACACCTGGTGCAAAGTCGTGGCTGCAGTTTAACATTTGGTCATAAGTTACTTCATTCCCTACATGAGCAGCCATTCGACCCATTGAGGTTACCACACTTGCCTTGACCCCGCGCTCGACTTCATTATGGGGCTTATCGTTTTTAATGGCATCCATCAAGTATTCCCATTCGTCTTGGTAGGGGTTCGTTTCCCGTTCTGGGCGACCTCCACCGTTTTGTCCAAACATCCAAGCCAAATCACTGTCAGGGCCTTGACCTTTATGGATACGGGCTTGTGAGCGATGACCTCCTGGACCTGAGATCAGGGCATAGCCCTTTGTGCCATTGGCATGGCTGGCAAATTCCTGATAGCATTTGTTCATACTCCTACCTTGGAAGTAAAGTTTTGTCTCGTCCGGAAAGGTATATTCCACTGAATAGGAATCAAGGTTTTGATCTATTTCATCTCCGCGGTAATGCCTGCCTCCCATGGCCTGTGCCTTGACCGGCCACATGCCTTTCATCCAGCAACATTCATCGATGTTATGAATATTAAAGTCGCTGTACACTCCACCGCTTAACCAAAGAAATCCATGGAAGTTCTTAATTTGGTACATTAAGTCCGTTTTGTCTTTATCCGGAGTTTCCTGTTTTCTTTTGTCCCAACCAATAAGTCTTCCTTGCATACGCACCGCTTTTAAATAAAGAAGTTCCCCCAGTTCGCCATTGTCTATCCTATCCTTAAGTTCTTTCCGTGCCTGACTGTGTCTGCACATTAAGCCGACACCGACTTTCAGATTAATTTTTTTTGCTTCCTCATTCAGTTCTAAAATTTTGCGTGAAGAGGGACCATCCGGAGTGACCGGTTTTTCCATAAATACATTTAAACCTCTCTTGATCGCGTATTGATAATGCACCCAACGAAATGCACACGGAGTTGTAAAAATAACGATATCGCCGGGATCGAGTACATCCATTGCTTTTTGGTATCCGTCAAAACCTATAAACTTTCTGTCTGGAGATACATCGACGAGCTCTTTATGTTTTTTGGATAGCCCGTTGTAACTCTGATCGAGTCGGTATTGGAAAATATCCGCCATCGCAAAAAGTTTTCTGGGTCCAAATGCCTGAGATACTGAGAGAGCATTGCTGGCGGCTCCAGTTCCACGACCGCCACAGCCAACCAGAGCAAGCTTTGTTTCTTCTCCGCTTTTTCCATGAACCGTCGGAAGGGTTAAGCCGGCAAGTGCTCCAACGGTGGCCATACGGCCGGTGTTACTCACAAATTTTCTTCGGGAGAGAGAGGATAGGATTTCTTGGTTATTCATGATTTTCAGGTTAGTTGTTCAAATGATACTTCCAGTTAGTTAGAACTGACTGATGAACTTGTGCGAGCGTTTTTTTCGCCGAGAAATAAACGGAAAATATTTTTATCGGATTCAATACCGACGGTCATGCTTAGTCATTCCCGTAATCGGAATTTATTGTCCCGCTATACAGTATAATTTCGTCAGTGAACGAGTAAAAAGTTTTTTTCCGATCGGACTAAGCGTGGCTCTGAATACCTCGCTTGTGTTATCGGCTATTGCATTTTCAGATTCTATTATCAATTTCTTTTTACTTGGCTTCACCACATAAGTGATCCCCATTTCATTTTGTATAAAGTAATGTTCAGAGGTAACCAAGGGTGAGCCAGAAAATGCTCCCTGTAAGCGATCCACCCAGTAAATTTCTCCTGACTTAGAATCGTAGCAAGTAATAATACCACTCATACTGGTTGCGAATATTAATCCTTGAACGGCCGCAGGAGAAGGTAAATCCCGTCCACCATTTCTGCGGGCATGCCATTTCATATGTGTTTTCGTTATGTTTCCTTTCCCCGTTGGATCGACTGCATATAAATCACCGGGTTTCCCGTTTATAACAAAGAGGAGTTCTCCATCATAAAAAGGAACCGGGGAGCCGCGACCATTGAAGCTTTCACAAAACCATAATTCTTTTCCGTCTTGAATCGAGTATCCCTTTACGCCAAATTCTCCATTTAACACCACTTGTTTTTTGCCTTGGACGGTGATTACAATTGGTGTGGACCAGCCCCCCTTTGGCTTGTCCATCCTTGGGGTGTCCCAAACAATTTTTCCACTTTGAATATCAATCGCGACCAGTCGTGATTTTCCAATGGCATCGCAATTTTGAATGACCAATCCATTATGAATAATCGGCGATGCCGCTACTCCCCAATGACTGGGGAATACACCTAAGTCGATATCCCATTTTTTATTTCCTTCCAAATCAAAACAATGCAGACCGGCGGGGCCAAAGAATGCAACCACCCGATCTCCCTCTGTCGCGGGAGTGGCGGTGGCCCAGCCATTCATTCTGTGAATGGATTCGGCTCTATTATTTCTGATCTCTCTTTTCCATAATAAATCGCCTTTTTCCTTATCGAAGCAATGTAAGAGTCGAAGATTGTTCTCAATCGCTGAAGTGATAAAGATCTTTGCTCCAGCCTGTATTATAGAGGACTGTCCTTCTCCTTCGATTTCTTTACTCCATAAAATATCTTTATTTTGCCATGAAAGAGCCATCT
>Ga0209632_10003707_pt1 | contig 13857 bp, 13 predicted proteins | sample COG_10_FD_184754 | JGI IMG/M metagenome (GOLD analysis project Ga0209632, IMG submission 184754) | Pelagic Microbial community sample from North Sea - COGITO 998_met_10 (SPAdes) (version 2) | ecosystem: Environmental > Aquatic > Marine > Neritic zone/Coastal water | place: Helgoland, sampling... | reverse complement strand
CAATTAGACTAGAATTGTTTTTCTTCTTTTTATTCTTGTGCTATAGGAGTAAGCTAATTTAACAACACAAAAAGTCTACTTAACATAATATAAATTATAATACAAATATTCATTATTTAGTTTATAAGGGTATTTCTCATTTGGTAGTTATAATTGTATATTATGTTAAATATCCCAGAAGCCTTTCGTTTCTAAACAATATTTGGTACTTGGGTTAAGAAAGTTTCAAATATGCGATTCTAAGTAAATACATTTTAGGTAATCATTTGTAGCTATAATTTGTCATTATGCTAAATTGCCGCTGTCAATCACTTTATTGTTTTGTAAAACCAAATTGTTATCACAATTTATTTTACACACAATTTGCAGCCGCTTGCCAACGCAAAAAAAAGCAATCCTTTTAGTTCCATAATAATGTTTTGAATATTTAAGAATATTCTCGTTCTAAAAGTTTTCAGAATGTTCTCATTAAGTTGGCGCAACAGTTTAAAATTACTGTGCCAGATAATTTCTAAACACTTGCTTAAATTTAGTTCCAAACACGCTTTCTTTCATTATGCCTATCTTTTTTCCTTGATGAAAAAAGAAACAAAAAAATCAAGGCTGCATAAAACTATGGAAACAATTACGGCTTATTCGCTATATTTTAGGAAACATTGGAAATCCTAAGTTTACTCACAATTAATTGTAAGATTCTAATTATCAATCATATCTATTACTAAATACCTAAAATATTACGCTCTCCTCACCTATTGTTTTAGCCAAAATTTTATGAGGCCAAGTTAAACATCTAGATTCTATTTTACATAATAACATTAGTTAAAACATGAGTTCAAAATATCAAAAGCCGTTTCTGCCATTTTATTTCCTTTATTGTCGAGTAAAGGATTAACCTCTGTAAACTCAACACAAATCACTTTTTCAGTTTGTAATAACTCTGAAATTATATGCTTTGCTTCTATTGGACTAAAACCAAAAGAAACTGGTGTACCTGTTCCTCTTGATACAAAATCACAATCCAAACTATCAACATCTAATGTTATATATATAGCATCACAATCTGATAATTTACTAATAGCTTCTTGCACACAATTAGAAAAACCTCGGTATCGCATTTCGGATACTGAGTAATTTTTAATCCCTTTGTTAGTAATTAGCGCATCTTCTGGTTCTTCTGTGTCTCTAACTCCAAAAAAGATTAAATGTTCTGGTAGAAATTTTGGTGTATTGGTTCCAATATTTTTTAATTCATTCCATGAGCTAATAGTGGATTCATCTAGCTCATTAATGCGCATATCAGTATTATCTTCTTGTAATGCAGCAGCAAGTGGCATGCCATGTACATTCCCCGATGGCGATGTATAAGGCGAATGTAAATCTGCATGCGCATCTATCCAAACTACACCAATTTTTGCGTTTGGATTTGCTGCTTTTACTCCTGAAATTGTACCTAATGATGATGAATGGTCTCCAGAGAAAACTAAAGGAAATTCGTTATTTGAAAGGACTTGTTGTACCGAATTTGAAACACGTTCGCATTGTTCAACAACAAAACCAATGCGTTTCGCAAAAGAATTATTTACCTTATTATAAATGCTTTCATTATGAGTTTTAACATCTAGTGAAGGCCATTTATTAAAAAAATCATTCTCTACATTAATGGCAGCAATCTCTATAGCATCTATTCCCATATCTGCTCCTCTTGTGCCTGCTCCAATATCTGAACGATTTTTAATTATTCTAATATTTTTCATGACATTGATTTTAATGTTTTTTCAATAATGTTCACACACTCCAAAAGTTGGGCTTCTGTTATTACTAAAGGAGGTGCAAATCGAATTTTATTACCGTGCGTTGGTTTTGCTAGGAGTCCATTTTCTTTCAATTCTAGACATATATCCCAAGCTAATGTTGAGTTTTCATCATCATTAATTATAATGGCATTAAGCAAACCTTTACCTCTAACACCAGTTAGAATATCAAGATTTTCAACAAGCTGTTGCATTTTGTTCCTAAACATTTGGCCGAGCTTTAAGGCGTTTTCTGATAGGTTTTCATCAATAACAACTTGAAGGGCTTCTTTTGCTACAGCACAAGCTAAAGGGTTGCCTCCAAATGTAGACCCGTGTTGTCCTGGTCCGATAACATCCATTATATCATTATTTGCTAAAACAGCAGAGACTGGATATACTCCACCAGAAATAGCCTTTCCTAAAATAAGCATATCGGCAGTTACATTTTCATGGTCAATAGCCAACATCTTTCCTGTCCTTGCTATACCAGTTTGAATTTCATCTGCGATAAACAGGACATTATATTTTTCACAAATCGTTTTGGCACTGGACAAATAACCTTTAGATGGGACAAGCACACCAGCTTCCCCTTGTATAGGCTCAACCAAGAACCCACCAATATTCGGATTCGAACTTAAAGTTAATTCTAATGCATCTAAATCATTATAAGGAACTGAAATAAATCCAGGTGAATAAGGGCCAAAATTATTGCGGGCATTATTATCATTTGAAAAAGAGGTTATAGTGGTGGTTCTACCATGAAAATTCCCTTTGCAAACGACTATTCCAGCACTATTTGGAGCAATCCCTTTTTTCTCATAAGCCCATTTTCTACAAATCTTAATTGCGGTTTCAACGGCCTCTGCTCCAGTATTCATTGGTAGTATTTTATCAAAGCCAAATAAAGATGTCATAAACTCCTCATAATCACCTAATTGACTATTAAAAAAAGCTCTGGATGATAACGTAAGCTTTTTTGCTTGCAATGTTAAAGCATTAATAATTTTTGGATGGCAATGGCCTTGATTAACTGCTGAATATGCAGACAGAAAATCATAATACTTATTACCATCTACATCCCAAATATATACACCTTCACCTCGTTCAAAAACTACAGGTAGCGGATGATAATTATGTGCTCCAAACTGTTCTTCTTTCTCAATGAAGCCTACTGATTTTATGTTTATTTTCATAAATTATTAAGATTAATGTCTTTCCTTTTTAAAAACAGATAAATAATACCTCCCAACAGAAAAGAATCTATAAAATAAGCTCTAGTTAATTGAAAAACTTCTAAATATGTAAATACGCAAATTACGGAACTCAACGCCCAACTAATTAAAGCTGAAGACTCCCATTTGTTTATATCCTGTAGGTTATAGATTTGCTTTTTAATGAAAAAGAAATGAATAAAATATATTGAGGAAATTGATGGTGCTAATATTCCAAGGAATTCTAGAAAATCAAATAGATAGGTAGCAAACCCTAATAATGCCAATATTGTACCGAATATACTAGACGCAATAGCTACCTTTTTAAAAGTCCAGTTTTTGTTGATTGTACTAAACGTTAAGCTTGCGGAATATAAATTGGTAGCATTTGTGCTCCAAGTCGCTATAAACAATAATAAAAAAGCAGGAATCACCAAATTGTATTGCTCCATTATTTTAATAATATCGACTTCTCCAGTTTGAATTGATGGTACAGCACTAAGAAAATATGCTAACGGTGTTCCTATGGTTAATCCAAGAACAGAAAGTAAACTTTGTTTATCCGTTTTTATAAATCTTGAAAAATCTGCCATTAACACTGGAAATAATATTGCAGCACCTACTAAAATTGATGTTGCTTCAAAAAGTGTCATTGTACTATTAGTTGGTACATAGTCAAAAAGTTGTGATAGACTATCCAATTTTTGTATTGAAAGGTAAAAAACATACCCCAAAAATGCAGTTAAAACTGGAATAGCTATGTTGGCCAATTTCTCAATACTTCGTATACCGTAAACCGTTGTAATTGTAATAAACATACTGGATACAATAATAATAAGCGCTTTGGAAACATCAATATCAAATGTACTAATTGTAGTATCATGTAAAGCAATTGCCAACAATTCTAATGCTACCGCGAACCATCCTACCAAAGTAATACCAAATATGAAATTTACAATCTTCGCTCCATATTCTCCAAAACTAAAATGCAAAATCATATAGGTCGATAACCTTGAACGATTACCAATTAAAGTGGTCGCTATACACATCAAGGTCAACACTAGTGTAGATATACCAAATGCAATAAGGGCTTTTTTAAAGCCTAAATTAAGGGCAATCTCTGAACCTAAATACAATGTAGAAACCGATAGTCCTGTACTTGCAATAATCAAAGCGACTACCCAACCTGATACAAAGTCTTTAGGTTGTACTTTTGTGGTTGTATATTGATTATTATCTCCTTCCATTTAATTATTTAAAAGATTAAGCGTAAATGGTTTTAAATCTGGATGAGAAACCTCGCCATTATCAAATATTTGAATAGCATCAAGATACACACTTACATTAGTAACAACGCCATCAAAATGAGATTTTGCAACTTGACCTAAAGGAGGCATATCCATTGGACTTGTATGCCCAAAACCAAAGTCTACGCCTCCCCAAATGCGTTCGTCTTCTGCAACATCTCCACTTAATTTGGTGACTTTAGGGTTCAAGCCTAACATATTATGAGATATTTTGTACATGTTTTGATCATTAAAAGATGCTAAGTACGCTTTAAATTTTTCTGCAGCTTGATTCTCCCCTTTTACATCAATAATTATACTGTTTTTCATTATAAATTCTAACTGACTTCCTTTTTCTCCATTTTGTAAAAAGTCGAAAACAATGTTTCCGTTCATGCTTTCTATTTTAGGAACAATGTTTACAAAACCTGGTGCAGTGCCAAATTTTGGTTTAGAATAATCGCCATCATCAATATCAAAAGCATAATTTAAATCAATGTCATAGGACACGTCAGTTCCATTTTTGCTTGTAATTCTAACCGTTTTACAAGCTAATACTTTTTCTCGTGTTTTATTAAGTAATTGATTTAGTGAGTGAATATCAAAACCTGTAAATATTCTATCTAACGATTCGATTGAACTATTTCCAATAATTAAATATCGTAATTTTTTATTATCTCTCATTGCAGTTTCCCAAATGTCTGAATACAATAGAACCATTGAATTTGCTTCAATCCAAACATCTGCTTTACATAAAGCTGCTGTTAAAGATTCTGAAGGCCAATATTGCATTCCTGCTTGACTTTCTTTTTCTGCTCTTGGCACTAATATAATCATTGGTATTCCTCCAGCTGCTGAAGTAGCAGAAGCTAATGCATCTACAATAGCTCTGTCTGATGTTAAATCTGCTGTAATGGCTACAGTTTCTCCAGGTTTTACTTGAAACATATCTTCCATTAGTATTTTGGAAACTCTTGCTATTTTTAATTGTAAATTTTCTGTCATAATTTTGGTAAAAAAATAGAGGGAATGTAGCATTCCCTCTATTAATCAAATAATCAAATAAAAAACACTTAAAATCTTAATGAAATTGCTGTTCCTATAGACAAAGGTCTTCCTCTCCATCCTACATCATCTGGACTTCCAACAAATTCACCTACAGAGAACTCTTGATAATATTGTTTATCTGTTAAGTTTTTGCCCCAAATATCTAATTTCCAGTTTTTGTATGACAATCCTATACGAGCATCTAAAAGTGAATAAGAATCAGACGTGTGAATGTCTTGATTGCTCTCATGCCAATATGTTTTTCCTGTAGTATCAAGGTTTAAGAAGCCATTGAATTTTAATGCATCTGTAATTTTAAATGAAGACTCTAATCCGATAGCAAATGTACTTACAGGTACAAAAGGCGTTTTGTTTCCATTATAATTAGTGTTATTCGTTGTAGTTCCATTTGCACCTCCAGTTGTTCCACCTTCTACAATTTCTGCATCAGATAAACCAAAGTTTGCGAAGACGTCTAAATAGTTTGTTAATCTTGCACGAGACTCTAATTCGAAACCGAATACCTTAGTTTCGTCATAATTATAAACACCTGCAATAAATGTGTTTAGGTCTAAAATATATTGTTGTTGGTTGGTTAGTTTAGAACTAAATATTGAACCATTAAAAATTAAGCGATTATTCCAAGAGGTTGTTTTAAAACCTAGCTCGTAATTATCTGATGTTTCATCATCAAAACTACCGTTAAATAGATCTGTTGCTTGCGCATTGAAACCTCCATTTCTATAACCTCTACCGTAATTAGCATAGAAAAGCACACCTTTTGAAGCTTGATACGATAGTGATAATTTAGGTTGAAACTCGTTGTTATCTCTTTCTGAATTTGTTACAAATAATATATCATCTTGAGAAAATTTATCGATATCATACCTGAAACCAGCTGAAACGGTAAACTTATCGGTTAGTTTATAATCTCCAAAACCAAAGAGTGCAACGGTTTTTGTTTCATTAACGTAATCTGCAGTATCGTATTCAAATGGACCACCAAAATCAACTCCTGTAGTTCCATTTTGATAAAAATCCTTTTCAATTTTTTGATAGAATCCGCCTAAACTCCAATCGAATTTTGTGTCTGTATTGGTATTGTTAATTCGTAATTCTTGATTAAATGTTTTAGTAGTAATTTCTTCGCCTTGTGTTAATCCATCAAGTGAAAGAAAATCTAAATCACCATTGGTTGAACGTTCTACTTTATTAATAGATGTAATAGATTGCAATTTTACGCTTCCTAAATTATAATCCATTTTTAGGTTACCATAATTATTAATCATATCTGATCTTCCAAGAACATCTGCATCAATTACATTGTTTCCTTCTGAAGGATTTGGATCTAAAACACCACCAGGAAACTGTCCATCAAAACCAATTGGATTCACTGAATAATAGGTTGCGCCTCCATCAATATTAAAATGCTGAAAGGTTGCTGCAACAGTAAATTTATCTGAAACTCTTGCTTTTATTTGACCTCTAATATTAAAATCTTCAGAAAAATCTACTTTTTGATTTAAAAAATCATTGGTTAATAATCCATCAAATGTTTTGTATTGTGTAGAAAAACGATAAAATATTTTATCCTTTTTTAGCGCTCCAGAAGACACAAATTGTGCTTTAAAATCACCTCCATTACCAACACCAAGTAGAACTTTATTTGACATCTTATTAGTAGGTTCTTTTGTGTAAATATTTATTGCTCCACCAATTGCATTTTTACCGTATAAAGCACCTTGAGGTCCTTTAACAACTTCTACTAAAGCTAGATCATACAGCTCTTGACTTAATAAACTTGGATCTGGAATGGTAACACCATCGATAACAAATGCTAAAGGTGCATCTCCTCCTCTAACTTGAGGTATACCTCTAACAGTTATAAAGTTTAAACCAACTGCTTGCGCTGAATTAAATTTTAAATTAGGAACCAAAGCTGAAAATGAACTTATATCTGTAACACCAGCACTTTCAATACCTTCGCTATTTAATGCAGTAACAGATTCTGCTGTAGTTTGAATAGATTCTGTACGTTTTCTTGATTTACCAATAACTCCAGTAAAACCTCTAATTACAACTTCGTCTAAAGATTCTGCAGATTCGTTTAGCTCAACATCAATTCGGTTTTGGTCTCCAATAGTAATCTCTTGTTTTTCATAACCAATATAAGAGAGTTCTAAAATGGCTTCGTTTGATTCTACTGTAATCTCATAATTACCATTAAAATCTGTAATGACTCCATTAGAAGTTCCTTTTTCAATAATATTTACTCCAGGTATTGGTTCTCCTGTTTTATCTGTTACGTTTCCATTAACTGAAACTTGAGCAAAAGCTAAACTTGTAATTAATAGAAATAAGAAAAGGATGGTTTTTTTCATGATTATGCTAGTTTAATATAATAATTAGTTCTTATAAAAGTAATATTCTAAATATTAATTATTATTCATTCTAATTATTAAAAATATTTTTAATAATTTTATATAATAAATAGGAATTTATGAAAAATGGCTCATTATCGATAGTATTAACTTCTGAATACTTTAGAATACTATTAGAAAAAATCCATGAAACCTTTATGAGTAAACATAACCTTGTTAAGCTGCCTAAAGCATTACAATTATATGGTTATAGTGCATATAATGATAATAAACCAAGCCTAAAGAAAGATTTTGAAGCTATTGGCTCTGAATTTATTAACGGAAAATATTTATATGATAAATCAAGAGCTTTTGAAAAAGGCAAGCCAATAATTAAGCTTAATCAACATTATAAAGACATTATATTACTTTATTTAGGGTATGATGATTTTAAATATTTTCTTGAAGACCATAAAACATCACCTATTGAATATCAAAAGCAATATGATTTAATTTATAGGGATAATGAGGATAGAACTTATTACTATCTGAATTACTATTTTGGAGAGGATAACACGATTTTAAAAGGACAAACTATAATATCTAATAATTGGAAAACTATTCAGCATATTTTTATATATCCATTAGATGATGGTACTTTTAGAGAACATTATAGTAACGGAAGCATTAAGCGACAAGGAGATACTATAACAATAAAAACCAATACGCTTTCCGGAGAAAGATATATTGATGGAGCAAGTGAGATATACTATATAGGGCATAAATCACCTTCACACTTAAACTACTTAATTGGCACCTATTGTACTTTCGATATTTTTACTAACTCGGTAGCAGGTCGAACTATTCTTGAAAAATGTGAAAGTAAACAGATCATGGAAGAGCAATCTAAAACACCTTTTATTCCTCCATATATTGCTTTAGAAATTAGAAATAAGCGTATTGTTAATAATAGTTTTGTTCCTAGTAATGCTTTAGAATTGTCAAGTAATAGTCCTTACGCTTCTCTATATGGTAAATTACCTGGAACTTATTCATTAACTTTTAATTTTGATACTGGTTTTAAAGAGACTTTAAAGTTTAAAATATTAGATACAAATTATCAGATTATCACTTTAACTGAAAATGTATACATTGAAAAAGATAATATAGAATTGCTAAACAAAGGATCTGTAATAAATTTTAGATTTAGTTTTTCAGGTATTATAGCTCTTGAGAGAGTGAATATCTTTTTTAAAACCTACTTCTTAAAAAATGAAAGTGGCAAGCAAGATGGTGTGTTTAGTGGTATTGATAATGAAAACAGGCTAATAAATGGCACTTTGACTGTAAACTATATTCAGAATTAATTATGCCTTTCCACACACATTATGCTTCCCTCCTACGTCGTCGCATAAAAAGTGTTCCATTAACATTGTTGAAGAAACATTTTAGTATAAATTTTTTTAATAAACTTAAGAAGAACCTTTCGCTTTTAACCAAAGCTCAGGTTACATAACGCGGTACATTATAGAACATTTATTGTTTTGATTAATATATTAATGATATGGAAAGTAATTTATTGTCTTATTTCAGAAAGTTCTAATTCCAATACATTTTTAGCTGATTGTTGAGCATTAGATAAATTGGACAATAAAAGATTATTCTGTTCATATGGATCTGAAATCATATCATACATTTCTTCATTTCCATTGGCATTAACAATTAATTTATAATTTAAATTACGAATAGCCCAACTATCATTTGTTCCATTATCCATCTCAGAATATTGAAAATCTCTTATAGTAGTATTTGATGTTAGTAATGGAATAAAACTTTTGCTATCATAAATTTGAGCCCCTTGCACTCCACATAAATTAGCAATTGTTGAATATAAGTCTGTACTAACTATCAAATTATTATCCATACCTGTTCTATTGACACCGTAACCTGAAATAAACATAGGGGTATTTATACCACCTTGATATAATGTTCCCTTGACAGTTTGGTTAGTATATGGAGACTGTGCTACTTGATTGGGAGTTCCATTGTCACCTATAAAAATTATAATTGTATTTTCTAATTTATTTTCAGGAATTGATTCAATTAATCTTCCAATTTGAAAATCCATAGCTTCAATGGCTGCAAAATAGTAAGGACGTGCATCTAATCCTGCTCTGTATTCCGGAAGTGCTCCTTGTGAATGCATAGTAGTTGGTGGTATATGAAAAGGTGTATGTGGAGCATTATATGCCAACCACATAAACCAAGGTTTTTCTTGACTATCTATCCAATCAATTGCCTTATTAGTCAGCTCTTCTGTAGCATATGTTGTTTCATTGGATGATGAACCATCTTCACTCATTCTCCAGTTATAATAATCTTGAACTGCACCTGATAGAATTCCTGCATAATAATCTAATCCAAAATTTTCTGGATTAGTGGATTGGTTATTCCCTGATAAATGCCATTTACCAACTAAAGCTGATGTATATTTATTATTGGTTTCTTCATTGATGAATTTTTGTAAAATCTTTTCTGAGGTTGATATCTGATCACCCGCCCATTTTAAACCAGTTCTAAAACCATATTTACCTGTTATAATTGAACCTCTTGTAGGTGTACAAGTTGGATTAACCCAAAAATTATTAAATGATAACCCTGAATTCTTTATAGCATTCAAATTTGGAGTATTTGGTTTTATACTTCCTTCAGAGAAACCAAATGTAGCATCCTTCCCCATATCATCAGCCATAATAAATAAAATATTAGGCTCAGCATTAATAATATCTTCCTCACTTTCATCTATTTGAATACTATCATCATCTTTCTTACAAGAAGCTATTAAAATTAACACAGAAAAAATAAAGAATACTTTTAATAAATGTTTATTTATTTTCATTTTTAAATATATTTTTAATCAATTATTATCTCTTCTTTTTTAAGAATTTCTATATGTCGAAGTAATCTTTTTATGTCTAGAGGTATTGTTCCATTGTAAACACCTCTCATAAATCCTTGACCATCAACTAAAATAAAGTTTTCAGTATGTATAAATTCACTTTCAGCTTTGGTTTTTACAAAATCTTCATCTGCAAAATACCCATGTCTAGCAATATTATATAATTTTTTTCTAGTTCCAGTGACTAAGTTCCATTTAGTGTCATCTATATGGTTTCTTTTTGCATAGGTTTTTAATACTGGAATTGAATCTGCCCAGGGCATTACTGTATGTGATAATAATAAAACATTAGGGTCATCTTTATATTTATCTTGAATAACCCTCATGTTTTTTGTTAATTTTGGACAAATCCCTGGACAAGATGTAAAGAAAAAATCAGCCACATAAATTTTATTTCTATAAGTTTCATTGGTAATTGTATCTCCATTTTGATTTAAAAAAGAAAAAGAAGGAATTTTGTGTTTATTATTTAGTTCATTTGAATCATTGAACCATCTTGGTGTAAAATCAGATGATATGAAATAAGGTAATTTGTTTTTTGAAAGAACACTATTTGACTTTTTATTCACCTCTTGTTGACAAGAAGAAGACAAAATTAAAAAACAAATAACTAACAAATTTCTCATTGAATTTCATTTTTATCTGAAGTCACACTATAACATTTCTTTAATCCTATTAGACCATAACGTTCTTCATTAACCACTATATAATTTGCTTTAATAGCTCCGTTTAGTTTAAAAAGTTTTTGTGGTCCATCCTCTACTCCTTCAATAAAATTAAAATCTTTAGCAAGTTGCCCGTTTGGATACCATTCTTTAATTGATCCATTATACATTCCTTTATCATTAAAATGATATACAAATTTTAATTGTCTATTGTTCCACCAAGATTGATGAGTTCCAATTTTTACGCCATTTTTGAAATGTCTTAAAATTGATAAGGAGTCATTAGAAAACCAATATTTTTCATATCCGTTTTTACGCCCTTCTAAAAATTGTTTTTCACTCTTAAGTTTACCATTAGAATAGGTGTTAAATACAAAGCCCGAGAAAGGTTTATTGTTATGTTTTAAAATTCCATTAACTAAATCAAAATTTGAATCATCAACCGAAACTCTCTCTATAGCGTTATTATTTATTTTTGAACAGCTAAAAAGTAATAAGAAAATAGGTAATAATTTATATTTAGAAAACATTATTATTGTGAAATATTGCCTGGTGTTCCAAAATAACCATTACCATTGATATAGGGATCTTGACTGGTAATATGATAATGATAAATTCCATCAGGGAAATCTGTTGTAGCTCCTAAATGACCATGAAATTCGTCAAGATTATTATTGGTGACTTCACTCCCGTTTTCAAGGGGTCCATATACCGGAAAACCGTCTGCTAACAGTCCTAGAAAAGCATTATTACCAAACTGTTCAGTAAGATATGTTGGTTCAACATGATAATGATAATTTCCCATTCCAGCGGGGTGACCAAGATATTGATCAAAAGAATTTATTTCATTTGTTAGAGGACTGTTTCCTGCAGCATACTGATTAAAAAATACTACACCATTTCTAGCAATACCAATAGGTCCTAAGTTAGTTGGGCTATGATTTGAGGCTTCTTCGGGGAAAAGAGGAATTGTAAATGTTATATTTTGTTCAGCTATTCTATTAGGGTTTAAATTGAATTGAGGATTTGTTCCATTATAAGGTTCATATAATTCATTTTCCCATTCAGTATCAATATAATAAGGTGATTTGTGATCTGGTAGATCATTAGTATTAAAAATCACAGTGTTCTCATTAATTTCATAAGTCATCCCTATACTATTAAATTTACTTAATATCGGAGTAATATCATAGCTTGTTGTAGGAATTACTTCATCATCATCAATAATAGAAGAACCTTCATCTCCAGAGCAACCTTGAATGAATAGTAATGAGAGTGAAAATAGGTGAATTTTAATAATAGTTTTAAGGTATTTCATAACTTTTAATTAAGAATCATATGTTATATGACTATTAATATAAAAAAAAGTTTAATCTAATTATAAACTATTATTTTTGTGAGCATAAAATTAAAGCGTAATATTCGATTTTTAACTCCTATAAATAGATTAAGTTTTATGAAATCTATTATAATATTCTAAAAAATTACCTAGAATATTAAGTTCTATTTGTTTGGTAATGCTTTCTATTGTAAAGATGTAATACTGTGAGTATAATTGCAGGGAAATATATTAAACTTTCGTTTAATGGAAGCCATGCTATTTTTTCATTAATAATTATAAAGAATAATAAAAACCAAGATAGCCAAAGAGAAACTTTCATTAATTTATTTGATGTTGTACGTGTCGAATTATAAATAGCAAAAAAAGAGATGACTACAAATAGAACATCAATGAGTTTCCACCATGTTGGCGGGGATCCACAGCAATTTAGAGAACCTGCTTGAACTATAAATATTAAAGGAGTTGCAATACAATGTAAAAGGCATAATGTACTAGCTATAGCCCCTATATAATCTGGTCTTCTTTTAATTAATATCATCTATATTTTTTTGTAAAAAATAATTACAAAAATAAATAATTTTTTTTTATTGCAACTATGTTGCATTATATTTGTTTTATGGGAATTATAAGAAAAACTAAGTCTGTGAAAACTCTTCTTAATGAGTTTAATAAAAATTCATCTGCTATTTCAGTAACAGAATTAATTACTCGACTTAACTCAAAATTTAACAAAACTACCATCTATCGAGTATTAGATAAACTTGAAGACGATGGTGTATTGCATTCTTTTCTTGGTAAAAATGGACTAAAATGGTATGCAAAATGTAATGGATGCACTGCTGATAACCATAGTGATGTTCATCCACATTTTCAATGTTTAGATTGTGGAAAAGTTGATTGTTTATCTATTAATATTACTCTTCCTAAAATTCCTAATAGAAAAATTGACTTAGCACAGTTTTTAATTCAAGGTCAATGTGATGAATGTTTGACTTAAAAATAACAAGAATAATATTTTTTAATAAAATATCTTCCGAATACCTACAAATACAAAAATCATAAATGTATACAACAAAAAGAAAGGAATTATCATAGCTTTTAATCCCAAAACTAGAAGTATAGCAATTACCAACAACTGAAATCCTAATCCAAAAGTAGAAACGCTAGTCATTAACCAGTTTGGCAATATTATTC
>Ga0209632_10003704_pt1 | contig 13863 bp, 10 predicted proteins | sample COG_10_FD_184754 | JGI IMG/M metagenome (GOLD analysis project Ga0209632, IMG submission 184754) | Pelagic Microbial community sample from North Sea - COGITO 998_met_10 (SPAdes) (version 2) | ecosystem: Environmental > Aquatic > Marine > Neritic zone/Coastal water | place: Helgoland, sampling... | reverse complement strand
GTCGACCGGAAGGGTGTGTTCGAACTCGCAGAAGAGGTGAACGCGATCGCCGAGCGGGCACGCGCACGCAAACTCAGCCCAACGGATTTGTCGGGCGCTTGTTTTACTATTTCGAGTCTCGGCGGGATCGGTGGGACCGCCTTCACGCCTATAGTAAACGCACCGGAAGTTGCGATTCTGGGCCTGTCCAAAACGCGTATCGCGCCCCGTTGGCAGGGGCCGGGCCCACTCGATGAAGCGCCGCTGTCTGCAAACGGAAAGGCCGACGCCGGATACTTTGAACCACGGCTCGTACTTCCATTGTCTCTCTCCTACGACCATAGAGTGATCGACGGCGCGGAAGCTGTGCGATTTACATCTCGCTTGTCCCGCGTCCTTGCCGATCCTATTCAGCTCCTGCTCTAGCGATTCGCGGCGGCCCCGAATTAGTTAATTCACTTGAGCCATTCTCAGGTTTTTCTGAAACGACAATTGACCGAATAGCAGTCCTTAATCTGCTCTAAAGGAGCGCTGTTAGGAGATCAGTTTGTGAGTCAGGCTTTCCAAGTGCTGCGGATTGAGTTCGCAGATCAGAGCGCGCTCGTCCGTGAATTCGAGGCGAATCTTGCGAACGGTGGCCTCTTCATCCCGGGGATTTTCGAGCTGCTTTACGGAGACCCGGTCATGGTCTTCGTTGATTTGCCCTTTGCGACCGCTTCGGTCGAATTCGAGTGCCGCGTTGTTCAGACGATCCCCGTAGAGTTTGAAGCTAATGGTGGCCAGGCTGGCGTCGCGCTTGAGCTGAAAGAGGCTCTAACCGTGATTCGCGAGCGTATTGAAAAAGCGCTCGGTCAAAAGGTGTTAGGCGAGCTAGACGCTGGGACAGGGAATCGTCACGCCGCGCGATTGGTAGCTCAGGTGCCCGCTCGAGTTAGAGTGCCTGGGGGCGGTGAACTTGAGGGGCGAACCCGAAATCTGAGTCTGGCGGGGGTTCTCGTGGCTATTGACGGTGAGGCGCCGCCGGTCGGGCAAGAGGTCACTGTAGAGATCGTTCATCCGACGACGGGCGAGGAACGAGGGATTCCGGGCGTCATAGCGCGACATGACCTCGATGCGTCGGGGCTCGTTCGTGGGCTCGGCGTGCAATTTTACGAGGAGACGTCGAAGGCCGATGCGACGATCGCCTACTTGAATCAAGTGAAAGCCTCCGAACATGCTCGGCGCTTGGGCGGCATAACTGGTTCGATCGAGACTCTCGGTTTGCATGATCTCATTCTCAGTTTTGGCCGATGTATTCCCTGCGGACGCTTCACCTTCATGCGCAGCGGTGAGGTCGGGACGGTTCACGTGGCGGGTGGGATGATGGTCTCGGCGCGGATGGGGGCGGCGGCGGGTGTCAAAGCGCTCATTCGAATTGCATCGTGGAGCGATGGAAGTTTTGAGTTTCACGCGAATCTCAAGCCCGATGAAGAGGATGGGCAGATGGTCATGCCCGTCGAGGCAGCGCTTCTCGAGGCGGCTCGCTTCATCGAGGAAAGTACTCGGCACGGCGGCTTCTCATTGCCACTGGCCGCAGGTCTTCGTACTGAGCATCGAAAGGTGGACCTACACGACCCAAATTTGTCCAAAGTCGAAGCGCGCGTGCTCGATCTTGCGTGTGTCGGAATGACGGTGTCGCGGATTCTCGACTCTATTCAGGAGCCGGATGGCCTGATCGAATCTGCAATCCTGGAGCTGATCGAGCAGGGCGCTTTGCGTGTGGAACCGTCGATTTAGTCATCAAAGTGGCCTCCTAGTCGGGTTAAGTTGATTCGCGCTTGGTTCTTGTCAGCAAGCACTCAGGAATAGCGCCTGGGTGGCCGATTCGGTCAGCATGTCCTCTGCATTCGATTCCAAGTCGGCTCCGTTTTCAGCCACACCCAGCTCGCTCTCTCCCGATGTCAGCGATCGCTTCGCCGATTTGGGGCGCCGCTTTGAACAGGCGGGTGCAGTCGGGCTTGTCGTGATCGGCGCGCCTATGGTGGCGGATGTCGAACGTCGTCATGGCGACGAGGCACGCAAGCGATGCCTCGAATCGTTGCGCGACCGCGTCTCGGGAATTGCAGAGGAGCGACTTCGCACGAATTATGTGGTTTGCCTAGCGGAACCGGGGTGCGACGAAGTCATGGTCCTGCTCTTCCGCAATCCGGATTCGGCAGGCTTCTATCGAACTGAAATGCCGGATTTCAAGACGGGCCTCGCTCGCGCGCTTCAGGCAGACGGAAGTCAGGTCTTTTACCCGTATCTTAAGGGCGGCCCGCGCCTTCCTGCCGGTATGTCAGTCGAGTTGCGCAATCCTCAGTTCGGGACGTCAACTCAGCTTCGCCGGCTAATAGACGAAGCTCGACGTGACTGCGCCTTCGAGACCGAGGCCGCACGCAAAGAAACTCGCGATGACTTACTCGAAACAATTCTCGATCATCGAATCTACTCGGTCTACGAACCGATTGTCGAAGTGGAGAGCCGCACAGTCTATGGCTACGAGGCATTGGCCCGAGGTCCAGAAGGAACGACACTCCATTCGCCCGCGGCGCTTTTTGGAGCGGCCGAGGAGCATGAACTCGTTTTCGAGTTGGATTGTGTTTGTCGAGAGAGCGGGCTTCGCGGAGCGATTGACTTGCCCGCTGACACCAAGCTCTTTCTTAATATCCGTCCGACGACGATCCATGATCCGCGTTTCCAGGAAGCGCGTTTGATTGAGACGTTGGAGAAATGTGAGCTTACGCCGTCAGAGGTTGTCTTTGAAATTTCGGAGCAAGAATCGATTCGCAGCTTTGCCGCGTTCCGCGAGATGCGCGACTACTACCGGAGCCTTGGATTTCAGTTCGCTTTGGATGACACGGGCGCCGGCTATGCAGGACTTGAGGAATTGCTCGAAATCGAGCCGGACTATATTAAGATTGATCGCGCCATGGTCTCCGGCGTTGACCAGGACCCCGCTCGCCAGGATGTGCTCAGTGCGGTTCTCACCCTCGCGGACAAGATGGGCTCACAGGTGATCGGCGAAGGTCTAGATACGATCGAGGAACTCGAGATGTTAGGGCATCTCGGGATCCGTTTCGGTCAGGGCTGGCTTTTTGGACATCCCACGCCCCTGCGCCCCAGCGACTGAATTCTGAGTCACTCAGTCAGCCAGCCGCCAAATCACTCAAGGTTCCGGGCCGTGTGAACGTCTAGATCGCCCGGCTGCAGTCCTAAAACCCTTGCTTCCCGAGGAAGCTCAGAACCGCTTCGCTGAATAGGTCGTTTCGGTCGCCAGCAACCATGTGGCCGGCTCCTGATACGTCGGCAAAATCGGCGTGCGGGACTTGCTTGAGGAAGGTCTTCGCTCCTTCTTCGGAGACGATGTCGGAGTTCTTTCCGCGGACTAGTAGGGTGGGGAGCGTGAGCTCCGCTGCGGCGTCATCCAGCAGGGAATGGGTGACGAAGGTGTCGCCGCTCTGGTTCGGATCGACTCGCATGAAGTTCGGATCCCAATGCCATCTATACCGCCCGTCTTCACAGAGACGGACGTTCTTTTCCAAGCCCGAGATGTCCTTGGGGCGAGGGCGATGTGGGTTGTAGGCCGACACAGCATCGGCGACTTCTTCGAGGGATCCGAATCCGGCCTCGCCACCACCGCGCATGAATTCCATGATCCGAGCGGTGCCGTCTGCTTCCATCCGAGTCGCGATGTCCACGAGGATGAGTGCTGAAGCCAATTCGTTTCCGGCTTCTGCGATCGCGAGCAGGGATGAAATTCCGCCGAGCGAAGCGCCGATCATGACGGGAGGCGTGTCGAAGCTCGTAGCGAGGGCAATCGCGTCGTCGCGAAACCCCTCGTGATGGTATTGACCGGAGGAGTCCCAATCGCTTTTTCCGTGGCCTCGCAGATCAGCGGTCACGGCATACCAGCCCGCGCCGGCTAGACGTTCAGCCGTCCCGGCCCAGGAATGTCGAGTCTGTCCGCCACCATGCAAGAGCAGGGCCGGACGCGAGATGGGGTCGCCATAGCAATCGGCGGCGAGGGTCAGGCCCGAGCTCGCTTCCAGTCGCTGATGGACGACAGGGATTTTGATTTCTTTCACGGATGGGTCTCCAGTAGGGTCAATGTGTTATGCCCAACTCGCGCCGACATCGAGACCAACAAGTCGCTCGCTCTCAGCCCAGAGCTCTGCGGCAACATTTGGGTCACGTGCAAGCTTGGTAGTCTTCGCAGTGTGTTCGTCTACGAAATAGCTTCCGTTAGGCGCGTCGATTTTGGGGTGGCTTGCCAAGTAAATCGACGCTCGTGCCCCTTGTAAGGGAGTGCGGAAGAAGAGAGAGAGGGCGGGTAGCAGGAGCTTCGCTGCGAATGCGCCGTTATTCGCTCCTAATCGTGTGGATACCGCGCCTGGGTGAAGCGACCAAACGCCTATGTCTCGCCCTTCGAGTCGTCGGGCAAGTTCATTCGTGAACAGTATATTGCAGAGCTTGGAGGCTCCGTAGACACGCATCGAAGAGAACTTCTTCTTCGACTGGAGATCATCCATATAGAATCCCGCAAATTTGTGTGCATCGGATGCGACATTCACAATGCGAGCTCCGGGGGTCTCGAGCAGCTTCGGAAGCAGGTCATGTGTCAGCAGGAACGGGGCGAGGTGATTCACGCCAAAAGTAGTCTCGTTTCCGTCGGCTGTCTCGCTGCGTTTCAGCATGGTTACGCCGGCGTTGTTGACGAGCACATCAATTTTGTCGAGTGCTGCGATTAACTCGGCTGCGACCCGTCGCATATCGTCGAGGCGTTCCATGTCCGCAACAAAAAGCCGCACGCAATCACGTCCGGTTTTTTCTTTAATCATGGCGCGGGTCGTTTCGCCGCGCTCGAGAGAGCGGCAGATGATCCCAAGATCAGCCCCGCGCTCCGCGAGGGCAAGGGCTGTCGCCTCGCCGATCCCGGAGGTCCCACCTGTGATCACGCATGTCTTTCCAGTCATCATGTTGCGTTTCCTCCAGTCGCTCCGAGCGTGCCACGATAGAACCGCGTGACCCGTTCGTTCAGCCATGTGTGAGTGTCCCCCTGAGAGCGCAGTTCGGCCAGGGGGCGTGGCGGTCTTGGTAGACCGGATCGAGGTGTGTTTTCGTGCATCTTGTGCAGCAATTCAAGCCCGTCACAGAAGTGGAAATGGTCGGCGCGGTCGAGGACTTCGAGTTCTGCGCTTGGGCCGAGTCGCTCAAAAAGAGGCAAGATACTGGTGTCAAAATCTACGAGGACATCGTCTTTTGCGGCGATGACCAAGCTTGCGACCGATTCGGGGAGTGGAAGCTCGCCTGCTTCGAAGGCACGGCGGCCGACGAAGGCTTCAGACACAGGAGCGAGGCAGCAGAGGCTGGCGATTCGCGGCTCGATGGCGGCCATCTTGAGTGTCGTCCACGCGCCATAGGAGTGGCCTAGCACGCCGATCGAGTCTTGCCTGACACCAGGGAGTGCGTGGCGTTCGTGGCCCTCATCGACGATCGCACGGATCACGGCAGAGAGGTCCGATGGCCGCTGGGCGCGAGCTCGCAAGTGCACCTCGCGGCGGGCATTCTCGTCCGGAAGCTCGATCATTTCGGAGAACGTATTGCCCAAGTGATCCGGGGCAGCGACAACAAACCCCCAGCTGGCGAGATGGGTCATAAGGAAGGTCGACTGTTGGCGTAGGCCCGAGTTGCCATGGGAAAAGGCGATGAGCGGGCAGGGTGCAGAATGCGGGGCGAGTCCGTGGGTAGCCTGATGGGTCAGCCCCAGCGGATGACTCGCATCATCACGCGCGACCTCGCCTTCCGCGGCAGGATACCAGACCTCACACGGAAGGTGTCGCTCTGCGTCGAGCGGATCGCCTGGAGAAGCTATTTCGGTCTCGAGTACGCCTACCGCCCAAGGCCCGCGCGCAGCGAAATCAAGAGGCCCGCGCGCAGCGAAATCGCTTGCCAGATCGGTAGTCGACATGCCCCGTGTTTAGCGGGTCGACGGCGTGGGGCAACCCTGTGAATCAGGCTTCCGCGAAGGCGTCGATTCGGCCAATTAAATGTAGGGCCGGCTCGTCCGGGAACTCGTCTTGAGCGATCACTGCGGCAGCTTCTCGCTGTGCGTCCGAAAGAACTTCGCGGCTGGCTCGCTCCCTAGTGCAAGCGTTTGCGGCCGATACGAACCAATTGCACGCTAAATGAAAAACGGAGTCGAGCGTAGGCTCGACTCCGTTTAGTTTTTTTATGCACAGCACTACCCAGAGAACCCCGGTCCGGGATGTGCGGCCGTACGTTAGTTAGCTCGGAAGCGCGCGCCCATCTTTTGGCGTGACGAGTTGATCGATTTTAACTCTTCCATCGCGGCGGCAGCGACATCCGCTCCAGCGACTTCGTCGTCTTCGCCCGCGAGTTCATCCATGTCGACCCATGCCTGGTAGACGTGGCGAGTGCGCTCCGTGATGATGCCGGCCTTAAGCAGGGTCTTGATCAAGACGCGGAAGATATTTGTGTTCTGGGTCATCTGCTTTCGGCGATCTTCGTTGCTGAAGTTCTCCAGGATTGCGTCGCGCACCCAGACCCAGTCGAGATTGAATTCCTTGTAGATATCCTGCTTCTGCTCAGCGTTGACCAGATTGAAGAGGAGGACTTGGAAGGCTTCGGCGGCCCACAGTTCTACGTGTTCATGCTCTTCTTCATTGAGTTGGGGGATCGTCTTGTCGGCCCAGATCTTGCCGAATTTGTGGTGGAAGGCTTCGTCGCTCATCGTGAAATGGATGAGGCGGCGCAACATCGGATCGTTCGTTTCTCGCTGGATCGTGGCGAAGGCACCCATGGCGAGGCCCTCGATCAACATTTGCATACCGACGAGTTTCTTGTAAACCGCGGGGGACTTAACGATCTCGTTCAAGAGATTGCGGATGGTTGCTCCCGACTGAAGGGGGGTGCCCCATCGCGTCGAAATATAGTTCGTGAAGCCCGTGACGTGACGCGCTTCCTCGCGGGTTTGGTTCGCGGCGTATTCCATTGCGCCCGGGTCTCGAAGGATCTGGGTGAGGCTCGCAGAGAGCGAGAGCGCACCCTGTTCGCCGTGCAAGATGCTCGACAGGACGAAGCGCGTATTCTGGTTCGCGAGGCGAATCTGCTGACCCTCGTCGAGCTTGTCTGCAACGGCGGTGTTCAGCTCGATGCAAAAATCTCGTGGCATGATCATCTCTTGCGTGAGATCCATCGGATTGGAATTGAAGTCGATGTAGCGCACATCCGTCGGGTCCCAAAAATGATCGACGGTGGACGCGATGATGCTGTCAAAGACATCGGTCCGGTCGGCATAGCGATCGACTTCGATTAGCGAATCGAAATTGTCGCGGTCTACGGTGTTGTAGATCGGGTCGTAGGTAATGTGTCGTTCACTCATTCAGAAAAACTCCAGTCTGGCGTCGCGTGTAGGGGTTCGATCCTAGAGATCGAAGAGTCTGATCTTTGGGAAAAGCTTGTTAGTCGTTTCCGCAGGAGGATTGACCGCAGATATCCATGAACTGCCCGCCGCTTCCGTGCAGGTGAAAATGTGTCAGCGTTCGAACAAGATCGTCGCGCGTCGCACGGCTCGGGTCTTCGGCCCACCACACGAGCACACGAGCCCACATGCCGACGACCGCTTGTGCGAGCACTTCAGTATCGAAGCACGCGGAGGATTGGCCGATCGCGGCGCGCTCTTTGCGACGTGCGGAGACGCCGGCGGCTAGGCGCTCGAGGATTCGGTCAGGGACGTCCCCGGCTTCGCCGTCGGGATGGAAGAGGATGCGGATGAGATCCCGCTGTTCTTCCGCGAATCCGACGAGGGTATCTGCCTGGGCGTATACGATGTCTTCGACTTCTGTTTTGTTGGCGGAGGCGGCAGCCATGCGATCTTCGAGCGCACTCGCGGTCTCTTCGGCGAGTTCTCGGAAAAGGGCGTGCTTGTCTTTGAAGTGGAGGTAGAAAGTGCCGGAGGCATAGCCAGCCTCGGCAGCGATATCGTGGGTCGTGACGGCTCGAGGACCTTGATCTCCGAAGAGTTTGCGCCCGGCTTTAAGTAGTCGCACGCGCGTCGCAGCCGTACGGGCTCCACCGCGTTGGGGGCGGTGTGATGCGACGGCTTTGTTCCGGGAGGAGACCCCGTCTTCAGACTCTTTGCGTAATTTACTGACACTCATGTCACTAGTGACATTAACGTCAGTTCTGACCCTGGGTAAAGCGCTCCCCGTGTGACTGAGCGTATCGGTGCAGTCGCCAGGCCTTTGGGGTGGAGGAGTCGGCTCGCTGAGGGAAGGCTCGCGGAGCCAAGCCGCGGGATTTTAGGGCCGAGCTGGAGGACCTTTGATACGGCCTCCGGGAAAGGCTGAACGAAGGCCGAAGGAGAGGCCCAAGTAGCTTGAAAGGCGGTTTGAAGCAGTTTAAGACGAGCTGGGCGATCTACGCCGGAAGCCCGTTCGGTTCGCATGCATCAGCGCAGGCCGCTTCTTCTCCGCCAACCACAGGCTCGATCTGGATCGTCGTGTGCTCGATCGAGAACCGCTCCGCGAGCTCGCTGCGCACTTCTTGAAGGAGCCGCTCGGGTTCGTGTGCCGGCTCGGTGACGAGATGGCTGGACAGCGAAACTTCGCTGCTCCCGATTGTCCAGACATGAAGGCAGTGGACGCTCGACACGCCTGCGACCGCGAGCAGCGCGTCCCGAATTTCTTGTGGGTCGAGGTGGCTGGGCGCTGTTTCCATTAACACGTCGAGGGCTTCACTGACGAGATGCCAGGCTGAGAGCAGGACCAAGACGCTCACCACCATAGACACCGCAGGATCCAACCAAATCCATCCGAAATACCAGATCCCGGCGCCGGAGAGAATTACCCCGAAGCTCGCGAGGGTATCGCTCATAACATGGAGCCAGGCGCCGCGAATATTGAGGGAGTCGCTTTTTCCTCCCTCGAGAATGTAGAGGCCGATCAAGTTGATGATGAGTCCGCCGGTCGCGACGATCATGACGCCTTCGCCTTTGACTTCGGTCGGGTCTAGGAAGCGCTCGACGGCATGAATCGAAATGAAAATTGCGACGACAGCGAGTGCTATGCCGTTGGCCAGAGCGGCAAGGATCTCGGCGCGACTATTGCCGAATGTGCGTCGTCCCGAGGCGGGCCGTGCCGCCATCCAAACCGCGAGGAGCGATAGCGCCAGGGCTGCGACGTCTGACACCATATGCAGGGAGTCGGCTAGGAGCGCGAGGGATCCCGTCAGTAGTCCGCCGATGAGCTCAATTCCGGCGTACCCCAGAGCGAGGAAGAGGACTATCAGCAGTCGGCGACGGTTCATGCTGCGTGCATCGCCGTGGCTATGCCCGTGAGCGTGGTTATTAGCCCCGCCAGCGGTGTGAGGATGAGAATGTGCCATTTGAAATTTGCCTAACGCCCGAGGGCTTTGCTCATGCGGTCGATGGCTTCAGCAAGAATGGGGCGCGATGTTGCCAGGTTGAGACGTGCGAATCCTGCCCAGGCTTCCCCGAAAGCGCGGCCTTCAGATAGGGCTACGCGTCCATGTTGCAAGAAATGTGCAGAGGGCGAGGGGCGAAGATCGAGTGCACGGCAATCGAGCCATGCTAGGTAGGTTGCTTCAGGTTGAATGAAGCCGATCTCAGGGATGCGCTCTGCGAGGGCCCGTTCTGCGAAGACTCGATTCTCTGCCAAGTAGGGAACGACTTCGTTGAGCCAAGGTTGCGCCCATCTCCAAGCGGCCATGGTCGCGTAGAGACCGAAAAGGCCGATACCGCCCCGGGCATGCCGAGGGAGGACCGTGTTAAACCGGCGCTGAAGGGCGGGGTCTCCGAAGTGGGCGATTGCCGTACGAAGTCCAGGAATATTGAAGGCCTTGCTGGCCGAGGTCAGCGTAATCGTGCGTCGTGCAATTTCCGGCCCGACGGTCGCGAGCGGAATATGCGTACGCCCATCGAAGAGCAAGTCGCCGTGGATCTCATCAGACACGACCACGAGATCGTTTTCGACTGCAATTTCGGCTAGCCGCTCAAGCTCGTCGCGCCGATAGACGCGGCCTGACGGGTTGTGGGGATTGCAAAAGAGCAGCATACGTGTGCCAGGTGTGACCGTGCTCGCGAGTCCATCCAAGTCAAAGGTCATTCCAGCGTCGCCGAGCAACATTGGGTTGTCGATGAGTTCTCGTCCGGTGTCTCTAATGGAGCCGAGAAAGGGCGGATAGATCGGTGTCTGAACCGCGATGCCCTGACCGGGTTCGCTGAAGGCTTCGAGCGCCACGTACATACCCTGGACGACTTCGGAGAGAATCTCGACCCGTGCCGGATCCGGGGACCAACTAAATCCCTCGCGCATGCGCTCACAAAACACGTCAGGCAGGCCGGTTTCTCGCAGCCCAATCGGATAGCCGACATCGCCGGATTCGACGAAGCGACGCAGTTCGTCCTGAATTGGAGCTGCGATCGGGAAGTCCATCTCAGCGACCCAGACAGGCAGGACGTCGGAGGGGTAGGTGTGCCATTTCTCGCTTCGTCGGTTTCGCAAGGCGACGGGGTCGAGTTCGTCGAGAACGGCGGGGCGATGCCTCAGGGCGCGTTCGGCGGCCAGCAGGACCGCTACGTCCGCTGTTTCGCGGGCCGCGACATTTTCGGATTGTCCCGTTGCGCGCTCGATTAAGGGCGAGACATCGGCCTCTAGGATCGCGATACATTCCGCGACCGGATCCCCACGCTCATCCAAAGGGCGTGTTTCTACATCGCTTTCCGACCCGGTGGATGAGATGCACCAATAAGGTGCCGCGCTGAAGGGGTGAAAACGGAGCCAAGTGTCGCTTTCATCCGACGGGCCGACGGAAAGTGATCGCGCGCCGGTGCCAGCGCCCGACGATTCTTCCGCCTCGTCGGTTTCGATCCGCAGTGCGAGGCCGCGCCAAGTTTTACGCCAAAGCGTCGTCATGTCGGAAAGGTTAGGGGCGCACCGACGATGGCGCGAGCACAGACGCTATGCTGATGCATGAGCAGGGCGGTTAAATCATGAAACCGCTCACGGGGGGGGCTCTAGATGTCCGGGGTGACCGACTCAATCCCGATTGAGATGCCACAGCTGTCTGCTGGGCAGGATGAAGATGCGAGCGCAGGCGCGACGCTAGCGAGTTGGCTCGTGGCTGTCGGCGATCTCGTAGAACAGGGCGAGGTGGTCGCCGAGCTTGAGACGGACAAAGCGACCGTGGAGCTGGAAAGCCCGGTCGCCGGTCGCGTACTTGAGTTGATTGTCGCGGAAGGCACAGAGGGGGTCGTTCCCGGGACAGTGCTCGGTCTTCTTGCGTCGGACGAAGCTTCTGAGAATGCCTCGGCCGGTTCGGGAGACGGTGCTGCGTCTGCGTCTGCGTCTGTTTCCGCGGATATGGATTCGGGTGCCTCGGAGGAACCTGCGCCGCCTGCGAACACGCCACCAGAGTATTCTGGCTCAGTCGGCGAAAATGCAGACGCGCCTCGGTCGACTCCGCTCGCTCGGCGAGCGGCGGTTGCAAATGAAGTCGACTTGGCCGAGCTCGCAGGCACCGGGGCCGGGGGCCGCGTCGTCGAGGCTGATGTGCTGCGAGCGGCTGGGCAGTCAGAGGGGGCTTCAGCTGTCGCGGCGAGCGAGGAGCAGCGGGCCTCAGCGCCGCTTGATTCGATTGCCTCAGCAGCCCCAGTTGTCGCATCGATCGATGAGAGTGTCGCTCTCGAAGAAGGGGTTCGCAGCGTGCGGTTGTCCACGATGCGCAAGACGATCGCGCGGCGAATGACCGAGTCGAAGCAGCAGGTTCCGCATTTCTATCTTCGCATGCGCGTGCGGATGGATGAAGTGGTGTCGGTGCGCGCGCGGCTGAACGAGCGGCTAGCGGCCGAGGGACGTGACATCAGAATTTCCGTGAACGACTTTGTGGTTCGCGCACTCGCTTTGGGGTTGCGTGATGTGCCGTCGGCGAACGTGCAATACGCAGGGGACGCTATGCACGCCTTTGAGCGTGTCGATGTAAGCGTTGCGGTCGCGACAGATGGCGGACTCGTTACGCCCGTGATTCGGGACGCGGACCGAAAGGGCCTAACGACATTGGCCGAAGAAGTAAAATTTCTGGCAGGCCTCGCGCGTGATGGCAAGCTTAAGCCTGAACAGTACCAGGGCGGAACGGCGACGATTTCGAATCTCGGAATGTACGGGATCGAGTCGGTGTACCCGATTCTAAATCCGCCACAGGCCTGCATTCTCGGGGTGGGAGCGGCGGAGGAACAAGCGGTCGTTGTCGACGGCGAACTTCAGGTCGGGCGTGTCGCTTCGCTTACGTTGGCCGCGGATCATCGTGCCGTTGACGGAGCAGTTGGGGCGCAGCTTCTGGCTTCTGTGCGCGCGCGATTGATCGATCCGCTGGGCATGATGCTGTGAATAACGCGATCTGCGTCAAGCGTAGCGCGATGAAGACTAAGAGCCGGCCTACTCAGGGCGGCGTGAAAGGGTTTTGGGAATGAGCAGCGAACGGTTTGATGTGGTGGTGATCGGAGGCGGACCAGGCGGGTATCCCGCAGCGATTCGCGCGCGCCAGCTCGGGTTGTCTGTGGCGCTGGTTGAACGCGAACATCTGGGCGGCGTTTGCCTTAATTGGGGCTGCATTCCGACGAAGGCACTGCTGCGAACTTCCGAGGTTCATCATTTGATTCAGAGAGCGGATGATTTCGGCTTGAATGTCGAGGGCGTCTCGTTTGACCTAGCGAAGGTGGTGAAACGATCGCGGCAGGTCTCGAAGCGACTGAATACTGGCGTGAAAGCGCTGCTCAAGAAGAACCAGGTTACGGTCTTAGATGGTTTTGGGCGTTTGGCGGGGCCGGGGCGGGTCGCGGTGGAATCCGCGGATGGATCGGTCTCCGAGATCGAAGCGGGCAGCATTATTTTGGCGACCGGCGCACGTGCACGTTCGCTCCCGGGACTCGAAGCGGACGGCAAACTGATCTGGGCGTACAGAGAAGCGATGGTTCCCAAGGAGATGCCTCGACGCTTGTTAGTTGTGGGGTCTGGTGCGATCGGGATCGAGTTTGCGAGCTTCTACAATGACCTCGGGGCTGAGGTGACGGTCGTCGAAGCATTGCCGCGCATCCTGCCCGTCGAAGACGAAGAGATTTCGGGCATTGCCCATAAGCAATTTGAAAAGCAGGGCTTCACGATTCATGTGAACGCGACGGTCTCATCCCTTGAAAAGGGCGACGACGAGGTGACGGCGACGATCACGCCCGAGTCTGGCGAGGCAACGGTTGCGACTTTCGACCGCGTAATTCTGGCCGTCGGTATCGTTGGAAACGTCGAAAACCTGGGCCTAGAAGGTACCGGCGTCGAAGTTGATCGAACCCATATCGTGACGAACGAGTGGACCGAGACCGGCGAAGCGGGGGTCTACGCGATCGGCGATGTTGCAGGGCCGCCGTGGCTTGCGCATAAGGCGACTCACGAAGGGATTCTTTGTGCGGATCGGATCGCGGGGAGCTCTGGGCTTCACCCTATGAAGCCTGAGCGCATTCCCGGGTGTACCTACTGTCGCCCGCAAATTGCGAGCGTTGGATTGACCGAATCTGCGGCGAAGACAGCGGGTCGTGAGATCCGTATCGGGCGCTTTCCTTTCCGCGGCAATGGTAAGGCGATCGCCCTCGGCGAGATGGAAGGCGTTGTGAAAACGATCTTCGATGCTCGGACCGGGGAGCTTCTCGGGGCGCATATGATCGGCGCCGAAGTGACGGAGCTCATTCAGGGCTTCGTTGTGGCTATGAACTTGGAGACCACGGAAGCGGATTTGATGCACAGCGTCTTCCCTCATCCGACCCTTTCCGAAATGATG
>Ga0209632_10003699_pt1 | contig 13869 bp, 13 predicted proteins | sample COG_10_FD_184754 | JGI IMG/M metagenome (GOLD analysis project Ga0209632, IMG submission 184754) | Pelagic Microbial community sample from North Sea - COGITO 998_met_10 (SPAdes) (version 2) | ecosystem: Environmental > Aquatic > Marine > Neritic zone/Coastal water | place: Helgoland, sampling... | reverse complement strand
CTCAATATCTTCACAAGCCATATTGTTTAGAGCACCGTGTGGCTTTATATGACTTACTTTTTGATCATATTTATTGGCAATATTTTGTAAAATTTTGTATTGATCAATTATTAATTTTTTTATTTCTGATGAAGATAAATTAATTCTTTCTCTTCCAAAATTTTCGGGATCATTAAATGAGGGGTGAGCTCCAATACTAACTCCATTTTTTTTTGAGATCTGAATCACTTGCTTCATTGTTTCTTCATCTCCCGCATGATAACCACAAGCAATATTTGCTGAATTTACAATTTCTAATAAATCAGGGTCATTTACATTTGAATGATGTTTAGATTTTTCACCTAAATCACAATTTAAATTAATTTCCATACTCACGATAGTTAAGTATAACATGACATGATTAAAAATATATCAAATCTTGGTGACGCAGCTTTATATTGTGATTTTGGTAAAGAAGTTAATAAAGAGATAAACTCTGAGGTAATCAAATATTTTGAAAAACTTAAAGATCTTAATATTGTGGGTATTAACAATCTAACTCCATCCTATAACAAATTGATTATATCTTTTGATTTAAACAAAATTAATTTTAAAAATTTAAAAAAGATAATTGAAAATTTAAATATAAATGAAGCTAAAAGAATATCTTCAAAAAAGATCGAAATACCCATTTGTTGTGATGAGTCTTTTTCACTAGATATAGAAAGACTAGAGAAAAAATTAAATTTAGATCGAAATAAAATTTTTGAAAATTTTTTTAAAAAAGATTATTTTTGTTACATGATAGGCTTTATTGCTGGAATGCCTTTTCTTGGTGATCTTGATAACAATATGAGAGTTAAGCGTCTAGAAACCCCGAGAGTAAAAGTTCCCAAGGGGTCGGTGGGATTAACAGAACAATTTGCAAATATTTATACTTTTGAAAGCCCGGGTGGATGGAACATAGTTGGTAACACACCCTTAAAAATTTTTAATAGCACAAAGGAGGTTAGGCCCAATTTAGTTAATCCAGGTGATATTGTGACTTTTAAAAAAATATCACTAGAAACTTATAATAGCTTTGATGAATAGTTATTTTAAAATAATAAGATCTGGAATTAACACCACTTTTCAAGATGATGGCAGGTATAATCTGCATCATTTTGGAATTCCTGTTAGTGGAGCAATTGATAAAAGAAATTATAAGTTAGCTAATAGTATTTTAGGAAACAAAACAAATGTTCCTGTTTTTGAATTTGCATATCAAGGACCTTTATTAAAATATAATGGTAACAATATTAATATTGTCATAACTGGAGATGTAATTTTTAAATTAAAAAAGAAAGATAAGACAATCGATGGAATTTGTTATGTGAGCTATTCTTTAGAAAATGGTGATGAGATAGACATTATATCTACCAACAAATCTGTATATGGTTATTTAGCAGTTAGTGGTGAAATACATTTAGAGTATCAGTGGGGTAGTTGCTCGGTAAATACTAAGGCAAATATAGGTTCAAACAACGGCGAAAAATTAAAAAACGGTCAAAAAATATTTATTTCAAAAATAAATTTCAATAAATCAGAAAAAAAACTTAATTATACAAATACTAAAATAGAAAAATTAAGAGTACTTAAAGGTACAAATTTTGATTATTTTTCTGAAGAAGGAAAAAAAATATTTTTAGAAAAAGAATTTACAGTTTCTAAATTATCAGACCGTATGGGCATGAGGTTAGAGGGATCAAAGATAGAAAATATCATCGATACTAACATCAAATCAGAAGGTTTAGTTAAAGGTGCAATTCAAGTTCCAGCGGATGGAAATCCAATAATAATGTTATCAGATCATGGCACAATAGGAGGATACCCAAAGATAGGAGTGATTATTAGTGCTGACTTCGACAAATTAGCTCAATTAGTACCAGGTTCAAAAGTTAAATTTCAAGAAGTTGAATTATCTGATGCAGAAACTTTATTTAAGTTGTATGAAATGGAAACACAAAATTTAATTTCACAAACATAATGAACATTGTAAAAAAATTACCTGGCCCTTTATTAATTTTTTTGGGTGCTTTAAGTTTAAGCTTTGGAGGATTAATTGTAAAATCTTTTGAAGGGGCCACTTTATGGCAAATTTTATTTTGGAGATCTTTATTTTTTACTCTAACAGTTTTAACTTTCTTGATTATTAGTTATAAAAAAAATATTTTTAAATCTTTTTACGAATCTGGCTTACCTGGGTTTTTTGGTGGAATAATATTATCTTTTGGTTTTTGTGGATATGTGTTTGCCATGTACAACACTACTGTAGCTAATACTAATTTTATAATATCTCTTCAAATACTATTTTTAGCAGTATTCGGATATTTTTTTTTAAAAGAAAAAATAAGCGCAGTAACCTTAACTTCAATTATTCTAGCCATCACAGGAGTTTTTGTAATGGTAGGAAACTCACTTACACCAGGAGAGTTATCTGGGAATTTAGCAGCATTTACAATGCCTATAACATTTGCAGTTTTAATAATGATAGTAAGAAAATATCCAACCGTAGACATGGTCCCAGCACAATTTGTTGCTGGAATTAGTTCTTGTATAATTGGATTTTTACTTTCAACAAAATTAATGATTTCACCAAATGATATTTTTTTAGGTTTTTTAGCAGGTTTTTTCCAAGTTGGTTTTGGATTTATATTTATAACAATTGGAGCCCGAACAACACCATCTGCTATGGTTGGGGTAATCATGTTGTCTGAATCAGTATTAGGACCTATTTGGGCTTTTCTATTTGTGAGTGAAAGACCATCAATATTTGGACTAATTGGGGGAACGATTATTCTTTGTGCTGTTTTATTGCAGTTTTACTCACTTTTAAATAAGAATAAAAAAAGTGTTTCTAATTGACATTTATAGATAGTTGTAAGATTATTCATCTACGGGAGAGACTACAAGTTTTAGTAGCGCCGAAGGAGCAACCACCCAGGAATCTCTCAGGCAAAAAGGACCGTAACATATTAACTCTGGAAAGAGATCAAGTTCTCGCCGAAGGAGCAAAACTCTCAGGCAAATATACAGATGGGTAGAAAGAGTTAATGTGGAAATAAAAAAAACATCACTAAATAATTTACACCAAACATACCAGGCTAAGTTTGTAGAATTTGCAGGATATCAAATGCCTATTCAATATAGGGAAGGTATTATTGAAGAGCACAAATTTACAAGAAAACAATCTGGAATTTTTGATGTATCTCATATGGGGCAATTATTTATTTATGGAAAAGAAGACTTGGTAGAAGATCTTGAAAAAATTTTCCCCTTAAATTTAAAAAATTTAAAACTAAACCATTCTAAATACAGCTTTTTGATGAACGATGCTGCTGGAATTTATGATGATTTAATAATTACAAAAATAGAGGATGGTTTTTTAATAATCCTAAATGCTGCTTGCAAAGAAAATGATTTTAAAATTTTAAGTCAAATATTGAAAAATAAATATAAAATGGTTTTAGATGAAAATCGATCATTAATAGCAATTCAAGGACCTAAGTCAGCTGAAATTTTAAATCAAATAATTGATAATACTATTGCTTTAAGTTTTATGACTGGTGGGTGGTTTAAATATGAAAATCAAAAAACATTTATAACAAGGTCAGGTTATACAGGTGAAGATGGTTTTGAAGTGTCAGTAAATAATGACTTGGCAGAAAAATTTACTAAAGAATTAATCAAAAAAGGTGCAAAATTAATAGGTCTTGGTGCAAGAGATACTTTAAGATTAGAAGCTGGGCTATGTTTATACGGTCACGAGCTGGATATTAAAATAACACCAGTAGAGTCAAATCTAAAATGGGCAATGTCGAAAGAAAGAATTTCTAATGGAGGTTTTATTGGATCTAAAATTATTTTAGAACAATTAAAAAATGGAATTAAGAAAATTAGAGTAGGCATCAAACCCGAAGGTAAAGTTATTGCTAGAGAAAAAACTAAAATATTTAATGATACCGAGTCATTAATTGGAGAAATTACAAGTGGAACATTTGGACCAAGTGTAAATGGCCCAATAGCGATGGGCTATGTTGATGATAAATTTTCAAAAAAAGATACGAAAGTTTATCTTGAAATAAGAGGAAAAAAATATCCAGCTAATATATGTGGGTTACCGTTTTATAAAAAAAGTTATGTGAAAGGATTAAGTAAATGAGTGATGTTAAATTTTCAAAAGAGCATGAGTGGTTAAAAGTGGAGGGAGATGTTGCAACAATAGGAATTACTAAACATGCCACTGAAATGTTAGGTGATATAGTTTTTGTTGAGCTTCCAGAAGTAGGTATTTCAGTTGAAAAGAATGGAAATGCTGGAGTAGTAGAATCTACAAAAGCAGCAAGTGATGTATACACTCCAATTTCAGGTGAAGTTGTTGAAAACAATCAATCAATAGTTGACGATCCAGCTAAAATTAATTCTGACCCAGAAAATGGTGCTTGGTTTTTTAAATTAAAGATAAAAGATAAGACGGAAATAGACTTATTAATGAACAAAGAAGAATATGAGAAATTTGCAAAAGAAAGTGGAAGTTAAATGTTAAAAAATGCTCAAAAGGATTTTATACAAAGACACATAGGTCCATCAGAACAAGAGCAAGAATTAATGCTTAAAGAGCTTGGATATGAAAACTTAGATGAGTTAATTAAAAAAACTGTTCCAGAAAAAATTCTTTCAAAAGATAGTTTAGATATAGGTGACCCTAACTCTGAATATAAAGCACTTAGAAAATTAAAAGATATTTCTAAAAAAAATAAAGTGTATTCAAGTTTTATAGGAATGGGGTATTACGGAACATACACTCCATATGTAATACTAAGAAACATATTAGAAAACCCAGGATGGTATACTTCTTACACGCCGTACCAACCGGAAGTAGCTCAGGGAAGACTTGAGATGTTATTAAATTTTCAACAAATGGTGATTGATTTTACGGGTATGGATATTGCTAATGCCTCTTTATTAGATGAAGGTACTGCAGCAGCTGAAGCTATGGGCTTAAGTTATAGGATATCTAAGTCAGAGACTAAGAAAGTTTTTGTTTCAAAAAACTGTCATCCACAAACTATTGAAGTAGTTAAAACAAGAGCAGAACCTTTAGGTTTAGAAATAGTAGTTGGAGATGAGAATATAGATATTAATGAAGAAATTATTTGTGGAATTATTCAGTATCCCGGCACATTAGGGGATATTAAAGATCCAAGTGAAGCTATAAGTAAAATTCATAAACAAAATGGTAAAGCAGTATTGGTTTGTGATTTACTGGCCTTAGCAAAACTAAAAACACCAGCAGAATTAGGTGCAGATATCGCAGTAGGTAGCTCTCAAAGATTTGGAATCCCTATGGGCTATGGTGGCCCACATGCAGCATTTTTTGCAACTAAAGATGAATATAAAAGATCTATGCCTGGAAGAATAGTAGGTGTTTCAGTAGATCGACATGGCAAAAAAGCCTATAGATTAGCTCTACAAACAAGGGAGCAACACATAAGAAGAGATAAAGCTACTAGTAATATTTGTACTGCTCAAGCTTTACTTGCTATAGTTTCTGCCGCATATGCAGTTTATCATGGGCCAAAAGGAATTAAAAAAATCTCTGAAAGCGTTTCACAATTAACAAAAAATTTTGCAGATAAGATAAAACAATCGGGTTATGAGCTTTATTCAGATCACTTTTTTGATACTGTAACTGTAAAAACTTTAGATAAAACTGATAAAATTTATAAAAATGCTTTAGATCAAGGAGTTAATATAAGAAAAGTAAATTCTGAAATGTTGGCAGTTTCTTTTGACGAGAGAAAAAATCTTTATAGAGCAAATCAATTATTAAAAATTTTTAATTGTTCTGAAACTATTAAAGAAACAATGAATGAAAGCTTATCCAATATACCCAAAAACCTCTTAAGGACGTCCACATATTTAGATCACCCTGTTTTCAATAGTTATCATTCAGAAACAGAAATGCTTAGATATTTAAAAAGATTAGAAGATTCTGATATTGCACTAAACAGAACAATGATAGCTCTTGGTTCTTGCACGATGAAACTCAATGCTGTTGCTGAAATGATACCAGTTACATGGAAAGAATTTTCTCAACCACATCCTTTTTCTCCAGTTGAACAAATGGATGGTTATAGAGAACTATTTACAGACTTAAAAAATTGGCTTAGATCAATTACAGGTTTTTCTGGTGTATCATTACAACCAAATGCTGGGGCTCAAGGTGAGTTTGCTGGCTTGATGGTGATACGTAAATTTCATAAAAAAAATGGGGAAACTAACCGAAATATTTGCTTAATACCAAGTTCAGCTCACGGCACTAACCCTGCAAGTGCACAAATGGTTGGTATGAAAGTTGTTGTCGTTAAATGTGACCAACATGGAAATGTAGACTTTGAAGATTTAAAGAAAAAAGCAGAAGAACATTCCAATAATTTAGCCGCTTTAATGGTTACTTACCCTTCAACACATGGTGTTTTTGAAGAAAAGATAACGGACATTTGTGAATTGATTCATAGTCATGGCGGACAGGTTTATATGGATGGTGCAAATTTAAATGCATTAGTAGGAATTGCAAAACCTGGTAAATTCGGTCCTGATGTTTGTCATATAAATTTACACAAAACATTTTGTATACCCCATGGTGGTGGAGGACCAGGTATGGGACCAATAGCATGTAAAAAACATTTAGAAGTTTTTTTACCAAAGCATTCAGTAATTAAAGATTGTGGCCCTGCCACAGGAATTGGGGCCGTGTCAGCAGCACCATGGGGAAGTTCTAGTATTTTATCAATTTCATGGATGTACATCAAAATGATGGGATCTGAGGGATTAAAGAAAGCATCACAAGTAGCTATACTGAATGCAAATTATATTGCACATAAATTAAAAGACTCGTTTCCAATCCTATATAAGGGAAAAAGTGGAAACGTAGCTCATGAATGCATTATAGATATCAGAAAAATTAAGTCAGATACTTCAGTGACAGAGGAGGATATAGCAAAGCGATTGATAGATTTTGGCTATCATGCCCCAACAATGTCTTGGCCAGTGTCAGGTACAATGATGATTGAACCAACAGAAAGCGAAAGTTTAAGTGAAATAAATCGATTTTGTTCAACGCTTCAAAAAATTAAACAAGAGATAGATAAAATTGAGTCTGGAACATATGATAAATTAGATAATCCGCTTAAGAATGCGCCACATACTCACATTGAATTAACGTCAAATAAATGGGATCATAAGTATGAAAGAGAAGAAGCGGCTTATCCATCTGAATTTCTAAAGACAGCCAAATATTGGCCTCCAGTTGGAAGAGTAGACAATGTTTATGGTGATAAAAACTTATTTTGTACGTGCCCATCGATGGATGAGTACGAAGATACTGCTGCATAAAAATTGCTAAAATGAAAATTGCAGTAGTAGGATCAGGTATCTCAGGATTAAGTGCAGCTTATTACTTATCAAAAAAACACACAGTAGATTTATTTGAAAAAGAAAATCAGTACGGTGGTCATGCAAATACACTTAAAGTAAAATACAACGTAGGTAAAGAGGTAGCTGTTGATATTGGTTTTATGGTTTTTAATCAAAAAACCTATCCAAACTTAATTAATTTTTTTTCAGAAAATAAAATAGAAATTGAAAAAAGTGATATGTCATTTTCAGTATCTGAAAGTGGTAGCGATATAGAGTATTGCGGTAAGGGGATTAAAGGAATTTTTTCAAATAAAAAAAACTTATTAAATATTAAGTTTATTAAAATGTTCTTTGAAATAATTAATTTTTACAAAAATTGTGAAAAAATAGAAATTAAAAAAGATGACACAAAAACACTAGGTGAATATTTAGAAGAAATAAAGATTTCAAAATATTTTATTAATTATCATATCATTCCAATGGTATCAGCAATTTGGTCAATGCCACCGCATGAAGCATCACAAATGCCACTAACATTTTTTTTAAGTTTTTTTAAAAACCATGGATTGTTTAAATTAAAAAATAGACCTCAATGGTATACTGTTGAAAACCGAAGCAAAACATACGTCGATAAAATTATTAATCAAATTAGTGGAGAACATTTTAAAAATTATAATGTAAGTAAAGTTGTTAGAAATGACCTTGGTGCAAAAATTTATTACGGTATAAAAAACGAATTTTTTGATTATGATAAAGTTGTAATTGCAACACATGCAGATGAAGCATTACATATGATTGAAAATCCAACTTCAGAAGAAGAGGAAATATTAAAAAATTTTAAATATAGAGATAACATAGCAATAGTGCATTTTGATGAGTCTATTATGCCAAAAAATAAAAAAGCATGGTGTTCTTGGAATTCCTCAATGAGCAAAAATAATATAGAAAAATCATCAGTCACATATTGGTTGAACCAACTACAAAACTTAAAAATAGATAGAAATATTTTTTTAACTATAAATCCATTTAGAGAAATACCTAATGAATTGATATTTAAAAAAGTCAGATTTAATCACCCATATTACGATAATGCTGCTTTATCTAACCAAAATAATCTGAATAAAATTCAAAATAAAAAAAACATTTTATTTTGTGGAAGTTATTTTGGTTATGGTTTTCATGAAGATGGAATAAAGTCTTCTATTGATATGCTAAAAACTCTTAATGATTAAACATTCATTTATTTATACAGGAAATGTAATTCATAAAAGATTTAAACCTAAAATACATTATTTTAAATATAAGGTATTTTCATTACTTATTGATTTATCAGAATTACAATTATTGGACAGAAGTTTAAAGTTATTTTCTTATAACAAATTTAATATTGTTAGTTTTTATGATAATGATCATGGGGCAAGAAATGGGAGCTCTGTAAAAAGTTGGGTAATTGATAATTTAAAAAAAAATAATATTGATACTAAAAATATTCAAATAAAACTTTTATGTTATCCAAGAATATTTGGTTATGTTTTTAATCCTTTGAGTGTATTTTATATTTATGACAATAGTTCAAATCTGATATCAATTTTATACGAAGTAAAAAATACTTTTGGTGAACAACATACATATATTTTTAAAACAGATATTACTCATAATTTAATCCAACACATGTGTAAGAAAAAGTTTCATGTATCACCTTTTATAGAAATGAATTGTATTTATTTTTTTAGATTATTAAAACCAGGTAAAAAAATTTCTGTAATAATTGATCAAAATGATAAAGATGGTAAAATTCTATACGCATCACAAGATGGTGTAAGAAGTGAAATGACTAACGCTAATTTTATTAAATCATATCTAAAACACCCATTAATGACCTTTAAAATTATTTTAGCGATACATTTTGAGGCATTTAAATTATGGAGCAAAGGCATTAAGTTAATAAAAAAAACACTTAAAATAAAAAATAATATAACAATAGAAAATTAATGTTTATATATAAAGCATCAGATAAGTTAGTTTTTAATGCTTTAAATAGAATTAATTATGGTTATATAGAGGTTACTTCATTTGGTGGAAATATATTTAAATTTGGCAATCCCGAAGATAGCTTAAAAGCAAATTTAATAATTAAAAAACCAAACTTTACATATAACCTTATAAGAGGAGGAAGTATTGGATTTGCAGAATGTTATATGCGTGGTGAATTCGAAACTGACAATCTTTCAAATTTAATAGAATTAACAGCAAGAAATATAAAAGTTATATATAAATTTTCTGGATTACTTGATTTCCCGATAATTAATTTTGTTAAAAATAAATTAATTAGAAATACGAAAAGCAGAAGTAAAGACAATATTGCAAAACATTATGATCTTGGAAATGATTTTTTCTCACTTTGGTTAGATGATACTTTAACCTATTCAAGTGCAATTTTTGAAGATGAGACAAAAAATTTATCAGATGCACAAAATAACAAATACCAAAAATTGATTGATTTAATTAAACCTAACAATGGTGACAAAGTCCTGGAGATAGGATGTGGTTGGGGTGGTTTTGCTGAATTTATTGGCAAAAAATATGATGTTAAACTTGATTGTATTACAATTTCTAAAAAACAATTCGAATACACGAAAGAAAGAATTCATAAATGTGGATTAAATGAAAAGGTAAATATTGAGATTAAAGACTATCGTGACTTGAGAGGAAAATATAACTCTATAGCCTCGATTGAAATGATTGAAGCAGTTGGACAAAGTTATTTAGACAGTTATTTTAAAACAATTAAAAATAATCTGTCAGATGGTGGTAAAGTAGCTATTCAAGCAATAACTATAGATGACAGCTTATTTGATAGGTATAAAAATAAACAAGATTTTATTCAAAAATATATTTTTCCCGGGGGATTTCTTCCTAATAAAAATAGTATTAATAAATATGTTTCAGATAATAACTTATCGGTAAACTCTTACATTTCTTATGCCGATGATTATGCAAGCACATTGGCTATCTGGAGAAAAGAATTTAATAAGAAATGGGATTTGATTAAAAAGCAAGGTTTTGACATAACATTTAAAAGAATGTGGGAATTTTATCTGTCTTATTGTGAGGCTGGTTTTAAATCAAAAAATATAGATCTAATTCAATTTTCGTTACAAAATAAATAACAAAAGGAAAAAAAATGATAAACTTTAAGATATGCAAATTACTAATATTAATAATTACTTTGTTTTTTACAGCAAGTTGTATAAATAATGATTCTATGAAGCCAACAGATTTTAAAAATACAGAACCAGCGATGACTATAGAGAAATACTTTGATGGTCCTGTTAAAGCATGGGGTATACTACAAGATCGAAGTGGTAAAGTTACAAGACAATTTAATGCTGATATGACTGGAAGCTTTGATGGTGATGTTTTAACCCTTAAAGAAGATTTCTACTGGACTGATGGTGAAAAACAAAACAGAATATGGAAGATAAAAAAAATTGACCAAAACTATTATGAGGGAACTGCACCCGATGTCGTGGGTACAGCAAAAGGTTATCAATACGGATCTGCTTTTAAATTTGAATATGATTTAATGGTTCCATTTAAAGGAAAGAATATTAAAGTATCTTTTGATGATTGGATTTTCAAACAAGATGAAGATGTTGCAATTAATCGAGCTAAACTTACAAAATTTGGATTTAAAGTTGGTGAATTAACAGTTTTCTTTAAAAGAAATTAATAATCAATTTTCTTCATACCTCTAGCAACTAATTTAAAATATAAACTGCTAGGTAGCATTTGAAGAAATTTTAGAAAATAAGTAAAGACTTTAGGAAAATGTATTTCAAATGCTTTTTTTTTAATTAGACCTTTATAAATTTCATTAGCCGCAAATTCAGGTGACTTAATCATTGGCATTGGAAAATCATTTTGATCAGTCATGGGTGTTTTGATAAAACCAGGACTAATTAATGAAACTCTTACATTTTTTATTTGCATATCAAAATTTAAACTTTCAGCAAAGCTAGTTAAAGCTGCTTTTGATGCACAGTAACCACCTGCAGCAGGTAAACCTCTGTAACCAGCTACTGAAGAAATAATAGATATTTGACCATTTTTCTTATCAGAAAAATATTCATAAATAGAATTTATAGAGTTCATTGTTCCAAAGTAATTCACTTCCATTATAAGTCTAATTTTATCTAAATTAAATTTTTTTTCGGATTTTGGATCGTGCATGCCTGTACCAAAAACACAAATATCAATCCCACCCAATTGATCTATAATATTTTTAGCAGTTATTTTACATTTATCTATTTTGGTTACATCTAAAGGGAAAGGGTGAATATTTTGATTTATATTCTTAAGTTCATTTAATAAATTCTCACGCCTTGCAGACGCAGCTACTAGCCAACCATTTTCAGCAAATTTAATTGCTAAAGATTTACCAATTCCACTACTAGCACCAGTGATCCAGATAATTTTTTTTTTTAACATAATTCATTGTATAGTGGAATAATGTTAAAAAACAAATTTTTATCATTATTATTATTTATATTAATTACTTACTCAGCATCAGTAATAGGTGGTTTGGTGACAGTAGGTTTTAAAGAACCGTGGTATTCATTAATTAATAAACCTTTGTTTAATCCACCTAGCTGGATCTTCGCTCCTGTCTGGACCACACTTTATTTAATGATGACGATAGCCATTTGGCTTTTTTGGCATAGTAAAAGTCGAGACATGAATACAATTTATATTTATTTTATTCATATAGTTTTTAATACAACTTGGAGTGTTGTATTTTTTGGTTTTCATAAAATTTTTTATGCAATGCTAATATTAATAGTTCTAATTTTTTTGATAATTATTCTTATTATAAGGTTTAAACGTGTCAATATGCTAAGCTATTATTTAATGATTCCTTATTTACTTTGGTGCTTTTATGCCTTAATCCTCAATTTTAACTTATTTTTACTAAATTAATTATGGATGATGTTGTTATAGTTGGTGGTGGAATAATTGGTGCTGCAACTGCTTATTTTTTATCAAAAGAGGGTAGAAAAGTTAAAGTTATTGAAAGAGACCCAACTTACAAAACTGCATCTTTTCCTTTATCGTTAGGTGGCTTTAGAAGGCAATTTTTTCAAACAGAAAACATTTTACTTGGTAAATTCGCAAGAGAATTTATTTTTCAGATACCAGAATTGTTAAAAACTAAAAAAAATCCTAATCCTACAGCCAGCATGGTTCCAAATGGATACTTATTGATGTTTGGTCCAGAACATGCAGAGGAACAATATAAGGCTTTAGAAAATCATAAAGCTTGTGAAGCTGGAACAAAAAATATTAAAGGTTCTGAGTTAAATAATTTCTTCTCATATATAAATAGTGAAGGAATTGAAACTGCCACATTCACAGATAATAAAAGTGAAGGATGGATAGATCCATTTATGTTTCATAGTGCATTAAAAGGCAAAGCAATAGAACTTGGTGCTGAGTTTATTAAAGGCGAAGTCAAATCAATTTCAGAAATAAAAGCAAAAACTATCATTTCAGCAGCAGGATGTTGGACTAAAAAACTTTTAGAAGACATACCAGTTGAACCTCAAAAACATACTGTTTTCAGAGTCAAGTGTCCAAAACATATACCGGAAATGCCTTTGATTGGAGATCTAACTACAGGCGTTTATTGGAGACCTGAAGGTAAGGAATATTTAGCGGGCTCACCAAAATCTGTTTTTGGTGCAAATGATCTTGAGCCAGCTTGGAATGATTTTGAGGAATTGGTTTGGCCAGCACTTGCAAAAAGAATACCGGCATTTGAAGAATTAAAATTAACTGGTGGTTGGGCAGGATATTATGATTGCAATAGACTAGATAATAACGCAGTTGTAGGAAAACATCCAAAATTTGAAAATGTTTATCTTGCTACAGGATTTACAGGCAGGGGGTTAATGCAAGCACCGGGAATTGGTAGAGCTTTAACAGAGTTAATTACTACAGGCTCTTATCAATCAATAGATATTTCAAATATGGCTGTTGAAAGAGTTTTGGGCAATAAGGCAAGACCAGAACCTTACGTTCTTTAATTAAGTTCCACAAAAAGTTTTATATTTTTGTTTTAAAAAAGATGGACCTTGATAATCAAAGATGTTTTTTTGTTTTGTATAAGGTTTATTCAAAATTTCTACTAGTTGAGTAAGAGGTTTTAAATTACCTTGTTCAGCCTCATTAAGGGCTTCTTCTACTTTGTGATTTCTGGGAATAACAAGTGGATTAACTGTTCTCATTAATTTTAAATATTTCTCAGGAGTACTATTGTTAGTTTTTAATCTTTCATTCCATCTTTTTTTCCAATTTTTAAAAACTTCATCTTCATAACTCACATCTTCTTTAATTTTTTCATTCATTAAATAGCAAAAAGTATTTGTG
>Ga0209632_10003694_pt1 | contig 13876 bp, 11 predicted proteins | sample COG_10_FD_184754 | JGI IMG/M metagenome (GOLD analysis project Ga0209632, IMG submission 184754) | Pelagic Microbial community sample from North Sea - COGITO 998_met_10 (SPAdes) (version 2) | ecosystem: Environmental > Aquatic > Marine > Neritic zone/Coastal water | place: Helgoland, sampling... | reverse complement strand
TCAGCTTGGCCACCAGGAACAACCTTCCTCACAACCGCTGCCTTGCCAGTCACAGGATTCTTCATCAGATTAATGCCCATCTTCTTCCCGTCAGATCTGTCAAGCGTCACAGTGCCATGTTTAATGTCATATGCGTCTCTTTGTGCTTGTGCTGCTGCTATTTGTGCGGTTTGGTATATTGCTTCTTTTGCTGCTGCTGCTTCTTTTTCTTTCATTTTCTGTTCCAATTCTATTATTTTTATTTTCATCACCGGTTGTGAAAGGTTTTTTTCTACAATTTTTTCTAATTCTGCATGTGTTTTTGTAAATTGTATTTTACTCTGTATTAAGGGACCAGTAATGCGTGCTGTGCTTTTTAATAATTCCTCTATTTTTTCTATATTATCATATAATCCTTTAGGGTTATTAATAAAATTATTTGTAAGTTTTTTATATGTATTTGAGACTAAATTATTTTTATATTTATATATGGTAGATGTTTCGCTGATTTCTGATATAAAAGATTTTTTAAATTGTTCAATGCTCATTGATGTTCTAAACAAATTAAATAGAGGATCGTTATCAGTGAATAGTAAATTGACTATTATTCTGTTTAAATCGGAATCGAGAGCAGGATTATAATCATATGATACTTTAAATTCACTATATATGAGATTCGTCTCGTCAAGGTCTTCAAGTATAAAATATCCCAATATATATTCCGTGACCCCCCCCTTTAATTTATATGTTTTTCTTTTTTGTGTCTTCCTTTGTTTAGTTTTTCGTTGTGTCTTCCTTTGCTTAGTTTTTCTTTGTGTCTTCCTTTGCTTAGTTTTTCGTTGTGTCTTTCTTTGCTTAGTTTTTCTTAGAGTCTTCCTTTGCTTAGTTTTTCGTTGTGTCCTTTTAACCATTATATTAAATTAAGTATAAATTACAAATTAAGTATAAATTACAAATTAAGTATAAATTACAAATTAAGTATAAATTATATAATATAGTAAAAGATAATAAAATAGATTATCAATTAATTAATTAATAAAAAAAATGTAAATAATAAATTTAAATAAATTTAAATAAATTTAAATACTTTACAAACTATTCTATATAATCTTTAACATTTTAAAATGTTAGAATATAATATTTTACATCAGGAGTTTATTTCTAAGAATACACTTTTTTTTATAGGAAATGGAAATCGCGAATTTGGATTAAAAGTAGCATCTTATTTCAATAATACGCAAATAAGTAATAGTATTATTGAACGATTTGCTAATGGTGAAATTAAAATACCAAAAATTCAAGAAAACATTAGGAACCGAGAATGTATTATTATTCAATCAGTTTCAGCAACACCACAATATAATCTTAATGATTTAATGATGGAATTATTTGTTTTAATTGATGCTATACAAAGAGGTAGTGCGACATCTATCCGCGTTATTCTTCCTATTTTTCCTTATCAACGTCAAGATAGAAAAGATTATAGTAGAGCCCCTATTAGTTCTAAAATGATCGCATCATTTCTTGAAACACAAGGAGTTGATAGAGTTATTACATTTGATTTACACGCAGGACAAATACAGGGTTTTTTTGATAAAACGCGACTAGATAATATTTATAGCGAACCTTATTTTATTCATTATATTAAAACTGAAATATTAAGTAAAATATCTCCTGATAATTTAGTGATTGTTTCTCCAGATGAAGGAGGTGTTAAAACAGCAACAAGAGTGGCCGATAAACTTAATTGTGCTGCTGCTATTCTCTATAAAGAACGTGCTGCACCAGGATGTATAAATAAAATGATATTAATGGGAAATGTTAAAAATAAAGTATGTTTTATGATTGACGATATGATCGATACAGCAGGAACTGCTTGTAAAGCATGTTCAGTATTAAAAGAAAATGGGGCTTCAGAAATATATATGGGCGCATGTCACGGAGTATTATCAGAACCCGCATTGGAACGTATTCAAAATTCATCATTTTCAAAAGTCATTGTTTCTAATACAGTAGAAATATTATCTAGATTTAAAGGACAGGATACCTCTAAATTAGAAATTATCGATGTTTCTAAACTATGTGCGTCCGCAATTGAAAGGAGTATAATAGGTCAAAGTTTAAGTGAAATTATGATGTTATAGTGATAAAATTGATTTTTTTTACAATACAATACAATACAATACAATACAATACAATACAATACAATACAATACAATACAATACAATACAATACAATACAATACAATACAATACAATACAAATGTGTGTTTGCCCGCATAGTAATAAAACACAATGTTTAATACACGAATGTGAAATTGAATATTGTCGTTACTGTGATGATTCACGTGCTGTTCCAACAGGCGGTCAATATATGCCGTGTATATGTTGGTTTCCTTGTTGTCTTCCTTGTATATTATTGTTTGATATAATAAACTGCCCTTGCTATACTATGGCTTTGTATGATTCTTATAAAAACCCTTCACAACACGAATCAAATACACCATATACTATATAGAAAACTAAACTAAAATAAACTAAATTAAAAAAAAAAAGAATTAAAAAACTAAACTAAATTAAAAAAAACTTCATTTAACTTCGTATTTTATATAATTTAATATATCATCAATATATATTTTTTGTTTTCTCGTTTTTAATAGTTTTTTAAGTGCTTTGTTCAATATAACATATTTATCTTTAATTAATTTATTATCAGTTAAATATGTATTTAATTTACAATTCAATACTTTAATTTCTATTTCATCTGATTCTAAAGATAATAATTCTACATATGCACCATCTAGTTTAACTATGTTTTTGTTAACAAATATTTTATTTATAGGTCGTTTTTTGAGTTTTAATGTAGATTCATCATTGTCTTTATCAGATTTATCAGATTTATCAGATGTATCAGATTTAGTTATACTAGTTTTTTTTTTATTTTTATTGTTTTTATTGTTTTTATTGTTTTTATTGTTTTTGTTTTTATTTGGTATACATATTGTATTGTGGTTTATTTTAATATTATTTTTAATACAATTTTTAATACAATTAAAATGAGTTTCTACTTCTATTATGGATGATTTTATTATGTTTATACTAGCAGTAATTTCATTTAATTGTTTTGTTAATAAGATATTGTCGTCATTTCCATTCTTAGTTTGTATGGATTTTATTTTATTATTTAACGTATTCAATTGATTATCTGTGATATCCATTATAAAGAATTCTAAACAATTCTAAAATAATTCTAAAAAAAATATAAAATTATTATTATTATAACAACTTAAATGTATTAAATGTGTTAAATGTATTAGTTAAATAATTCTTAAATAATGTTTAAAGAATTTTCAAAAAATTACCAATTATTAATATTTGTTTATCTAGATATTCGAATTTTTTGGCCAATACTTTAATTTGTATAGTATCGCCAATTTTAATTTTAGTATATTCATCATTGCCAAGATGATGTTGTTTTGATAAAAATATGTTTAAGGGAGACATATCTACATTTTCAATATAGCATGTAATATGAGATTTACTTACTTCAGAAACCTCACAATCTATAATTTGATTTTCATGTGGATTACATATTAATACCTCATATTTAACTGTATAATAAATAACAGATTTAAAATTATTAATTCTTAAATTACCTTCACTTCTCATTAAAAGAGTTGATGAATTTGGTTTTATATATCCTTCTGTAATACATATACCATTAATTTCCTTATTTAATATATCTTTAATAATGTCATCAAGATTACTAGATAATTGATCAGATGAAATTGTTATATTTTTAGTTAAAATTTTCTTTTGATAGAGATTATCCATATTATCCGCAATATCCATATTTAATGATAGAATGAAATAGAATGAAATATAAATAGAATGAAATATAAATATATATATATATATATAGTGTATAATATAATATTTATGTTATATTAAAAATTACAATATTAAATCAAGTTTAAATAAATCAATTTTAATTATTGGATAAAATATATAATTGATATTCAAAATCATTTAACATCCATAGTGTTCGCGTATCTTTATTTTTTCGCATAAAAAGCAATTCTAAATCATTGCATAATATTATTTTTTTCTCTGTTTTAATTTTTAAATTAGAAATTAATTGATAATATTTAATGATTTGCGATTTATGTTTATCAATACATTTACTACCTTTTTGAGATTTTTTATCAGTTTCTCTTAAATCCATAATTTTAAACACGGATGCGCCATTTTTATTATCAATCGTATTATAAGCAAATAAATCATTTATGTGTTTTGTTTTAAATTTCTTTAGTCTATAATTAATAATTTTGTTAGAATATACATTATCTAGTTCGAAGTTAATAGATTCTTTATCTGCTTTAGATTCTTTATCTGCTTTAGATTTTTTATCTGCTTTATCTGCTTTATTTGCTTTATCTGCTTTATCTGCTTTATCTGCTTTATCTGCTTTATCTGCTTTATTTTTATAAATTAATATTTTATTATAATTACATATTATAAATCCATATATATTAGAATCTGGTTTATGTTTACGAGATTGCTTTTTAGATTTACTATTTGATGTCTGTTTTTTGCTGTTTTTTAGACGAATAGATTTAAATAATTCTTTTTTATAAATAATATAGTTTTCATATTTTAAAAAATCATATAGTTTATTTTCTATTTCTGTTAAGGTATTATTATTAATAAGTTTGTCAATAATAGTAGTTATTAGTTTAAATTTGATGTCATATTCTAATTTATAAAATAATATTGTAGTAATTTCATTTTCAGTTGGTTTTAAATTAAATATATATTTATTATTTGGTAGATTGTATTTAATTTTTTCAAATTCAAAATTGAAATGAGTTATTAAATTCTTATATTTTAATACATTAGTATCTTCTAATAATTGTTTTTCCATTTTTAATTTATTAATATAAAAGCGTAAGTCAACCTCATATGTATTTTGTTTTTTATATGGAGAAATATATTGTTCCACAAATTCAATATTAGGATTCATATTATCAACATTTAAAAACTTTAAAAAGTTATCATATAATATTATTTTTCCGTATTCACCATTATTATTATAAACTTTATTATCTTTTATTAAAGATATTATTATTAAATTAAATAGTTCATTATATAAATTTAAATTATTAGATTGTGATTTATGTTTGGTTTTAAACAATAATTGTTTTAAGTCAGCTAATTTAATGAGTTTATTGGTTAATACAATATTAATAAGTTTTATTTTATATTTATGAACTAGATTACTAATATTACTAACATTTATAAATTTATTGTTTACCTTATTTAACTTTAATATTGCTTCCGTTTTCTTTTTATTAGAATCGCAATAAAAATTACATGTTTTGGAATAATTACATATTCTAGAATAAGGTGTATCGTTTAATTCATATTTAATGGTTTTATTATGTGATGTTATTAATGTTATATTTTTATTTCTATATTTATCACTGTAAATATTATTTCCATAATAATTTAAATAACAATCTATCGCATTTTCTTTTAATGATTTTTCTATATGACCTATTAATAATGCTTTGCTTTCTGATATACGATATTTAAATAAATCAACACTTTCGTCTTTTCCTATAGTTGAAGCATATAAATATACTGAAACATTACGTTTATGTATAGGTAAACTTATATGTGATTCATTTCTTATACAACGACCAATAACTTGTTCTATTAAACTAAAATTAAAATGGGGTTCTAAAACATGAACCTCTCTATATCCATATAGATTTAAACCTTCGGCAGCAGTTTCGGTTCCTAGAAATACCTTAACATTTTCATTTATCATATTTTGTTTTTTTGATATATATGTATTAATATGTGCTGATTTTAAAGACCCGCTTTTAACAACATAATCACCTTTATAATCACTTGATTTGTATTTATTATTAAGGTATGGTTCGTTATTTGATTTATAAGGTCTATATCCATTCATTTCTAATGCTAATATGATAGGGACTAAACCACCCCATACATAACTTGAAAAGATAAATACTGGTCCATCTGATTTTTCAATATTGTCTAAAATCATACTTATTTTTTTTGAATAAATATGAATATTTTCTTTTAAGAAATTCATTCCGGTTTTTTCATCTTTAAAAGTATAAGAACCTTGGGATTTATTATTTAAAATGGCTTTAAAACCTCCTTCTCCATAACAATTATATATATCATTATTAGTTTGTTCTAAGGTTTGATAAATAAAATTACTAATTTGTGTTTCAGTAGACCAAACTGTTGAAAATTCTTCCTGTGTTTTTTTTAGGTCTATTATACGGTTATATACTTTTTTTTGTTCTTTGCTCATTTCCGCATCTATAATATCAAATACTTCAAAATTCTTACCAGATTTTATGTTTGTATACATATCTTTATCTTTATCTTTTATTAATTGTGTTGGGAATTTTTTAATGAGTTGATTGGGAACATTGTATTTTGCACTTATACGAAATGGAAATTTAAAAGGGTCTTCTCCTCTTAAATAAGATATGTATCCTGTTGATTTATCTTTTAATATTTTAATACCATTTTTAGTAAATTCTCCTTTTGAATTAAAAATGTCTTTTATTGCAATAGGAGGTCTTTTATCATTAATTAACATATAGTTCAAAAGCGATATAATATCAGTAGGTTTATCCCAAAGTGGTGTTGCTGTTAATAATATTAATCTTATATTTTGACCGTATTTTAAAACGTCATTTAAAACACTATATATTAATTTTAAGTCTTGTGGATTTGATGTTGAATTAATATGATGTGCTTCATCTATTATTATTACAGAGTCTGAGAACTCTTTGCGTATTTCTGCTATTTTATTAATATGTTTTTCTTCGTCTGAAAGATTACTTTGTGTTTTTTCTATTATAGATTCTGTATCCCTAGCCCATTTTTCAACATTTCGGAAATTATAATATGATTTTATTAATTTGTTAATCTTTAACATAACTGAATCGCAATATATTGGATTATCTTTACATTTTTTAATCATATCGTCATTCGTTTTATCTTTATCTATTAATTCTTTTACATAAGTGTCTTTAGTGCATTGGTATTTGAGTGTGTTGTTTTTTAAATTTTTAATATCAAAAATTTGATTTTTGAATTCTTCATATCTTATAATATATATTTTCTTTTTATTATCTTTAATAATTGTTTTCAAATTTTCAGCAATTGTAATACCAGTGCATGTTTTTCCTACACCTGTTCCGTGAAATATTAAAAGACTACGATAAGGGGTATGTGGACTCATAACATTTTTAAGGAGATTTTGCGTATTAGATAATTCAAATTTCTTTCTAGATGTTTTTACGGATTTCTTTTTAGATTTAGAAGAGGTGTGTGTTTTTTTACTAGATTTCTTTTTGAATTCATTAAGAAGTTTTTCAATATCATCATCTTTATTTTCTATTTTAAACAGATTAAAGTCGCTTTGACCATATAGTTTTTCTGCAAAATCTTTATGAAATTGAGATGGATAGAAACTATCATAATTAGCGATTTTTTTTTGTATCTTTTCAATTTCTGTTATTGCTTTATTGAATTCATCATCTGTAGCATTATGATTTAATAATATTTTTTCCAAGTGGGAATTCTTATTATCTAGTTCGTCATTTAATGTTTGTAATTGTTTTAAATCCTTTAATTTTTTTTCCATATTTTAATTTGAATTTGAATTTGAATTTGAATTTGAATTTGAATTACTATTACTATTAACAAATAAAAAAAAATCAAAATAAATATAATAAAAAAAGAATATATTTTAAAAAAGAAAAGAAAGGAAAAAAAATATATAATACTTTAAGCGTGATTGGGTTGATGCACAGCCACTTGCAGTAATACAATTTTGGAGGATTTTACGGTTCCCCCTAACCTGGGCATAGTGCCTTACTTAATTACAGCGATGTAATTGATGTCGGGGTGGTTCAACGGTGAACACCCAGGGGGGTTCCTTACCCCAAGCAGCAGCAGCAGCGGCAGATGCTTACACACAAGCGGCGTGTAAGCAGCGTTGGACCCGTCTGGCCCAGGGGGGGTAAGGGACACGGTCGCCTTACGGCATGCAATCCGGACTGCAAAAGCGTTTATGACTCTGCTTTTGTTTAGTTGACAGTTTCCTGTTGCACCCATCACCAATGCAGTAGACCACGCCTTGAGGTCCGCGTCCGCCTCGAGACGATCGATCGCCTCGAGTCGATCGAGGCGATCGACCGTCTCGATCGCCTGGATAGTCTCGATAGTCTCGACAGTCTCGATAGTCTCGATAGTCTCGATAGTCTCGATCGTCTCGATCGTCGTCTCGAGAGGATTGTCCTCGCCCGAGGATTGCTCCCTGCCCGAGGATTGCTCCCTGCCGTCCACCTGAAAGAAGTGCACCGAATGCCTCACCGGTAACCTCTTTCACGTGACCGATCTCCTCTTTCACGTGACCGATCTCCAGGTACGTTTGTTTGAACTCCCCTGCAACTGCCTCTGTGAGTTGTTTCATCTGCACTTGATTCTCGGCCAGAGCGGCCTGAAATGCTTTCACATCGGCATCTCGCTGGGTTTTCACGCGCGCCTCGGCGGCGTTCGCGCGCGCCTCGGCGGCGTCCGCGCGCGCAGAGTTGGCCTCGTTGGTCTCAGCTTGTGCAGCGTTGGTCGCAAGTTGTTCAGCCCTCCCCAACGAAGTCTTCGTGATATGATTGGCCATCTCAGTGGTTGCATGCTTAGCCGATTTCTCGAGTAAAGCATACCGATGATCAGCCGCAGCAGCAGCGTCTTTAGTCCCCTGCTTTGCCACATCAAGCTCCTGCTTTGCCACAGCAAGCAGGTCAGCAGACGCAGCCAACTGCGCAGCAGTCTGCGTCTGCTGCGCAGCAAGCAGAGCATCAGACGACGCCTGCTGGGCAGCCAACTGGTCAGCAGACGCAGCATGCAGAGCATGAAACTCCTTCTGTTGCTTAGCAGAGTTGTCGGCCAACATACCCTTGAATTGACCCATCATCGGACCCATCATCGCGGCAAAGAAGTTTGCCTGACCACCATCACCATCATCAGGTGATCGCGATCGTGATCGCGATCGTGATCGCGATCGTGATGGTGATCGTGATCGCGATCGTGATGGTGATCGTGCCGCCGCACCAGGTGATGGTGATGGTGATGGTGATGGTGGTTGTGGTGGTGGTGGTTGTTGTTGTTGTTGTTGTTGTTGTTGTTGTGGTTTTGAGTTCGCCTTGCCTCCTCCGTTTCCTTTTCCTTTGTTGTTGTTTCTTCTTGACATGACTGGTAGTCGTGCGTTAGAGGCCATGTTGAAAAGAGGTGTAAGATCAATGAAGATGCTTTTTCTTCTCACAAAATAAATTTCAATTTTTTTCAATTTTGTAAATTTTCAACACTTTTGGTTAAAATGTATGTTTTTACGCCGAAAATCACTGTTTTTACTAGAAAAATGAGGTTTTTTTTTTATTTTTTATGGTTTTATTTTGTAGTTTTTGAGAGTGTTATATAGAATACATATACATAATATTAAACATTTCAATATGAAATCTAAAAAGAACAGTAAAAATCATTGTAAAAACAACCAATTGTGCTATAGTTATATTACGAATATTAAGTATGAATATAATAAACTTAATAGTTAAGTAGTTTAAAATCATTAAAACATTAAAATCATACCAGTAATAATAAGCGTGAGTATTAAACAATCCAAACCCATTAAATGATCTAAACATATACATAAATAGAATATAATAAAAGAGAATGGTTGATGATACCATATTCAAAAAGTATCTAGTCGGATTTTAATGATTTTAATGATTAAATACATTTATAAAATTCAATTTTATTAATATTATAATTCAATAATGTTACAATTAGTATCTATTTCCTTTAATATTTTAAAGGTATGTGTAATAATATCCTTTTTTTCTTTATAATAGGGTCTTATAGTATCAAAAGCATCTTTTTCTTTAAACCAATTAATGGCACTTATTTCATTTACTTGATTTTTATTTTGTAAATTAAAATATAAATTTGTATTTTTATTATTATTAAATTTTGCTATATAATAAATATGATTGTATTTAACATTATTAAAACTTGTATAAGTTTCCTCCAATGGTTTAATATTTACTAATATATTAATATCTTTTTTATGTATTCCTGTTTCTTCTAGAAATTCACGAACAGCACAATTAATATTGCTTTCTTTTTGATGTTTCCTTCCTTTTGGAAGTCCCCATTCAGTATGTTCCCATTTATTATCACTTTTATTAATTAAATAGGTTAGTTTATTATACAGTTTCTCATTTTCATATATCTTCATATTTAATAATTTATTAAATTTAATTCTAGCAGTATCATATTCATTTTTGTAAATATGATTTTTTTTAGTCATTCCTAGATGTGTTCTTAATTTATCAAAATCATTTAACTTTAAAATGCGTGCTTTTTCTTCTATAGTCATCATATTAAATAGTTTAAATATATATTCATCATTTTCAACATTATATTTTCCTCTTAAAAATTCAACATACCCAATAGTATCTTTGCGTCTTATCATAACAATACGATAGTCCGGTGATGATGATATCATTCCTATTGTTTTAATAGGAGACTGTTCTTTTAAACTATTTGGTGTTTCTTTTTGAGTTTCATTTTGCGATTGATCTTTATTATTAAAATCATAATAACAAATTAAACCATAACTAGTTAAGGGATCTCTACATTCTCTTTGAACGTGGTTTTCCTTACCACAATTCGAACAAATTATATTGGTCATTTTTATACTAATAATTATTTAATAATTAGTATTTAAATAGAAATAAATATTAATTCTTTTCTTATATTATATATAATAAAAAAATGGAACCAAAAATATGGGGACCATTCATGTGGTTTATTCTCCATATAATATCGTTTAATTACCCTGACACACCGTCGCCTTTTGATAAAGATGCATATAGAGATTTTTTTAACGCTCTTAAAAATGTTATACCTTGCGACCAATGTAAAAAACATTATACAAGACATTTGCAAGATTATCCAATTACACCACATCTAGATAGTAAAAAATCATTAATTGAATGGATGATACAAATCCATAATTTAGTAAATGTGTCTCTTAATAAAAAACAATTTACAACGGAAGAAGTCCTTACTATATATGAAACACTTGAACCTATTAGTCCATTTGATATTCAAGCCACAGAGCAATTTAAAGAATTAAAACAAACCTTTATATCTAGTAAAAATAACTACGATGATGATGATTTCAAAAAAAAAAATAAATGTTTATTTAAAATAATAATTGTTTTAATAATTATAATTGTTATTTTAAAATGTATTCATAGAAAGAATTATTATGATTATTAATGTGTTATAAGTGTATTCAAAGTTTATTCAAATTTAACAGGTGTATAATTAATTGATTTTAGTACTTTACCAGTAGACTTATTTTTAACAATCCAAAAACCTGTTTTTTCATTAAGATAATAATAAGGAGTGTCATACGTAGTTTTACCATCTTTAAAATCCTGTTCATATTTAGCAACAGTTTGTTGTGCTTCTTCTTCTGTTTTACATAATTTACTCATATTACTATTATGAATAGTAGCAAAATCAGCATCAGCATCAAATCCAAATGTGTGTGCAGCACCATAAACAACATATAAAATATCTCCAATAGCATCGCGCATTTCCGTAATATCTTTGTCATTAATAGCTTGTTTAAATTCATTAAATTCTTCAGCAATAAGAGCATTTCTTAACTCAATTAGGTCGGGGTTTTTTAGAATTTCTTCTTGTGTAATACCATTTGGAAATGAGCGCATTTCAAAGGCTTCTTGAAATTCACAAATTTTTTGGAAATTTGTTTTATCTTCTTCGTGTTGTGCAGAACTCATATTTTATAATTACGATGGTAACAATAATATAATTCTAAAAACATAAAAAATAAAATCAATTTTTTTTTTTATTATGAAATATAATTAATTATAGCATTATTTAGATTTTTTTGTTAAATCACTATTATATTCTACTTTAAATACTTTTAATAAATTATCAAACGAAGAATCATAATCATCATGAGTGGGTGTAATAGGTAATTCTTCTCTAGTATCAAAAAATGCTTCTCCATCTATAGTTGTAATGTCAACAATTGGCGATTGCTTCTTCTTTTTCTTCTTCTTCTTTTTAGATTGTGTATCGCCACCATTTTGTAAAGATTCCAATTCTTTTAATTCTTCATTTATGACTGTTAATTGTTTCATAATAGAAGATGCTATGTGTTCTTCTTTTAATAATAAATAGGAGTTTAATGTATCTATACAATCTGTTTCATTAAATTTAAATATCGTATGAGCACTACACTTAAATTTTATTTGATGTCTTAAATAACAACGACGACAATAATATTTTTTGCAAATTAAACACGCATTTTCTTTCTTTCCAGAACATTGATCACACGAATTAGTAAGTTTATGTTCTAATAATAATGTATCGCCTTCCCATACACCTTCTATTTTATCAAACATTATATTAAACATTTTAAACTCATCTTCTTCTTTTTGTTTATGTTTTTCGTGTATTCCATTTAAGCAACACTCGCACATTTTTTGATTAAAATAATTCATAGTTCCTTGTCCATAACTAATAAATAAACTATTCACAAATCCGATATATTCGCAACCATTTTTATAACAAATTGTACCAAGCAAAGCCTTACCAGATGCATCAAATTTGCCAGTAAAAGTTTTATTTATTGAACTTTCAGTAAACATAATAGTTCCTTCTTTATACTTTTCACTTTCGAAAGTGCCTTCAAATGATGAAATCTTATTTTGTGGATTACAATAAATCATTTTACCACTATTACGATTACCATTTATGATAGTTCCGTGATAAGAACCATATAATGCTGACCTATCACCGTCCTTGAAATAAGAAACCAAACAATCTGTTTTAAAATATAAGATATCTGCTTCTTCATTTGGTATAAAATACCCCTCTAATAGTTTGCAATTGTTATATAATATTGTATAATATTTATCGAATTTACTTTTATTTTCTAAATAAACAATTATAGAAAAGGGGTTCTTTATATTATCGCTAGTATCTAAAATACCAGCAATCCAAAAACCACACACTTCTATATGTGTAGGAGACATATTACATACTGTTTGATATTGTATTAAGTTATTATGTAATTCTAATATACCATTTCCATAAGGGAGACCATCTTTTAAAGTTCCTGTATAAATAGATTGATTTTCAAAAACTAAGGTGCATTCACTAAATTCATTATTTCCTTCATAAAATCCTTTAAATTTAAAACTCATATGACTTACACAATCAGAAAAATAAATTTCCACACCTGAATCTGGTCGAATACTATATTTATCATCACTCTCACTATAATCTAATAAACTAACATATTTAAGTTTAGATTTACAATCTTTACAACAATGGCAATGAGAAATTGTTGTTAAAGAATATCTACCAGATGGAGTTGAATTGGGCGCTTTCGCTTTCATATTAATTTCTTGCATTAATATATCAAAAATCTTTAAATAAGAACACGCTTCTGAATCAGACCCCTCTTCCATTTTATTCCGAATAATATTTAACCAATTATGTATTAGTGTTAATTTTGCCATTGTGGAAAGGGTCTTTTTAAATACCAAAGTTTCTGATAATCAATGGTATATTTTTTAACTATAATATAAAAAAAAATCAATTTTTTATAGTTTTTTTATAGTTTTTTTATAGTTTTTTTATAGTTTTTTTATAGTTTTTTTATAGTTTTTTTATAGTTTTTTTATAGTTTTTTTATAGTTTTTTTATAGTTTTTTTATAGTTTTTTTATAGTTTTTTT
>Ga0209632_10003689_pt1 | contig 13881 bp, 8 predicted proteins | sample COG_10_FD_184754 | JGI IMG/M metagenome (GOLD analysis project Ga0209632, IMG submission 184754) | Pelagic Microbial community sample from North Sea - COGITO 998_met_10 (SPAdes) (version 2) | ecosystem: Environmental > Aquatic > Marine > Neritic zone/Coastal water | place: Helgoland, sampling... | reverse complement strand
TTTACAACCGTTTGGCAGATGCGATTGAAATGGCGTTTTTTGAAGGAAAAGGACGTTGTCAAATTGAAAAAATAGAGACTTCGGAGTCCCGTGAATTTAGCAATTCATTCGAGCTCGATGGTCAAAAATTCTTAGAACCCAATACGCATTTATTCAGCTTTAACAACCCCTATGGCGCCTGCCCAAAATGTGAAGGCTATGGCGATGTCATCGGAATTGATGAAAGCCTCGTCATTCCAAACACCTCCCTTTCAGTTTATGAAAATGCGGTGTTTCCATGGCGTGGTGAAAGCATGAAATATTACAGAGATCAGCTGGTCAATAACAGCCATAAATTTGACTTTCCAATTCATAAACCTTACTTTGAATTAGAAGCCAAACACCAAAAGTTATTATGGACTGGGAATTCTCATTTTACAGGTTTAAATGATTTTTTTGCCGAATTAGAATCCAAAGCTTATAAAGTTCAAAACCGAGTGATGTTATCTCGCTATCGCGGAAAAACAAAATGTGGAAATTGTCACGGAAAACGCTTACGACCAGAAGCCAATTTTGTAAAAGTTGGAGGTGCCTCCATTACCGATTTGGTGGAATTATCGCTTAAAGATATCATTGCATTTTTTAAGACCATCAAACTAGATGCGAAAGAACGAGAAATTGCTAAACGATTGCTCAAAGAGATTAATAACCGCTTGGAATTTTTATCCAATGTAGGACTGGATTACCTGACCTTAAACAGAAAATCAAACACCTTGTCTGGGGGCGAAAGTCAACGGATCAACTTGGCCACCTCCCTTGGGAGCAGTCTTGTGGGATCTATGTATATTTTGGACGAACCAAGTATTGGACTGCATTCTAAAGATACCGAACGCCTGATCAATGTACTGAATGCCTTGCGGGATTTAGGAAACACAGTGATTGTGGTGGAACACGACGAAGCTATCATGGCAGCAGCCGATTATGTCATCGATATTGGACCTGAAGCAGGTACTTTTGGTGGCGAAGTGATGGCGAGTGGGACTTACAAATCGCTTTTAAAAAGTAATACTTTAACAGCTCAGTACCTCAATGGAACTTTGGAAATTGAAGTTCCCAAAAAACGTCGGACGTCAAAATACAGTGTAACCATCAAAGGCGCGCGAGAACATAATTTAAAAAATATTGATGTGACCCTTCCACTAAACATGCTCACGGTTGTGACGGGTGTTTCTGGAAGTGGTAAAAGTACGCTTGTCAAACAAATTGTCTATCCAGCACTTCTTAAATCCATTGGAGGCTATGGCGAAAAGGCGGGCGAATTCACGAGTATTGAAGGCAACTTTAGTACCGTTAAATTTATCGAGTTTGTCGATCAAAATCCCATCGGACGTTCTTCACGTTCTAACCCTGTGACGTATATCAAAGCCTATGATGACATTCGGGCGTTATTCGCGAAGCAAAAATTAAGTGTTTTAAGAAATTACCAACCCAAACATTTTTCATTTAATGTGGATGGCGGTCGTTGTGATACTTGTAAAGGCGAAGGGACTGTGACCATAGAAATGCAATTTATGGCAGATGTTCAACTTGTTTGTGACGACTGTGATGGAAAACGTTTTAAGAAACAAGTGTTGGAAATTAAGTTCCATGACAAAACAATTGATGATGTATTAAACATGACCATTGACGATGCAGTTGCCTTTTTTGATACACACAACGTGACTAAGATCAAAACAAAACTACAGCCACTTCAAGATGTGGGGCTGGGTTATGTGACGCTTGGACAAAGTTCTTCAACCCTCTCTGGCGGTGAAGCACAACGTATCAAACTTGCCTCCTTTTTAGGAAAAGGGTCTAAAGCAGACACTGGTTTGTTTATTTTTGATGAGCCCACCACGGGACTTCATTTTCATGACATTAAAAAACTACTCAAATCCTTTAATGCCTTGATTGATAAAGGGCATTCTGTATTGGTTGTCGAGCATAATTTAGAACTGATTAAATGTGCCGATCATGTGATTGACTTAGGTCCTGAAGGCGGTGCCAACGGCGGCTATGTATTGGCTGAAGGCACACCAGAATTTATAACCAAATCCAAAAAATCTTCAACAGCTGAATTTCTTAAAAGTAAATTAAATTGAGTTTTTTTAATTTATTTATTTGACCATCAGTCAAATAAACTAGGCATGTGATTCTTGGCATGCTGTTTGGTAATACAGAGTTGTGTTTAACTTTTAAAACTTTGTATTATGAGAAAATTATTTTTAGCCCTCGTCACTTTAACCTTATTCGGAACCGTTTCTGCAAGCACAGTTTCTAACCATACGAGAACTAGTAATTCTTTTGTATTTAATGAACAAGGGATTGAATTTGCTATTTTTAAAGATGGACAATTTGATTTTAATGTGCTCAGACAGCGTCAAAATTCTATTCAATTTTCAAATCATAATGGAATAAACATCAGTTTCAATACAGGCTATGATTATGCAGGCTATGTCCAATATGATAATTATGGAGCCGTCATTCAAATTGAAAACACCCCTATATATTATGATTATTATGGGCGTATCAGCCAAGCTGGAAATGTGCATGTAAATTATGACTACAGAGGCCGCGTGTCTTGGATTGGCAACATGCGTATTAACTACGATCGCTACAAAAATTCACACTGTAATGGCTACGTGAATCAACGTTACTATACGCCAAGCGTATGGTATTCGTATTACAGCGTACCAAATGTTCAGTATTGTGTGATTTTCAAGACTCCGTATAGAAGACATTATACACCTGTCAGGTATCAGTACCAAAGACCGTACAGAAACAATCGTCGTCCGAATGTGTATAGAAATCGACGGGATCAAAATAGAGTCGCGAACAACCGATCAAACCATAGTGACCGCTATAGAACCAACAGAACTACAAGAAGGTCGATAAACAACACTACGCGCTCTGAGAACCGTCAAACAACACGATCAACACGATCATCAACAAATAGATCAAATAATCGCGTTGCAACTTCTAATCAGAGAGCACGAAAAAATACACCGAATCAAGTGAACCGCAACAAAGCGGTCACAAGAAATTCAAAAACAGTCGCCCAAAGAACGCCGAGAGTGAACTCAAAGAAAACATCAGTGCGACGAAGAAAATAATTAGTTAGTTAGTTGAAAGCTCCGTAGATGAATATCCCACATCACTACGGAGTTTTTATGTTTAATCAAGAAGTTTTTGAGCCAATTGTTGGGTTAACGATTTACGACTGTAGCCCTCTAATCCCTTTGAATCTACATTTAATTGCTGTGTCTTATAGGCATCAAAATGCTCTAACAAAAGTGTGCGGAGTGCCGCGGCTTCGTCATATCTAAAATAAGATCCAGATCTGGTTTGGTTTAATATTTTTTCTATATCCGAAGCCTGAGGGCCAATAGCGATTATGGGGCGTTTAGACGCCATATATTCAAATAATTTTCCTGGGATAATGTATTCCGTTTCTTTTGAATTTTCTTCAATAAGCAATAATAATTGCGTCTTTTTCTGATACTCTAAAGCTTCGTTGTGAGGTACGTATCCAATATTATTAATGTAGTTTTCTAATCCATAAATCCGAACGGCATCCATCACTTCTGCACTGACCGATCCAATAAAATTGAGTTGAAACACCGAAGCAAATTCATCGGAATCTTTTATCAAGTCCGATAAAACGGTCCATAAAATATAGGGATTGCGTCCTTCTAGTAAAGACCCAATATGTGATAGTGTAAACTTTGAATCTAATGTGCTATCGTTGGTGATTTCAAAATCAAAACCATTGGTAAGAACTGTTATTGGTCTGGTAGTTAATTCTGAAAATATTGTTTTAGTTTTGAAGCTGGTTACCACTATTTCATCTGCGGTTTGAAGCACAGTAGTTTCTAATTTTTTATGTTTTTTTTGAGCAAAGTAGCTTAGCTTTAATTTTTTATGATACCCTATTTGCGTCCAAGGATCTCTAAAATCCGCCACCCATTTGATAGCATGTTTTTGTTTTAATTTCAACCCAATCAGATGCAAACTGTGAGGCGGCCCCGTGGTGACAATCGTATCAATTTGATGCTCCGTAATATAGTCCGACAAAAACGACACCGAAGGACGTACCCAAGAGACTCGCGCATCTGGTATGAAAAAATTCCCTCTGATAAAAAGGAGTGATTTTTCTAGAATTGATTGTTTTTTTTGATTCGAAATAAGCCCTTTAGACAGGTTTGATGTTTTGGACTTAGAAAATAATTGCGCCCATTTATAGGGTTCATTAATCGGTGTTTTTAAAACCGTTAAATTGGAACTTACATCTGCTAATAACGAAGCATCCGTAATGGGATAATTTGGATTCTCTGGACAATAAACAATGGGTTCTATGCCAAAATCGGGCAGATACTTGACGAACTTCAACCAACGTTGAACGCCCGGTCCACCAGCAGGTGGCCAATAGTATGTAATGAGGAGCACCTTTTTCACGATCGTTTTCTATAAATTAGAAGTCCTTGACCTAGAATTAGCAACACCAATAAAATGGTACTCCCTAAGGCAATATTTGAACCTGTTTTCACAACGGCTGGATTAAATCTAAACACCACTGTGTGTGCTCCCTTCGGAATTTCCAAGCCACGAAGTACGTAGTCCACATTGTAATGTTCTACCTCGACACCATCAATAGTAACGTTCCAACCATTTTTATAATACGCCTCCGAAAATACAGCAAATCCATCTTCAGTGTTTTTAGTTTTATATACGAGGTGATTGAGCTTGTAGTTCACCAATTGGATCGAAGCGGTGGAATCTTTTGCAAAACGTTGCGACTTCAGTTCTGAAGAATTGGCAGTCGCAGTTGTTAGTGTGTTTATTTTATCGAAAGCTAAAATTTCATCATCTGCGGTTTCAAAGGTTTCAATAGCATCTACAAACCAAGCATTTCCATTTGCTTTTTCATTTTCAAAATACAGCACTTCCCCTTCTTTGTTTTGATAAATGATATACTTTGTATTGAGCATATTAAGAACTTCAAAGTTGTTTTTATCAATATAAAATTCTTGCAAGGCTTTAAAACGTTTCAATTTAGCGGCATGATACCCTCCTATTGAGTTATGAAAATAAGAAGATTTCGTAGAATTGTCGGACATATCAAAGACTCTGAAATTTGTGGTGTCTTTTAATATTTCTTTATCAATTTTACTTGCTTGATACGGACGGTCTACTTTAATTGCAGAAACAAAATTGTCATTATTCACATAGCGACGGTCTACCACTCCCAGATCAAAAATAAGAATAACACCCAAAATAATGATCGTGGTATTTTGAGCTATTTTTTGTTTGAGATAGGCGAAAATCAAACCTGCTACAGCTAAGACCAATAACAAAGTTCGTAATGCATCCTCTGTGAAAATAGCACTACGATCCATACGTAAAGCTTCTAGAAGAGGCTCATTAAATTGTCCATCGCTCATCCCAACAAAATCAAACAACAAATTTTTGAAAATTAAAAAAAATAGGGTCAAACCAGCCACAATACTAAGAGAATATTTTAACGCATCCAACTTCGTTTCAGAGCTCACATTTTTATTAAATAATCGTGCCAACCCTAAGGTTGCTAACAGTGGAATACAAAGTTCTAAAATGACTTGAATGGAACTTACTGCCCTGAACTTATTATAGAGTGGTATATAATTAATAAAAAAATCGGTGAGGAACGATAGATTTTTTCCGTAGGATAATAGCAAGGACATCAATACCCCTGCAATCAGCCACCATTTGAAACGGCCATGGTATAGAAATAAAGCCAATACAAAAAGAAAAATCACAACGGCTCCTATATAAGCAGGCGCCTCCACAATAGGTTGATCGCCCCAATACATCGGTGCTTCTTTAGATATTTGAAGTGCTTGTAAAGGCGATGCTCCCATAGCTCTAATAGCTTTGTAGGTCTCAGAATTTTTTCCAATATCTTCTCTATTACCACCGCCCATAAATCGGGGAATGAACAGATTAAAAGTTTCTAATTTCCCATAACTAAATTGCGTGATGTAGGCTTTCTCCAAACCTGTTGTTTGTTCTTTTTTACTGCCATCGGAGTTGATGGTCAGTTCACTTTGTCCACGGGTGCTTTCTTTGGCATATTCGCTGGTGGCCATCAAATTAGTAGCGTTCATTCCAAAGGCTAAAACAGCTGCAATGAACAGAATGCCTGAGGCTTTGAAAAATGCTGGAAGTTCTTTTTCTTTGACAGCTTGAAACAAATACGAGAATCCTAAAATTATGATTAAAAAACCTAAGTAGTACGTCATTTGAGGGTGGTTGGTCACAAGCTCTAAACCGGACGCAACTGCGGTCAATATAAATCCTAAAAAATACCGTTTTTGATAGGTCAAAATAATTCCTGATAACACCAACGGCATATAGGCGATTGCATGGGCTTTTGAATTGTGTCCAACTCCTAAAATAATAATCAAATAGGTGGAGAACCCAAAGGCGAGCGCTCCTAAAACAGCGACTTTGTAGTCAACTTTTAAAACCAATAACAGGATGTAAAACCCTAATAAATATAAAAAGAGATAATCCGCTGGGCGTGGTAAAAAACGAAGCGCTAAATCCAGTTGCTTAATGTAATTATGAGGATATTTAGCCCCTAATTGATAGGTTGGCATACCCCCAAAAGCACTGTTGGTCCAATAGGATTCAGCATCATAAGCATTTCGAAAATCGATTTGCTGTTTGGCCATCCCAGTGTATTGAACAATATCACTTTGATAGATTTTTTGACCTTTCAGAACGGGGTTAAAATACAAAACAGCAACAAGAACAAACCCTAAAATCACTAAAAAATGGGTGCCAAATTGTTTTAAGCTAAGGTTCATAGTCTATGTTATTTATTCAACTTCTTCATAATCGACATATTCTCCAACATCATTATTTGAAGTTTTAGAATTTGGCATTTTATCAATACTAATATCACCTTCCTTTTGGGTTGGTGGTTTTGGAGCGGATTGATTTCTAAAATGAGCTTCTGCTTTTTTGGCAATAGACTTCATTATAAACGGCGCAAATAAGCGCATCAAATACTTAAAAATGGTATAGACCAAAACAAAAATTAGGAGCGTTTTCAGCAATCCAATAAAAGACGCAGTTTGTAACATCGGTAGATTATTTTTTCAAAAATACAATTCTTATTTTTATTTTATGTGTCTATATCTATTGTTTTTTTAAGGACACATGCTGCCTGCCTGTCGCAGGCAGGTTCGCTATTAATCATTCCTTAGTTGATAATAATTTTAGCCTACTCGTTTCATAAATTATTATATAAAATGATTGCACCCACAAGAAAAAAGAGAGCCATCCATTAAGAAATTACATCTTATTAATTAAAAATATAAAAAAAATATGTAGGTTTGGTAAAAGTCTTTTTAAATGAAAATCCTATCTAAGCTCATTACTTTTACTGCACTCCTATGTTTATGTAGCACAGCGCAGGCACAATATACCGATGTTATAAATTCAAACCGACCGGGCGCTTCTCAGAGCGCATTTTCTGTGGGCACCAAAGTCTTACAGTTTGAAGTAGGCCCGTATCTAGTTAAAGAAAAACGAGGTCTCTATCCAAAGTATGAAGTCTCTGGATATGGGGTAGATTTTGCCGCCCACTATGGATTTTGGAAAGAAGCTCTGGAATTTAACATTCAAGGAACTTTTCAGAAGGACACACAAACCTATTCATCACTTGTTGATGTAGAAATTGGCCGTGCAAACTTCAAAAACCTCAACCTTGGAGCCAAATACTTGGTGTACGATCCCCATAAAAACAAAGAAACTAAACCAAATTTATACAGTTACCACGCCAATAATGGATTCAAATGGAGTAGTTTGATTCCCGCTATTTCTGTGGCTGCTGGTGCAAATTATGACACCAAAGACAATCCATACACAGCACCGACAGTTGAAGGACTCAGTTATCGTGGGACTGTAATCACTCAGAATAATTTTTCTGGAGGATGGGTGTTTATCACAAATTTTATGCTGGATCGGATTGGAAGTGACCAAACAGATTTTCAATACATTCTGACGCTTACACATTCATTCAATCCAAAATGGGTGATTTTTGGAGAAACTCAAGGCATAAAAAGTGAATTTTATGCAGATAATTTGTTTCGATTTGGGGGTGGTTATTTGTTGAATAAGAATTTACAACTAGACACGGCTCTCACATTCAATACTAAAAACACACCTGCTGTCATGAGTCTGAATTTTGGAGCCTCGTACCGACTGGACCGTCACAAGGATAAAAACAAACCTGACAATGGCACGTCTGCAGAAGAACAAGGCGAACGAAAATCGCGCTCCAAAAATGTAGACAAAAGAAAAAAGAAGAAAAAGAATACTAATTTTGATGAGGACTAAAGCAGTATGATAACCATTAAAAAAGCGGTTTCTAAGAAAGAGATAAAGCAGTTTGTAACGTTCCCATTTTCACTCTACAAAGATTCTAAGTATTGGGTACCCCCTATTATTAGCGAAGAGATTAAAGTGTTTGATAAAAACACGAACCCCGTACTCCAAAATGCGGATGCGCAGTTGTTTCTAGCTTATAAAGATGGGGAAATTGTAGGGCGTGTGGCGGCCATCATTAATTGGCTGGAAGTCGGGAATAAAGATAGCCATAAAATTAGGTTTGGATGGATGGATATGGTTGACGATATCGAAGTTACCAAAGCATTATTAGCCAAAGTAGAAGTCATTGGAAAAGCGCACAACTTAAGCTATATGGAAGGGCCTATTGGGTTTTCTAACTTAGACAAAGTTGGGGTACTAACATACGGCTATGATGAAATTGGCACCATGGTTTCTTGGTATAATCACCCCTATTATGTGGAACACTTAAATCAATTGAACTTTAAAATTGAAAAAGAATATGTAGAACATAAGCATCAGTTTAGTGACATTTTAATTGCGGATTCAAAGCGACTCGAAGCAGTCATTAAAGATCGTTACAACTTAAAGGCTTTGGATTTTAATAAAACAAAAGACCTCATGCCGTATGCGGATAAGATGTTTGATTTATTTAATCAAAGCTATGCATCCTTGTCTTCGTTTGTAGAGATTACAGACATTCAAAAAGCATTTTTAAAGAAGAAATTTTTAAATTTCATCAATCCGGAATACATTAAATTTGTGGTGAATGAGGCAGATGAATTGGTTGCTTTTGGTGTAGTAATGCCTTCTTTTGCAGAAGCACTACAAAAAATAAACGGTAAATTATTTCCGTTTGGAATTTTTCATATTCTAAAAGCAAAGCAGTCAAAAAAAGTGAATTTCTATTTAATTGGCGTCCATCCTGAATATCAAAAGAAAGGGGTGCATTCCATTATTTTTAGCGCATTTCATAGAACCTTTCAAGAGAAAGGTATTTTAGAATGTCGTAGAACTCCCGAATTAGCGGACAATTTAGCCATCCAAAAATTATGGCGCGATTTCAATCCCGTGTTGATTAAAAAACGATGTACGTTTAGGAAAGAATTATAGAATACTTACTCCCCCATTTCAGCTGCAACAGAGGCAGAAAGACGCTTGTAAACACCTTTTTCTAAGCGTTCGCGTATCACAGAAAATGCCTTTAAGGTTTCATCTACATCTAATAAGGTATGCATTGAAGTTGGAATCAACCTCAGCAATATGAGTCCTTTAGGAATCACTGGATATACCACGATGGAACAGAAAATTCCATGATTTTCACGCAGGTCTTTTACCAAGGCCATCGCTTCAGGAATACTTCCTTTTAGATATACAGGGGTCACACAACTTTGAGTGGTTCCTAAATCGAATCCTCTTTCTCGTAAGCCTGATTGCAATGCATTTACAATCATCCAAAGGTTTTCTTTAAGTTCGGGCATGGTTCGAAGCATGTCCAAACGTTTGAGAGCGCCTTTCACCAATTGCATTTGCAAGGATTTTGCAAACATTTGTGAACGTAAATTGTATTTTAAATAATCAATAATTTCTTTATTAGCGGCAATAAAAGCGCCTGTACTTGCCATGGATTTGGCAAAGGTTGCAAAATACACATCAATCTCATCTTGAACTCCTTGTTCTTCTCCTGCGCCTGCGCCTGTTTTTCCAAGCGTTCCAAATCCGTGTGCATCATCCACTAAAAATCTAAAGTTGAATTTATCTTTCAACGCTGCAATTTCTTTTAGCTTCCCTTGTTCTCCTCGCATTCCAAAAACACCTTCGGAAATCACTAAAATTCCACCGCCTGTATGTTCAGCCATTTTGGTGGCACGCTCCAAGTTTTTTTCTAAACTTTCAATATCGTTGTGCTTATACGTAAATCGTTTTCCCATGTGCAAACGAACGCCGTCAATAATACAAGCATGCGAGTCCACATCATACACAATAATATCATCCTTCCCAACCAATGCATCAATTGTAGACATGATTCCTTGGTATCCAAAATTTAAGAGGTAGGTGGATTCTTTACTTACAAATTCCGCTAATTCATTTTGCAATTGCTCATGAAGCGAAGTGTGACCAGACATCATTCGAGCGCCCATCGGATAGGCAGACCCATAATCTTTGGCAGCTTCGGCATCCACTTTTCTAACTTCAGGATGGTTTGCAAGTCCTAAATAATCATTTATACTCCAAGTGATGACATCTTTCCCCTGAAATTTCATGCGATTAGAAATCTGACCTTCCAATTTTGGAAACACAAAATAGCCTTCTGCATAGCTTGCCCATTTACCTAAAGGACCTTTGTCTTTATATATCTTTTCGAATAAATCTCTCATCATGATTCCTAGTTAGTTTGCACCACAAAATTATACAATAATATTATGAATACATAATAATTTAAGCAATTAAACAGGAGGTGAATCTTATGTTAATTATCTGGTATAAAAAAAAGTGTAAGTCATTTACTTAATAAACTCAATACTTTGAGCAACCACCTCATTTTTAGTGTCAAAAAAGCCTTGATCTTCCATCCATTGGTCATTAAACACTTTACTCATGTATCTGGATCCGTGATCTGGAAAAATTAAAACAACAACGTCTGTAGACTTAAAAGTACCTTTTTGATTGAGTTGTTTGACGGCCTGAACAACGGCTCCTGACGTATAGCCTGCAAACAAGCCTTCCGTTTGTGCCAACTCTCTTGCAGTATGCGCACTGTCTTCATCCGTGACTTTAATAAACTCATCAATCGAATCAAAGTCAGTGGCCGTAGGAATCAAGTTTTTACCAAGCCCTTCAATACGATATGGATAAATTTCATTGGAATCGAGCTCTTTGGTTTCATGGTATTTTTTTAACACCGAACCATAAGCATCCACTCCTATAATTTTTATGTCTGGATTTTGTTCTTTTAAATAGTTTGCAGCCCCTGAGATGGTACCACCTGTACCGCTACACGCTACTAAATGCGTGATTTTACCTTGGGTTTGCTGCCATAATTCTGGCCCCGTAGATTGGTAATGTGCCTCTGTATTTAAACTGTTAAAATATTGGTTGATATATACCGACCCCTCAATTTCTTTATGCAAACGTTTTGCTACTTCGTAATACGAACGTGGATCGTCCGCACTCACGTGTGCTGGGCACACATAGACCTTCGCACCCATACTCTTAAGCATGTCAATTTTATCTAAGGACGATTTTGAACTGACGGCCAATACACATTTATAACCTTTGATAATACTGACCATCGCAATGCTAAAACCTGTGTTTCCAGAGGTTGTTTCAATAATGGTATCTCCTGGTTTGAGGATGCCTTTTTTTTCAGCATCTTCAATAATATGAAGTGCAATACGGTCTTTAGAAGAATGTCCCGGATTGAAACATTCTAATTTAGCAATAAAGGTTCCTGGAGAACCCGCCAAAATAGTATTCAACTTCACAAGAGGCGTGTTTCCAACGAGCTCTAATACATTATCAAATATCATTTTATCTTTATTTACCAAGTTTGTGTATTTAAGTAAGCTACAAAATTACAATAATTTTTTCAAATCTATTTTGAAATCGATTCAAGATCCAATAAAAACGCATACTCTGCTGCAACTTCTTTCAAGGCTTCAAAACGTCCAGAAGCACCTCCATGTCCTGCCTCCATATTGGTTTGAAGATACAGTTGAGATGTGTTTTTATTCTGTGCCCTTAAGCGCGCCACCCATTTTGCGGGCTCCCAATATTGAACTTGAGAATCGTGCAGTCCCGTTGTCACCAACATATTAGGGTAAGATTTATTGGAAACATTATCATAAGGTGAATACGATTTCATATACTCGTAATACTCTTTTTCGTTTGGATTCCCCCACTCGTCATACTCTCCAGTGGTCAACGGAATACTATCGTCCAACATGGTGGTGACCACATCTACAAAAGGTACCTGAGCGACGACACCATTGTATAATTCAGGAGCTAAATTGATAATCGCTCCCATCAACAATCCACCGGCGCTTCCACCCATCGCATAATGATGCTTGGACGAAGTGTAGTTATTTTCAATTAAATATTTTGAACAGTCCACAAAATCTGAAAAGGTGTTTTTCTTTTTAAATAATTTTCCGTCTTCATACCATTGACGACCTAAATACTGCCCTCCTCTAATGTGTGCAATTGCAAAAATAAACCCACGGTCTAAAAGACTCATTCGAACCGTAGAAAAATACGGATCAATTGTACTTCCATAAGATCCATAAGCATATAATAATAATGGAGTTTCGGATGATTTTTCAGTATCCACACGGCGTATTAAAGAGATCGGAATTTGAGTCCCATCCGCAGCGGTTGCCCACAAACGTTCCGACGTATAATTTTCTTTTTTAAATTTTCCGCCCAATACTTCTTGTTCCTTTTGAATGGTTTTGGTTTTCGTAACCATGTCAAAATCAATAACAGAAGAAGGTGTGGTCAAAGACTGATAGCCGTATCGTAAAACAGTTGTATCAAAGTCAATGTTGGTGGTGGTGTAAGCCGTGTAGGTTTCGCTCTCAAAAGGAAGGTAGTAACTATCGGTACCGTCCCAACGTTTGATGTGGATGTGATTCAATCCGTTTTCACGTTCTGAAACCACTAAAAAGTCTTTAAATATTTCGATGTCTTCGAGTAAAACTGCTTCTCGATGCGGAATCACATCTTTCCAATATTCTTTTTCAGTTTGTGTTTCCGATGTTTTTGATAGCTTAAAGTTTTGAGCGCCATCGGCATTTGAGACGACATAAAAGGAGTCTTCAAAATGAGAAATACCATATTCTAAACCTCGAGTTCTCGCTTGAAATATTTTGAAATCGCCATCAGGAGTATTAGCATTTAAAATCTGATATTCCGATGTTAAGGTACTGTAACTCGCAATGACCAAATATTTGTCAGATTTGGTTTTATAAACACTGACTCCAAAAGTGTCGTCTGTTTCTTCATAAATCAATTCATCTGATTTTGGATCTGTATTCAATCGGTGTTTATAGATCGCTTCGGAACGCAACGTTGTTTCGTCTTTCAGCGTATAAAACAAGGTTTTGTTGTCATTTGCCCAAGTACTGCCACCCGTTGTATTAGAAATTTCATCCTTAAAAACTTCATTGGTTTTAAGATCTTTGATGTGTAATGTATATTGACGTCTGCCTGTGGTATCAATCCCGTAAGAAATTAAATCGTTATTAGAATTTATATTCAACCCAACCAATCTAAAATACGAATGATCTTTGGCCATGTCGTTACAATCAAACAGCAATTCTTCTGCCGCCTCTAAAGTTTCTTTTTTTCGTGTGTAAATAGGATAATCTTTCCCTTTTTCATATTTAGTAATGTACCAATAGCCGTTGTATTTATAAGGGACTGAACTGTCATCTTCCTTAATTCTAGACTTCATTTCATCAAACAAAT
>Ga0209632_10003673_pt1 | contig 13908 bp, 13 predicted proteins | sample COG_10_FD_184754 | JGI IMG/M metagenome (GOLD analysis project Ga0209632, IMG submission 184754) | Pelagic Microbial community sample from North Sea - COGITO 998_met_10 (SPAdes) (version 2) | ecosystem: Environmental > Aquatic > Marine > Neritic zone/Coastal water | place: Helgoland, sampling... | reverse complement strand
CGCTGGAGGCGCTGGTGACGCTGGAGGCGCTGGTGACGCTGGAGGCGCTGGTGACGCTGGAGGCGCTGGTGACGCTGGAGGCGCTGGTGACGCTGGAGGCGCTGGTGACGCTGGAGGCGCTGGAGGCGCTGGTGACGCAGGTGACGCAGGTGACGCTGGAGGCGCTGGTGACGCAGGTGACGCAGGTGACGCTGGAGGCGCTGGAGGCGCTTCAGATGGGGATGGCGCTGGTACTGACGGAGACGGTGTAGACACAGGCGATGGTGGGGAAGCTGGCGGTGGCACTGATACTGGCACAGGAGACGGCGGTGGCTCTGGAGACGGAGATGATGACGGAGACGGAACTGGAACAGGCACAGGTACTGGAGAAGGTGATGGCGATGGTGACGGCGATGGTGACGGCGATGGTGATGGTGATGGTAGCGGTAGTGGCTTAGGCGGTACAGGTTTATTTGGTGGCGGAGGAGGTTCTCCTACTGATATTTTTCAACCTAACTATAAGCCGCTAGAATACAACACACAACTTTTAACTCCAACTTTATTTGATTTTATAGACTACAATCCTCTTAGGAATTTGAAATGACATATTTAGAATTAGTAAACGGAGTCCTAAGAAGGCTCAGAGAAGATCAAGTAGGCTCCGTTAATCAAAACCCTTATTCTTTACTTATCGGTGATTTTATTAATGACGCTAAAAGGACTGTTGAGGACGCTTGGGATTGGTCTGCATTACGAACTACTTTAACTATTTCCACAACGGAGGACATTTTTAACTACGTTCTTACTGGCAGTGGTAATAGGATTAAGATTATTGACGTTATCAATGATACGTCCAACTGGTTTATGACTTACAAAGACACACATTGGATGGACAATGCTTTCTTAAACCAAACACCTCCTAAGTCAAGCCCTACGTTCTATAACTTTAATGGTGTGGATACTAATGGGGACACTCAGGTTGATCTTTATCCTATTCCTAATGCCGCTTACACTATCCGAGTAAACTGTATTAAACGTAACCCTGACTTAGCTAATGACGGAGACAAGCTTCAAATCCCCCACATGCCCGTACTACACTTAGCACTAGCTTTGGCTTCCAGAGAGCGTGGGGAAACTGGCGGTAGATCCTCAGGGGAAATGTTAGCATTTGCTCAGAGCTATATGTCCGATGCTATTGCTTTGGACGCATACAAGCATCCAGAAGAAACTATCTACAGGGCGGTCTAAGCAATGGCTCAAGACAGACAAAATATAACGATTGCAGCCCCTGCGTTTAGAGGTCTAAACACACAGGACTCTCCGCTTAGTTTGGACGCTTCCTACGCTTCCGTTGCGGATAACTGTGTTATTGACCAGTACGGACGTATAGGCTCTCGTAAAGGATTTACTGCCGTTACTACTAGCACAACCCCCATAGACGGCAGTAACGGCATTGAAGCTATTAAAGAATACATTAACCCTACAGGTGCTAACGTTATTCTTTCCGCAGGTAACAATAAGATATTTACAGGGACTACTACACTTGCTGATGCAACCCCAGCGGCTTACACGATTACAGCTAATAACTGGAAGATGGTAAACTTTAACGACCATCTGTATATGTTTCAATTAGGTTATGAACCTTTAGTTTACTCCGCCCATGCTGGAGTTGTAGAAACAATGTCTGCACACGCACATTCTACAGGCACGCCACCAGAAGGCAATGAAGTCTTAGCAGCCTTTGGCAGACTCTGGGTAGCTGATTTTTCAACGGATAAGTCTACTATTTATTGGTCTGATTTATTAAACGGCTCAGGCTGGTCTGGAGGTTCTACTGGCTCCATTGACATTTCTAAAGTATGGCCTAATGGTCTTGACGAAATTGTAGCTTTAGCAGCTCACAACGGTTTTTTAATAATCTTTGGTAAAAACTCCATTGTTGTTTATCAAGGAGCTAGTGACCCTACTACAATGTCTTTGACTGACACTATAGCCAACGTAGGTTGTATAGGTAGAGACACCGTACAGTCCACAGGTACTGACTTAATCTTTATGTCCAGTGAGGGTTTACGCAGCTTTGGTAGGACTATTCAAGAAAAATCAATGCCCGTTAGGGACATTAGTAAGAATGTTCGTAGTGATTTATTAAATATCAATAATTTACAGCTTAATAGTCCCTTACGCTCTATATACAGCCCAGAGGAAGCATTCTACTTACTGTCCTTTAGTGACTCTAAGTACACCTACTGCTTTGATATGAGGACTGCTCTGGAGGACGGAGCGCATAGGGTCACTACTTGGTCAGACACAACCCTAAGAGCTCTTGAGAGAACTCAGGACGGCTTGTTGTACGTAGGGAATACCAACGGTATTGCTACTTACAGTAACTACCAAGACTATGGTTTGTCCTACGAGATGACCTATTTTAGCAATCCACTTTCCTTTGGGGATAGTTCAAGACTTAAAATACTCAAAGAAATTATTATTACGTTTATTGGTGGTGAGGGAGCACAGGCAGTTGTAAACTGGGGCTATGATTATAATCAAGCCTACGCTAAACAGCTTGTTGACATTACTAGCGGTAATGTTTCTTACTATAACGAAAGTGAATATAATGTGTCTACTTCACAGTACAGTGCTACAATTATTATTGACAAAGTTAAGACTAAAACAACGGGTTCAGGAACGGTAGTAACTATAGGTGTGGATGCTACTATTAATCAAGATGCGTTATCTTTGCAAGAACTTAATATTCAAGCTTTAATAGGTAGGATGATCTAATGAGCAATTATACAAAAACTACAAACTTTACAGCCAAAGATAATCTTCCTACGGGCAACCCTGCGAAGATTATTAAGGGTACTGACTTTGATATTGAGTTTGATGCGCTGGTTACAGCCGTTAACTCAAAAGCTAACTCAGAAAGTCCAACATTTACAGGGACAGTTACGATACCAACGCTTAATGTAAGCGGTACGTTGACTGCTGATATAATTACTGGAGGTACTTACTAATGGCTCTTATTGATGATCTGTTAGGATTGGGTTTTGACATAAGTCAGTATAAAAACCTTTCCGACGAACTTAAAGGTTTTGGAAGTACTGCTCAAACAGGTATGCAAACTATAGGTAATACCGCTGCTTCTGAAATGGCGTTTAAACCTTTTACAGTAACTTCTGGTCTTGGGGCAACAACTACTACTGCCGATGGCGGTACTACATTAACTTTATCTCCAGAGCAACAAGCTTTAGCCACAGGTTTAGAAACAGGCGCTACGGGCTTAATGCCTCAGGCTACTACAAGAACTGGAACCTACGATCCTTTTGCAGCTTCAGCTTTAACTGGAGCAACTACTGCGTTAGGTGGTGTAAACCAACAAGACTTATCAATGGCTCTACAGCGAGCTGGCGTAGGCAATCTTTTTAGTCAACAATTAATGGGCATGGGTGCTCCTACGGGTTTAGAAGGTCTTACACAACAAGCTTTGGCAGGGGGACAACAACGTATTGCAGGAGCTGGGCCTTCTTCAGAGCTTAATCAACTAGCTCAGTTATTTGGTGGTAATGTTTCTCAACTTTTACAGCAACAGCCTTCACAGCAAATAGGCCAATTAGGCTCTCAAGCTTTAGCTTTAGGTCAACAAGGCTTAGGAGGCGCTGCACCAGCAGACATAGAAGCTTTACGGTCACAGTACGCAGGTCTTGCAGGACAAGCTGCTGGTGGCTTAATGCAGCCAAGAGGGGACAGAGAGCAGGAAGTTTATGAAAGAATTAGAGCCGCACAGTCTCCTGAGGAAGAAAGACAAAGACTTTCCCTTGAGAATCGTTTGGCTTCTCAAGGTCGTTTAGGTGTTTCCACTGCACAGTTTGGAGGCACACCCGAGCAGCTTGCTCTGGCTAAAGCACAGTCAGAATCTCAGAATCAAGCAGCCTTAATGGCTATGCAGCAAGCGGGTACGGAAGAGCAGCAAGCACTGCAAAGAGCTTTAAGTCTTTCAGGTCAAACAGGGCAGCTTGCGGGTACTTCTTCACAGCTGCAATCAGCAGCTCAGAACAGAGCCTCAGAGTTGTCTCAGTTAGGCTTATCAGCAGAGCAGATTGAGTCTCGTTTACAGAGTGAAGGTTTAGGTAGAGCTGGTCAGGCCGCTGGTTTATCCAGTCAGTTTAGACAGGCTTCCTCTGGATTAGAGTCAGAAGCTTTACAGCGAGGCTTGGGGTTAAGTCAGTTAGGTATGTCTGGTACACAGGCAGGGGCTGGCTTAGAAGCTCAAAGACTACAGCAACTATTAGGCTTGCAACAAGCAGACATAGGGTCTGCTGGAGCACAGCAACAGCTACAACAGGGTCAATTAGGTCTTGCTGGGGGTATGTTTGATATATCCAGAGGAGCTGCTGGCTTACCTTCACAGCTACAAGCAGGCGACATTGGTAACTTACAAGCGTTGATGCAGTCAGGTTACGCTCCAGAAGCTCAGATGTTGAATCAATTGCAAGTTGGTACTAATATAGCCTCTCTTGCTGATACAGCCCGTAGACAGGGTGCTATGGAAAGAGCAGAATCTTACGCTTCTGGTCTTAGCTCTAACTTAGAAGCTCAAAGACTTAGATCAGACTTGCTACGTGAAGTTATAGGATCTGCTGGTGGTATTATAGGTGGAGGTGTAAGTGGCGGTGGTTTGTTTAGTGGTCTATTAAGTAAACTAGGCGATTCTGGTGGAGATTGGGTTGAAGACTTATTAGGAGGCTTTGGAGTTTAAAATGGCTAAATTATCAGAAGGTTTATTTCAAAACATTAGAGGTTTTGGCAGACAAGACCCAACGCAACCTGCTCGTCAGTTTGCTCAAGCTTCTCCGTACAAGCAAATGGGAACCACAGACCCCCTAGCTCGTCGTGTGGGCAGTTTGTTTGGCAACTTAGGGGTAGACACAAGCTATATGCAGACGGGTGAGGAACGTGCTGGGGCAGCTATGGCTGAAGCTGGTAAGGGACAGTTTGCGTCTCCTGAGGGTCGCATGATTGCTATGTTGGAAGCTCAACTTCCTACGCTTAGACCTCAGGCTCAGATGGAGGCTGTTGAAAAGATTAGACAGCTTAGAGTTATTGAGCAAGCTAGGGCTGAAAAAGAAAGGCAAAAACGAGAAGAAGCTTTAATTCTGGCTGCTTCTGCGGAAGCTGCACAAAGAACTAATATTGATCTTGCTAGTGCTATCAAAGAAACTTATCCTAACGTAGCTTCTGCTCTTTTAAGAGGAGATTCTGACGCTAAAGACTTTGCTTTTAAAGTTTTAGAAAACAAAATAGAAAAAAAAGATGTTGATAAGGCCGCTTATCAATTTGGAGCCGCTATTGACAGAGCTGAGGATAAAAACGGAAACCAGTATTTCTTAAAAACAAAACAAAATCCAAATACAGGATCAATAGATGTTGTTTACACTCCTATAGGAAGTGCTCCAAAATATAACGCTAATGAACAAGGAGATTTAAAATTTATTTCTCGTCTTGGAGAAACTGTAGATGAAAGAACACAAAGAGAAATAGAAAAAAAAGATCAAATGAAATGGCTTGAGCAAAGAGGCGATATTTTACTAGAAACAACAAAGGCTCCCGAAGTTATTGCAAAAGCTGAAAGAGCTATAGAAGCCCTAGAAAACATAAGTACCAGCGGTTTTGATGCGTCTTTAAAAACTGTTACTGATTTTGTCGGGGTAACTGAACCAGATGTGGGTGTTTTTAATGCTTCAGTTTCTGATTTTATATTAAATGATTTAAGCAAGTTAGGTGCAAATCCCACAGAAGGAGAAAGAACTTTTTTAGTGCAAGCGGCTGCTAGTTTAGGCACTTCTAAAGAAGTTAACACGGCTTTACTCAGAAGAGTTAAGAATACCTTTACAGATATTGTTGGGAGAGGAAAATGGCTTACAGAAAATCCTAAAGCTACGCGAGATGAATACGCAAATTGGATACTATCCCCTACAAAAGAAACTATTCTTGATTATGATAGTTCAGGTAGAAGAATCAACTAGGAACTTTTATGGAAAATAATAATCAAATTATTGCTCGTTTAGCGGACGGAAACAAATTAAGATTTCCTGAAGGGACTTCACAAGAAGTGGTTGATAAGGCAGTTCAACAGTATATTATTAGTCAAAATGCTTCTAAAACAAAAACTCCCTTAGATCTACCGTGGTATGAAGACGCCTTAGAATGGACTAAGAAAAACATGGAGCTTCCAATGGGTATGGGAGGTTCGTTAGGAGGTGCTGTTGTAGGGACTTTACTTGGCGGCCCTGTAGGTACTGTAGTTGGTGGTATTGCTGGAGGAGCTTTAGGTTCTGGAGCTGGTTCTATAACTTCTGATGTTTTAGAAGATGTCCCTATTGTTTATGCTGATGCTTTAAAAGAAGCGGCAATTTCAGCAGGAATAGATATAGTAACATTAGGTGTTGGAAGTAAAATAAAAGCTTTTATAAAAGGTAGAGAAGCTTTAGGAGTATCTCCTGAAGAGACTGCAAAACAATTAATACAGAAAGCTCAAGAAGGTATGCCTACTGGTTCTAAAGACTCTTTAAGAGCTACTCAACGATTGCTCCAAGAAGGAGGGGCAACTTTGCTCCCTTCTCAAACAAAACAAGCAACAGCTCTTCAAAGATTTTCTGAATCTATTGCTGAAATAGGTGTTTTATCTGGTTCTACTCTTGCAGAAAATACTAAGAAAGTTAATTCTGTCATAGAAGATAATCTTAATAATATTATAGAAAGAAGTTCAGTAGGTGCTCTTGATTCAGCGGCTTTAGGTGAAGAATTAAACTCTGTTATAACTGCTGGTAGACAAGCAATGGTATCTTCTTACGGAAACTCTTTAGATCAGATTATACCTTCAATAAAAAAAGGCAGCGTTTCTACTAAACCACTCAAGAATAGAATCAAAGCGTTTAGAAAAACATACGTTACTAGAGAAATCATAGACGGTAAAGCTGTTGAAGCGGTTAACAATTTAAGCCCTCAAACAGCTTCTTTTATGGGAGAGCTAAATCAAATTTTTAAGATTCCTGTATTAAGCGGAGATTCTTTAATAGCTTTAGATAAAAGAGTTACTCAAAAAGTAACAGATATTGCTGAAGGTTTGGGAAAAGGAGAATCAGGAGTAGCTACCTCAGATTTTAGACAGCTTACAAAGCTATCTGAAACACTAAAAGAAGGTATACAGAGAGCTATAGCAAATATTGACCCTAAAGCTGCTGATGATTATCAGGAATTAAAAAAAGCTTACAGCGAAAATATGAGCGGACTTCTCCCAACTATTAATGCCAGTACTCTTAAGGGGATAGCATCAGGTAAAAAAGGTACGGAAGTTTTAGGAAAAATGTTAGTAACTGCTAACTCTCCTGAAAAAATTGAAGCTTTCATGAAAAGTATTGACACTGCTTATGCAAAAATAGGTAAAGAATCTGCTCAGGAATTGACTTTTAAAACAGCTGAGGAAGCCAAGCAAGCTATTAGGTCTTCTTTTTTAGAAAAAATATTTAATCTAACAGCATCAGAAGGTGACGATTTTTCTAAGTACGCTAAAAAGGTAGGCAAGTGGGGATCAAAAGACGGTAAAAGATCTTTAACTGCTGTCTTTGGTAAAGATACTCCAAGAGTTCAACAGATATTTAACATGCTGTCAGAAACAAGTACTAAAACAGATTCTAATTTTTTAGGTTTGTCTATTAGGGGCAAGGAAGTAGGAGCTGCTGGCTCTGTAATTGCTGCTGGTTTTACTGGAGCATTGGGGGCTGTTGGTATATTAGGATTACCTGTTGTTTTAGCAAGAGCGGCTACTAACCCAAAGACTACAAATAAACTATTAGCTTTTGAGAAAAAGAAGTTTTCTTCGGAAGACGCCAAACAAGCAGCAGCAGCCATTGTCTTGTCAGATATTCTTGATATTGTACCTGATGATGAAAAAGAAGATTTTAAATTAAAAATACAGTTAGAAGAATAGTAGTAAACAAAAGGGGGCATTGCGCCCCCTAAGTTTATATCTCGCAGACTCCAGCTACACAAGCTAAGGTTTGCGCCCCTTCGGTATTATCACTGGACTCCTCAATATCCCATTGCATCCCCTTAGGCATCTCTTTAGACAGCTTCTGATATGTTTCTTTATCTATCTTTTGATAAGGAGCTTGCTTGTATACGTGCTCGGCTTCAGGGAGGAAGCTGATTCCACTAACGCTATCAAAGTTCTCCCAGATCCACTGACAGACAGCAAAGAAATTGTCGTCGTTGTAGTAGCAAGTCATGGAGGGCTTATGTTCACACCAATGGTCTTGGTAGGTCTTCCAGAGTCTAAGCTGCTCCATAGCGCCCATGCTTTCCACAGTCACAGCCTTGCTAGGAGCCTTCTGAGGGAACGAGAATACCCAATTAGAGTTATTCATTACGTCCTCTTCATGAGGAAAACCTCTGTCAATCATAGCGGTAGCCAGAGGATCCTTCTTGTCAGCCCTAACAGTACGAACGTAGTAGTCACTAAAGCGTGGATGAATACCACTGGCGCTGTCAGTCAACTGTGAGACAGTACCAGAGGGCTTGACGCACGTAATGGCTACTGACTGGTTGATACCCAGAGCTGAGGCCCACTGTCGGTTAGTCTCAACAGCTACAGTCCTCAGGTTGTCCAGAAGCTTACCCAAAGCCTCCTCACCTGTAGAACCATTTGTCAGCTTACAGTCCATGATGCCCGTCATTGAGACACCCAGCAAAGCCTCTTCCTCAGTGTTACGCTTCCAGATGTTCCGTAGGTATCGGAAGTCCGTAAGGGTAGCCTGTAGAGTCCCTAAGATGGTCGCTAGGCGTACCTTCTCTTTTAGGGTCTGCAATGTATCGTCTGTACGTACAATCACCTCAGAGAGATTACAGAACTGATAGGGGCGTAGGATGATCTCAGAGCAGGGGTTAGTCCCAAACTTGTATGTCGCATCCCTGCGCTCGTTACGTGCCGCTACATTCTGTGCTGCAATGCGGCTAAAGATCCCACGCTCTCCAGACTTAGAGTCATACAGACGCTTCATCTCGGATGAGTAGGTGTCAAAGTCAGGCTTCTCAGAGTACACAGCACTGTTGTTTGCTAAGGCTCTTTGACCGTTGCTAATGTACCACTCACCGTTCTTAGCGTTAGCCATACGATTGTCAGTAACATTGCTCAAAGAGATTAGGGCAGACCTACGGACACCTCCGACCACTACAATGTCTGCAATCTTGCACACTAAGTCATGGCACTCAAGGGACGTTAGCTTGCGCCCTGCCGCACCTTTGAACAAGTCCACTGAGAAGTTAAACAAGTCAGCCAAAGGTTGTGGCCCACTGGCTCTACCGCCAAAGGTCTTGAGTCTAGCACCCGCAGCCCTAACCTTAGTCAAGTCACACTTAGGAACCTTACCTGCGTACAGGAGGCTTATAAGCTCTCTGAAGGCACTTGCCCAGCCTACCTTACTGTCGGACACCACAACGGTTGTCTTCGTGTCATGGAAGCTGTCAGCAACCACAGGGAGCTGATTAACGTAGTCCCGCTCAACGCTGAACCCTACGCCCGTACCGCACATGAGGATGTACATAAGCTCATCAAAGGATCTGGGGCTGTCTATGGGCAGGTAAGAACAGTTAAAGGCTGCAACATTGTCCCGCTTTAAAGCCGCCCCTGCGGTCATTATACAGCGCATGGAGGGCATTACCTGCATGTCCCTGATGGCGTTGAATAGCTCAAAGGCTTGCCCCTGATCTATTGAGCCACGCTCTGCAAAGAAATCAATGTAGCGATTAACCGTCTCGTCCCAAGTCTCCCTGCGTCCCTCATCGTCCAAGTAACGTGCGTATCGTGATTTATGTATGTATTGTTGATATTGATCCATTAGAGTTCGTAGTCCCCTCCAGTTAATAGTGATAATTTTAATTGATCCAGTAGGAAGTATAAGTCAAGAGTGTCCATATTGGTAGACACAACAATAAACTCCTCCGACTTAACAACGCAGAAAGCATCTTCATAGGTGGTTAGGTCTTCCTTCTCAGTGATTGCGTTGAATACCAGAGGTACTGTTATCTTGTCTTCGTTGGCTTTCTCACCAAAGTTGCCTTCAATTACTTTCATTCTAGCTCCGATTGTTCTTTGACCATCTTATTTAAGTACCACTGAGCCTTCTGCAAGTCCTGTAGCCCGTTCTTGTAGCGCCACCTATGTAAATACTTTAGCACGTTGCCTTCACAGTAGTCAACAATCCCTTCACCTAATTGCTGTTTAATGTAGTCTATGGCTTCCATACCGCCCTGATTGTAATGTGGGGGTTTATTTACTACATCGTTCCACTCCTCAGGTGTAGGGTCAGCCCTAAGCTGCATAATATCATTAATCTTTGACATATAAATCCTCCAACTCTCTAAATAGCTCCTGCTTGTCTATAAATCTATGCTCAAAGGCATCTAAAATGTCTTCAGCAGTTATGTCCAAGACTTCACACAGTAAGTCTGCATCGTACTCCTGAAGGATTCGTTCTCTTAACTCATCAATTAGCATTGGCATAATCAATTAACTCTTGTGTTGTTGCTAGGGTAAAGTGCTTTAACTTTTCCTTATCACACCATTGTCCCATTGTCATCTTAGCGCCCTTCCTTACTTTCTTGTTAGGGTCTGATAGGACAAAGACCAACTCCTGATCTTCCTCCAGACAATCCCTAATTGATTTATATTTAAGTGTGTCTCCTTCTCTAAAGAATCCTTTACACTCCACCAGCATCCAATCCTTATACACAAAGTCAGGCTTGTAATGTCTATGTACCGTGTAGGGCATATCAAAAGGCTCGTAAGCCATAAACTTTCTGGGCAAGGCTTCAGCAAACTTCTGCTCAAGGCCCGACCTGTACCTCCCATAATTTTTAGAAACCATCTGGAAGCTCCGACACGAGCGGTTGTTTAGCTACTTTTGTCAAGTACTTTGGCCCATTTGCGTATAAGAATGTACGTAGATCAGGGTAGCAATGGTCTTTAAACTGACAGTAAGAACAGCCAATGGCAAGCTTACGGTTCCCTGACTTACCGTCTGGTACGTCTTCATAGCAGAACTCCTTAGGCTCTGGGCCTTTGACCATCTTCTTAACGTGCTTAACCCTTTCTGCAATGTCACCTTTCAAGTGTTCGTGCATAGGGTCAGACTCATCGTCAAGATCATGCTCACAGAAGGTTAGATGTCCGTTGGCTTTGTCCATAGCCAGCCAAGCAATCTTCCGTTCACCTTCGGAATGAGCATAAGCTTTAAGCTGATCCACGTATCCAAAGGAATCGTTTAGGGGCAGGGTTTTATCTTGAAACTTCTTAAAGGCAAAGGCGCTGGCTGACTTAACGTCCGTAACAACACCGTCAATACGACAGTCCATGCTGCCCTTGACACCCTCAACCTCACACCTTTTCTGTTCACAGGTGACTTCATGCCCAGAAGCTCTAGTTAGGAATAAGACTAACTCCTCAATGACATGTCCGTACAGGAACTTTACTAGGGTGTGAGGCTGCAATTCCTCACCTTCGGTATTGTGGTACTGATTCCAAAGATACCTGTCAGTCCTGCCTATGCTTGACAGGCGTAGCTTTCTAGTATCTTTAGGTCTATCTTCCGATTTAAACTCAGCCCTCATGAGTTCTTTAATTGCTTCTCCGAAAGTCTCTATCTCTTTGTCTATGTCTACCAACTTCGGTACTTCTTTGGTAGACACCAAGCCATAGATGTCTTCTATTAGTGTGTCTGTGCCCATGTCTTTCCTACCTTATATTCTCCGTCCAGAGGACAGTTAAGTTTCCATTCAAGACCCGCTGCCTGAATACATGACACAGCAAGTCTCCCAAATAGTTCTGTTTGATTATTAAAAACTTCAGCCTGTATCTCGTCATGAATATTACCAACAAACTTATAGTCTACACCCCTTAGTTTACCATAGTTATCAAGAAGTGTCAAAGCTTTTTTCATTACTAAAGAACCTGCTGACTGTAGCAAGGTGTTTAGAGCGGAATGTTCAGATCTGACTCCGAGCTTTCTACCGTCAAGTCCAATGAGGTATCCTCTTCCAGCTGCTTCAGATACTCTGTCCTTAAGAGCTGCGAATGATGGGAGATTATTGAGGAAAGATTCTCTAAGCTGTTTGCCAGCCTCTCTTCCTCCTCCAGCCACAGACCCAAGTTTTTCATCTCCTGCGCCGTATAAGAGGGCATAAATAAAAGTTTTAGCCTGATTTCTTGATTCAAGTCCTGCAAGTCGTTGGTTAGCAGTGTGTATATCTCCGTTAATGATTTCATTTGTGTAGTCCTCGTCCTTCATGTAGTGTGCCAACATACGTAACTCAAGACCACTAGCGTCACAACCTACAATGCTGTAACCCTCAGGTGCAGACCAACAAGATCTACACTCATGACCATACGGTGAGTAGACCGCAGGTACTTGAGCCATGTTAGGGCTTGAGTGTGTCATACGGCCTGTTACAGCGCCATTAGTGTTTACGTAACCATGTACTCTACCGTCATCCTGAACAGCATCCAACCAGCTCTGTACTTGAGCTACACGCTTCTGGATCATAAGGTATTCGGCTATGAGTTTTGCTTCAGGTATATCCGTAACAGTTTCTAAAACTGATTCGTCCACAATGGGTTGTCCCTTCTCAGTGAAAGTCTTAGGCTTCCAACCGAACCACTGTAAGTACCTGCCTATCTGCTGTCGTGACCCTAAGTTAAAAGGGGGATAGTCTATACGAGAAAACCAGCCAGCCACATTCTCAGACTGATCCCCCAGAAACTTTAGGCCAACCGCAGACAGCGTACCGTCCTTCTTAACTTTCGGAGTAACTTCTTTAACAAAGACAGGCAGAGGCAGAAAAGTCCTCTGAACAGTCTCTTCCAATTCATATTTCTTCTCCTTCAGTAAGGCTAATAAATCGTTAGTGTGTTTAGGGTCAATCAACCAGCCATTCTTAATCTGCTGCTGAATGATCCTCTGAACGTCATGCTCAAGCTTTACGGACTCTTCACTGAAACCTACCAGCTCGTCCTGTAAGCACTCCAGAACACGAACAGTGACCGCTACGTCCTGCTCACAGTACTTGACCATCTCTGGGCTTAACTGTGACCAGTCCTCATGCTCACCTTTGGGGAAACCTAAACGATCACCCCATTGACGCAGACCGTGACCACCTTCTCTGGATGGACTGGCTAGTCTTGACAGGACTAACGAATCCATAAGCTCGTACTCAGACCACTCAACACCCCACAGTTTAGACATAACAGGATAGTCAAATCCTATGCCGTTGTGGGCTACAATCCTTTGTACGTCCTGCGCTGCTAACTGTGATTTGAATGTCTCAGCATCGTACACAGTGTCAAACAGATTGGTAGCACAGCACCAGATCTTAGTAGGGTCAAGACCGTCAGTCTCAATGTCAAGTATCAGCGTTTTGTTTAATAAGTTCATGTATTGGTCTCAGCTCATTAATCGGAACGTTGTAGCAGTCCGACTTTACCTTCCATCCATTAGAAGAGTCAACAGTTCCCTTCTCCATAAAGGTTGCTCTATCAAAGTATTCAGCCTTTGGTAAGAAACCTAAGATCCAACCTACAGTCATGTCGTTACGTACCCTAGTGAATACGTATACGTCACATTTCTGCTTGGTGTTGTGAGCAGTAATTGAGCACTCATAGTCAAGCTTTGGGGGAAACCCTGTGCGTTTGGACTTAACATCAATCGTTATGTCACCCTCAAGGATTAGATCATACTCGTAAGTGTTAGTCCAGCCGCACATTTGGCCTTGATCCTGCAAGTATTCATGAACTAAACCTTCACCTACAAACCCTACAAGATTACCAGCGCCGTTAGTCACTGAGTTCTTCAAGGTTCCCATCTCCATTGACTTCTCATG
>Ga0209632_10003672_pt1 | contig 13909 bp, 16 predicted proteins | sample COG_10_FD_184754 | JGI IMG/M metagenome (GOLD analysis project Ga0209632, IMG submission 184754) | Pelagic Microbial community sample from North Sea - COGITO 998_met_10 (SPAdes) (version 2) | ecosystem: Environmental > Aquatic > Marine > Neritic zone/Coastal water | place: Helgoland, sampling... | reverse complement strand
AAAACCCTCATAATGAAAGGATTTGAGAATTAGAACATACAATCCAATGACACTTAGCAAAAGTCCAAATGCATGGGTGATGACATTCAATCGTTCCTCTTTTTTAGAATAGTGGTGATTTAATTTTTCACTCATGCGTGTCAGTCTTTAAACTCCCTAAGAAAACATATCCTTCACCTTTTCAAAAAACGATTTATCCGAGCTCTCTGGTTTTGGAGAAAAATGCTCATCCGTTTTCATTTTTTCAAAAAACGATTTTTGTTCTTTGCTCAAAGTTTTTGGCGTCCACACGTTGATATGCACTAACAAATCGCCACGGCTATACCCATTGATATTTGGAATTCCTTTCCCTCTAAGACGTAGTATTTTACCAGACTGTACACCTGCTTCAATTTTCAAACGGACTTTGCCAGTCACGGTGTCAATCTCAATAGACGATCCTAAAATCGCATCGGGTAGACTCACATACAAATCATAATGCAAGTTATCCCCTTCACGCTGCAAGGTTGGGTGGGTTTCTTCGGTAATAGCAACTAATAAATCGCCTGAAATTCCATTCCCAGGAGCGGCATTTCCTTTGCCTGTCACTTTTAACTGCATGCCATCAACGACACCCGCAGGAATTTTTATGGAGACTGTTTCCTCTTCCACCACAAATCCTTGCGAATCTGAATTTGGAGGACGTTTATCAATACTTTGTCCGGTACCACCACACGCATTACAAGGAGATGCGGTTTGCATACGTCCTAAAATGGTATTGGTAATTCGAGTCACTTGCCCTTGTCCATTACAGGTAGAACAGGTTCTGTACGTCACCCCTTTGGCTTGGGTTTTTCGCTTGACTTTAACTTTCTTTTCAACACCGTTCGCAATTTCTTCAAGTGTTAACTTGACACGAATACGAAGGTTACTGCCTTTCATCACACGCTGACGTTGTCCGCCACCGAAGCCTCCGAAACCACCTCCGCCACCGCCGAAAATATCGCCGAACTGACTAAAGATGTCATCCATATTCATGTGACCGCCACCACCACCGTGACCACCTTCAAACGCCCGATGACCATATTGATCAAAACGTGCTTTTTTGTCAGCATCACTTAATATTTCATAAGCTTCTGCAGCTTCTTTAAATTTATCTTCAGCCGTTTTATCATCTGGATTTTTATCCGGGTGATATTTCACAGCCATTTTTCTGTAAGCTTTTTTTATTTCTGCAGCAGAGGCACTTTTGTTAATGCCTAATATGTCGTAATAATCGCGTTTTGCCATCTCGGTATTGTACTTTTAAATCTTAATTAAATTAGTTTCCAATCACTACTTTTGGAAAACGAATCACTTTATCACCTAACTTGTAGCCTTTTTCAATCACATCAATGATTTTCCCTTTCATATCCTCTGTTGGAGCTGGAATTTGAGTAATTGCTTCATGGTTATCGGCATTAAATACATCTCCAGAACGAACCTCAACAAGCTCCAATCCTTTTTGCTCAAGCGTGGATGATAATTTATTTTTAATCAGCTCTACGCCTTTTGAAAGTTCAGTCGCTTCACTTTTAGACATTTCTAACAGAGCACGGTCAAAGTCATCTACTACGGGCAACAACGCCTTGATGACATCTTGGCTTGCCGTAGAAAATAATTCAATACGCTCTTTTGTCGTACGTCGTTTGTAGTTTTCAAACTCCGCAAACAGACGTAAAAACTTGTCTTTTTCTTGTGCTAAATCGGCTGTCAATTGTTCCTCTACTGAGAGTTCAACAATGGTTTCTGTAGCCGTTTCATTTGCTATATTTTCTTCTGGAAGTTCAACTTCCACTTTGGTATCTTTTTTACTCATCGTATGTATAAACGCGTTGGGTGATTAATTTTTGTTTTATAACCAATGGCAAAAGTACTGCCAATATTAATAAAATGTCAAAATGTCACAAAGTATTTTTGTGATCTAAGCTTGTTAAAAATAGTATTTGTAATCAAACGACCGATTTAGACAATCAAATCTTCTAAAGCGGGTTCAAGTTCTAGGTAGTTAAATTTAAAACCTGCCTCTTGAATTTTGGTCGCACAGACCCTTTGACTTTCCAGCGCGATGGCACGCATTTCGCCCAACATGAGTTGGAGGGCAAACTCAGGAACATTGGGCAATACCAACGGACGCTGAAGGATTTTAGCGATTAATTTTGTGAGTTCTATTTGTTGTACAGGATTTGGTGCCACAGCATTGTAAACACCTTCTAATTTTGATTCCAACACAAACATAAATAAGCGTACTAAATCATCAATATGAATCCAAGATTGCCACTGATCTCCAGAACCTAAAGCGGCACCAAAATAGTTTTTAATAGGACCCATAATTTTAGGCAATGCACCTTCATGCGTATCCAATACAATTCCAATGCGCAACGCCGTTGTTTTGACATCGAGAGATTGGAAGGGTTTTAAACTGCCTTCCCAAGACTTCACAACGCTTCGTAAAAAACTGGCGTCGGTTCCTTGAAATTTTTCATCGTAATAACGTGTTTTAGAATCTGGATAGATTCCAATCGCACTTGCAGAAATGATATGTTTGACAGTAAATTTATGGGTTTCGATACTTGAATGCAACAACGCTAAGGCATCCGTTCGGCTGGACAGAATAGATGCTTTAGTACTATTGCTCCAACGTTGGGCAATGGAAGATCCTGCTAAATTGAGAATCACTTCTACGCCTTCAAAACAGTCGACATCGATTGCATTTTCTTGTGGGTTCCAATAAAATCCTTTGTAGTTTGTTTGAGACTCAATCTTGGATTTCCGAGTGGTTAAATAATGTACCGTATAGCCATCGGCTAAGCATTGTTTTACCAACGCTTTTCCTACCAATCCAGTAGCTCCAGTAATTAAGAGTGTTTGTCCCATCCTCACAAAACTAGTGATAACACCTTCTAAATAAATGAATTCAGATAGGTTTAACAATACTTTAAGCTTCCGATCCTATTTATTAGGGAAACACTAACAATGTTCTGGGGACTTGGTGGCTCTCAACATCTCGCGTTTTCCGGGAGGGCCTTCCAAACGTTCGACCACAAAACCGACGGCCTGCATCGCACGACGCACACTGCCTTTGGCTGCATAGGTGACCAAAACACCGTTATTTTTTAAGGCATTAAACATGATTCTAAAAATAGATTCTGTCCATAAATCAGGTTGAACTCGAGCGCCAAACGCATCAAAATAAATGAGATCAAATGCATTTTCATCTTTTATATCTGTGAAAAACTGTTGTCGTTTTTTTAAGGAGAAATGAGAAGTGACAGAATGTAATTCTTCCCATGTAAACTCATGTAATGCATCAAAAATAGCTTGTTGATTTGGATCGATTAGAGATGCATAATTTAATTGTGACAATTCTTCTGCCAAAACAGGATACGCTTCAACGCCTTCGTAGTGGATTTTAACGCCCTGCGTTGGCGCTTCCAAAGCCGTCACAAATGCATTGAGCCCTGTTCCAAATCCAATTTCAAGAATATGAACAGCTGTTGGCTTGTGTGAATTTAGAAAATGATGCAGCCCTGTTTTGAGAAACACATGTTGCGATTCTTGAATGGCACCATGAATCGAATGGTATTGCTCGTCCCAATCTTCAATTTGAATGGTTTTTGAGCCATCAGAAGTGGTGATGATGCTTCGCTTCATAAGTGATTAATTTGCTAAAAGCACACCATCGGCTTCAAAACTATAAGTAAGTTCTGGAGCTACTATGGCTTCAATTTCCAATTCTGAGGCACCTGCATCTTCGGCATAATGCTTTAAATCTGCAACAGAAGTTTCAGAAATAGTGGCGTATCCATTAATAATAACATCGCCTTTCGCATCCAAAGGCATGAAAAATCCATAATCTTTAAAACGGACCATGAGGTCTTTTTCGTCGCCCAAATCGAGGGTCATCCAACAGCCTTTTTTGGTGCATACTTCTTTGATTGTCCCCTGTACTTTCGTGAACAACGTATCTGTTTTTTTCATTGTTGAAAATGACATCGCTAAGTCGTTCATTGGAAGTACTGATTGTGCATCCAAAGCAGCACCATACACTTCGTAAACTGTCGAGCCTACTTGCACGGGCGACTGTGCCGGTTGGACTTTTTGTTTACAGGAATGTAATGAGATCGCTAGTATTATAATTAGAAGTGTATTTTTCATTGGTTTGATTTAAATTTTAAATAACGCATAAATATAAGAACTTTTGAAAGAATGATATTGTCGAAGCATTTATTTCTGTAAATTTGTATTTAAGAAATGTTTAAAGCCAACAAATGAATACAATCAAAGTAACTCCTACAACAGCATCAAAAATCAACAGCATTGATTTTAAAAACCTTGGATTTGGTACCGTTTTTTCTGACCATATGTTGGTCTGTGATTATAAGAATGGCGCCTGGGGTACTCCTGAAATTGTGCCTTTTCAACCCATTTCATTAATGCCTTCTGCAAAGATTTTCCATTATGGACAATCAATTTTTGAGGGGATGAAAGCTTATAAAGATGCGGATAAAAAAACATGGTTGTTTCGTCCGGATGAAAACTTTAAACGTTTTAATATTTCTGCCAAACGCTTGTCAATTCCCGAATTACCAGAAGCGGTATTTATGGAAGGTTTAAAAGCATTGCTTAAGGTGGACGAACAATGGATTCCGACACAAGACGGAAGCTCACTTTACCTCAGACCCATCATATTTGCTACAGGCGAAGGCTTTCATGCCTCTCCAGCAGATGCTTATAAATTCATGATTTGCACAGCCCCTTCGGGAGCTTATTTTGCAGGCAAAGTAAAAGTACTTATTGAACAAAAATACTCACGTTCCGCGAATGGCGGTGTAGGATATGCGAAGGCAGGTGGTAATTATGCTGGGCAGTTTTACCCGACACAATTAGCGATTGACAAAGGGTATGACCAAGTGATTTGGACGGATGACAATACGCATGAATATATTGAAGAAGCGGGCGCGATGAACATATTTGTTCGTATTAACGATACGCTTATCACAGGACCAACAAGTGATCGAATTTTGGATGGCATCACAAGAAAAAGTATTCTTGACATTGCCAAAGACGAAGGCATCAAGGTTGAAGTCCGAAAATTCACCGTCACCGAAATTGTCGAAGCGTCTAAAAATGGTAGTTTAAAAGAAATGTTTGGCGCAGGAACTGCGGCTGTTATTTCTCCAATTGCGACTTTTGGATTTAAAGACACCGATTACGACTTGCCAGAACTTGAAAACCCAGTTGCGTTAAAATTAAAAAAACGCATCATGGACATTCAAACAAACAAAGCGGAAGATTTATTTGGCTGGACTGTAAACGTATAAATTCTAAGACTCCAAAATCTCTTGGATATTGGGCTTAAAATAGTGCGGACCTTTCAGTACTTTTCCGTCTTCGCGGTAAATAGGTTGGCCATCCTCGCCTAATTTGCTCATATTGCTGCGTTGAATTTCCTCAAAAACAGCTTCTATTTTGTGCTGCATTCCATGTTCAATAATTGTCCCACAGAGAATATAAAGCATATCCCCCAAGGCATCGGCAACTTCTACCATATCGTTGTTATTGGCGGCTTCTAAATACTCTTCATTTTCTTCTTTCATTAAATCAAAACGAAGCGTGTTTTTGGCTGTGCCTAAATCGGCTTTGAGAGAGGTTCTATAGCCAATTTTGAAGGCTTCATGGAATTCTTGAACTGCTTTTATTTTAGATTTCATCAATTTAATTTTTATACATTTTAACGCCTCAAAGAAGAGGGATCAAACATGCTGTGATTCTTATAATTTTTTATAAATTTGACTGAATTTATAAGTCTAAAAATACACAATTATGTTCAGTCAAGGACAACTTACTTTCGGAATCCTATTTGCCATTGTTTTTATGGGTGTTATCATCTATGCCTACCGCAAGGATTTTAACCTTCATCAAAAATATTACAAAGGAAGTTTATGGGTGTTACTGGCTTTTGTTAGTTTTATCGCAGGCATCGCTGCTATCAAATTTATTTTAGGCTACTAAAAAAAGTCACTTACCTTTTTAGATAAGTGACTTTTGAATTGTATTGAATTAAATCTCCTTAGTTAACTTCTGGCAAAAAGCCGTAGTTCTCAGAATAATACAACATCTGACCTACAAAACTCTCTACATACTTTACCTCAATTGAAGTAATCGCACCCTCGGCATCTGTTTGTGGCACCAACACTGGATTCACAAAACCACCATAGGCTGCAGATTTAAATTGTTTATTACGTTCTAAAACTTCTGCATGGATCACTTGGTTTACTTTCACGCCATATCCTTCTACCAAGTCTTGCACTGCTGCAAAATCACCTTCAGACTTGATACGCTGAGTTTCGCGCAATAACTGACCGAATAAATCGTGTAGTTTTTCATAATCATTGATATTGAAATACGTTTTCCCATCACGGATTACTTTTTCAATCACATTGTCCTTAAGTCCTTTTTCATACGCCCAAGCACTCACCCACTGACGGTTTCTCATGTGCGCTTCTTCTACATCATCTCCTAAGTTCAAACGAATCAATTGAGTCATTAAACCATTTCTGATATAGCCATCAAAAGCCGCCATTCCAACAGCTTTCCAATCTTTTACCAAGCCTAATTCTTGTAATTTCGGATTGTATAAATAATAAAGACCTACCAAATCAGCACGTCCTTCTTCTAAAGTAGAAGCGTAATTTTTTAAAGTTTCTTTAGTTTCACCAACGCCTGGGTTTAATTGTCCCGATGCATGTCCCACAACTTCGTGAAGTGCCGTGTGTAACTTATCGCCTAGTTGACCGTATTTTTTCTCTAGCTCATATTCTTCATCGTCATGTACAAATTCTTTAAGTCTTCCAGAACTTCCAGAATTGTTATACGCATTTGTGATGTTTCCTAAAGAAACGGACTTACTTCCAACCTCAGCACGAATCCAGTTCGCATTTGGAAGGTTCACCCCAATTGGAGTGGTTGGCGACGCATCGCCTGCTTCTCCTGCAACATTGACTGTTTTATAACTCACGCCTACAACATTTTCCTTTTTATGTTCTGGAAATAATGGTGAATTGTCCTCGAACCATTGTGCATTTTTAGACAAGACTTCCATTTTTGAAGACATGTCAAAATCTTTAATTTGAACAATCGTTTCGTAAGAACCTCTGTACCCTAAAGGATCGTTATAAACTTCAATAAAACTATTGATGTAATCTATATTTCCTTCCGTTGCGGCAGTCCATGCGACGTTGTAATCGTCCCATATTTGTAAATCGCCTGTATTGTAATATTTTATGAGCAATCCTAAAGCATCGCCTTGTGCTTGATTTTCTGCAACTCCTTTGGCCAACTCTAACCACTTAACAATTTCATCAATCGCTACGCCATACAAGCCACCTGATTTATACACACGTTCTTGTAACTCCCCATTAACTTTTACAAGCTGTGAATTTAAACCATGAGATAAAGGTTTTTTAGGATTTGGCGATTTGATTTTAGAATAAAACGATTCTACATCTGCGTTTGTCACACCAGGTCCGTAGAAGTTAACAGCAGAAGCAGCTACATTGTCTACCCCTTTGGCTTGATTTACTTTCTTAGCATCTACATCATTAAAAATCACTTCAAAAGCTTCGCCTTCTAAAACTGTATTTGAATCGGCTAAAATAGACGTTAGATATTCCGAAGAAAAATCAGGTTTCATTTTCGCATTGCTATAATGGTGATGAATTCCGTTACTGAACCAAACACGTTTCATATAAACTTCAAAAGCCGTCCAATCTGCAGTGGTTTTATCACCCTTAAAATTGGTGTATACACTTTCGAGTGCCGTACGGATAGTTAAATTATGTCGGTAATTTTGATCCCACATAATGTCACGACCTGACAAACCTGCTTTGGTTAAATAGTAAACAAGTTTTTGTTCTTTCAAGGTTAAATTCTCCCATCCTGGGATTTGATAACGTAATACTTTCAGGTCTGCAAATTGCTCAACCATAATAGGGAAATTTTCTTCAGCACTAACAGTGATAAAGTTGGAATCCATAACTTCTGAGTTGTTCTCAGTTTTGCAGGACCAAAAAAATTGAGCTAATACAATCGAGCCCAATGCGATTTTAGATAATAGTTTCATTTGATTTTAAATTTAAGTTTAATAGTTTGTTTGAGAGATAATTCAAATATCAACGAATATAATGTATTTTCATCAACTAATAAAAATCATTTTTTGTTGTTACTAAGAAATCTATTTTTAATTTAGCGGAAACTATAAATAAATAAACCATCCATCACTTAATCTTGATACCCAAGAAAATGATTAAATGGATGTAACATTCTTGCACTGAGCGCAGTCGAAGTGTGACCTTAAAAAACAATAAATAAAAACACATGAAGCAAGTTTTATTAGTCTTTATAGGCGGTGGCGTTGGAAGTGCACTGCGATATCTGGTCGGAAAGTTTTTAAAGACTTCCACTTCTGGGTTTCCTTGGGGTACTTTTTCTGTAAACGTACTGGGCAGTTTGCTCATCGGAATTTTGATGGGTGTTGCCTTAAAAAATAGCAGTTTTTCCGAAAATCAAACCTTGCTTTTGATCACCGGGTTTTGTGGCGGCTTTACCACCTTTTCAGCCTTTGCGTATGAAAATCAAGTGTTTCTAAAAGAAGGTGATTTTACAAGTTTTTTCATATATACCTTAGGCTCAATTACCCTTGGACTTGCAGCCGTGTTTTTAGGTCTTTTTATCTCCAAAAGTTTTTAATGGTCTTTAAAGCGTTTGACACCTGCATTCATTTTTAGAGGAAGGTAATTTTCTCTCGGCACAATTGGGCAGGAATATTTTTCATTGTAAGCACAGTAAGGATTGTAGGATTTATTAAAATCGATCGTCATCTTATCACCCGTAGGAATACTTAAATCAATATAGCGACCACCTCCATAGGTTTCCGTTCCGTTTGTGTCATCCAAAAAAGGAAGAAATAAATAGTCCGATTCAACCTCATCATCTGGGTCTGGCGCGCCTTGATACACGTTTAATTTATAAGACTCCTTATTAATAGTGAACGACAAAACTCCATAAACGCGTTCTTTAGTCACCCGTTTGGTAGTGGTTTTCATATCAAAAAAAGGAGTGTTTGGAGTACGCATTAATTCCGCTTCTACAACAAACAGAGAATCAATAGGAAAAAAGACAAGGCCTTCAAATGCTTTTAAATCCTTGGATTTTAAGGGAGATTTAGAGGCGTCTTTAAAAAAACTATTTTGTTCAGTTTGAAATTCCGACTGTGCTTTTAAAGGTCGTTTTTGAGATTGGCAACCTACTAAAAATAAGAGTGCTAAGACACTATAAAAAATAGAGTTCGTTTTCATCTGGGTATATTTTATTATTTGTTCATGAATATAAAAATACAATTACTTTTTTAATATGGGACGATTCGACACCACATTTGAAAGAATAATTTGAGTTTTAGTTTCTCCGTATGTGATCAGTTGGTCAATCAGTTTTTCGAGGTGACGTTGGTTTTGAAGCACCACTTCCATCACAATATTTTCGTTTCCAGTAATGCGGTAACAGTTGATGACTTCGTCCAAAGTTTTCACTTTGTGTAAAAAGGGTTGAAGCCGCCCCATAAATGCACGGACAGTAATCAAGGCTCTGAAATCGTAACCCAACTCAAAATGGGAAACTTTGGCATAATAACCATCTATAATACCGGCATCTTCCAGTTTTTTGATACGTTCTGTAACTGCGGGAGATGAAATCCCAACTTGGTTGGCAATCGCCGTATTGGAGACACGTGCATTGCATTGCAGTTGTTCTAGAATTTTTGAATGTAAAGCGTCTAACTTCATATTTAAAGTATTTCTGATAAAAATATTAAAAATTAAATAAATAAACATATATTACTTTAAATATTAAATATAGATTCATCTTTTTTTGCTCTAATTTTGAGGTAATTATTATTCTAATCATGGTGTTTCAAAGTTCCTCAGAATTGAATACAGCTTTTTATAAAAAAGCAGTGGAAATAGGATCTCTTTCTAAGGTAATCTCAGATTATTTGAGAGCCGATCTTTCAGTTTTGAAACCCAACGGACGCGAAGACACCAATATCTATTTTTCTGGCGATATCAGACGGCAATCAGATTCATTAGCCCCTGAGATTATTAAAGCCGCACAGGAACCGTTTTCAGAACAGAAACACAAGCATGCCGAAACCTTAAAATGGCTCACCAACGGATTGTTTATCAACTGCCGTCGTTTGGAAAAATGCAATAGTGATGGGCGTGAGTTTATGTCCATCCTCAATAGAGAATTAAAGAAATTCAAGAAACTTCAGAAAACTTGGATGCTGACTATTTAAGAAAGTCTGTACTTAATTTTTAGGCATTAAAGCTGCCATTTCTAACTGTAGGGTTTGAGCTTTTTGAGCTGCTTGCGTTGCAAAGTCACGGTCCGAAGATGCATAAATAATCCCTCTAGAAGAGTTTACCAAAAGTCCGATTTTTGCATTCATTCCGTATTTACAGACCTCAGCCAGACTCCCGCCTTGCGCACCAACGCCAGGAACTAATAAAAAACTATTGGGAACTATCTTTCTGATTTCAGCAAAATAAGACGCTTTGGTAGCACCCACTACATACATTAAATTTTCAGAATTTTTCCAACTTTTCGAGGTTTCTAGTACGGATTGATAAAGCGGTTTCCCATCTGTTGTAAGCGTTTGAAAATCATAAGCACCGGCATTGGATGTTAAGGCCAGCATAATGGTATGCTTATCTTGAAATTCTAAAAAGGGCTCAATCGAATCTTTGCCCATATAAGGCGCAACCGTCACACTGTCAAATGCTAAATCTTCAAAAAAGGCCTTCGCATACATGCTACTGGTATTCCCAATATCGCCACGTTTAGCATCGGCAATGGTGAAAATTTCTGAGTAATTTGTATTTAGATAGCTGATTGTTTTTTGAAGCGACTTCCAACCTTTTAAGCCATAGGCTTCGTAAAATGCAGTATTCGGTTTATAAGCCACACACAAGTGATGCGTGGCATCAATAATTGCTTTGTTAAACTCAAAAATAGGGTCTTCTAATTCTAACAAATGAGACGGTATTTTAGTCAAATCGACGTCCAATCCAATACAAAGAAAGGATTGTTTTTTTATGATTTCAGAAACAAGTGCTTGAGTCGTCATATACAATTAGATTGCGCCAGTATCTGCTTTGAGTTTTTCGGTATTTTCAGCCATCATCAATTCGCTGATTATTTTCTGGATATCCCCGTTAATAATGTTTGACAAATCATACAATGTCAATCCAATACGGTGTTCAGTGACGCGTCCTTGCGGATAGTTATAGGTTCTAATTTTGGCACTTCGATCTCCTGAAGATACCATGCTCATTCGTTTCTCAGAATCCGCGGCTTGTTTTTTAGCCAATTCCATTTCATACAAACGAGACCTTAATACTTTCAGTGCTTTTTCTAAATTTTTATGAGATGATTTTTGATCTTGACAGCTTACAATCATTCCCGTTGGCTCGTGGTGTAATTTGATTGCTGAATAGGTGGTATTCACCGACTGACCTCCTGGGCCTGTGGAAGTGGTACGCTCAATTCTGACTTCTGTCATATCAAGTTGTACATCAAATTCTTCAGCTTCAGGCAACACAATCACCGAGGCTGCACTTGTATGTACACGTCCTTGGGTTTCTGTTTGTGGTACACGTTGTACACGGTGTACGCCAGCTTCAAATTTTAAGGTTCCGTATACATCTTCACCACTGACTTCAAAAATAACTTCTTTAAAACCTCCGGAGGTTCCGTGGTTAAAATCTACAATATCAACTTTCCAACCTTTGGATTCACAATATTTTGTGTACATCCGATGTAAATCTCCAGCAAAAATACTGGCTTCATCCCCTCCAGCTCCAGCACGGATTTCCATGACTACATTCTTAGCGTCATCGGGATCTTTTGGAATGAGAAGCACTCTCATTTCTTCTTCAAGGGCAGGAATTTGAGCCTTGGCTTCTTCCATTTGCATCTTGGCCATTTCAACCATTTCAGCATCACTCCCATCAGAAATAATTTCTTGAGCTTCTTCGACATTAGACATTAAACCCTCATAAATGAGCCCTTTGTCTACCATCTTTTTTAAATCTTTATATTCTTTATTTAGCTGCACATAGCGTTTCTGATCGGATATGATATCCGGCTGGATGATCAAATCATTTATTTCATCGAAACGTTGCTTAACTATTTGTATTTTTTCTAACATCTACTTGGAGAATTATGTTGCAAAAGTACTGTTTTTTATGGATTCAGAGTCGTTCAAAAGCCAACCTAATATTCAAACGTCCCAAACGCACTTTGAATGGTCAGTTTTTTAGCGTCTGCTGCTTCAACGCGTCCTACAATTTGAGCGTCCACATTGTATGATTTTGAGATGGCTATAATCGCATCTGCAATATCGGGTTTCACATAGAGTTCCATGCGGTGGCCACAATTAAATACTTGATACATTTCTTTCCAATCGGTATTGGATTGTTCTTGTATCAGCTTAAACAGCGGTGGCACTGCAAACATATTGTCTTTAATGATATGTAAATTTTCTACAAAGTGAAGGATTTTAGTTTGAGCTCCGCCACTACAATGCACCATTCCATGAATTGAATCGGAAGTATAGCGCTCTAAAATCGTTTTGATAATGGGCGCATAAGTTCTTGTTGGCGACAATACTAACTTCCCTGCATCTATAGGAGAATCTTCAACGGCATCGGTTAATTTTACGTTTCCTGAATAGATCAATTCTTTAGGAACGGCCGCATCAAAACTTTCGGGGTATTTGTCTGCTAAATAATGTCCAAATACGTCATGTCTTGCAGAAGTCAATCCATTACTTCCCATCCCACCATTATAGGATGTTTCATAGGTTGCTTGACCAAAAGAAGCCAGTCCAACAATCACATCGCCGGGCTGGATATTCGCATTGTCAATCACTTTGTTTCTGGGCATTCTGGCAGTAACTGTGGAATCCACAATAATGGTTCTTACCAAATCACCAACATCTGCCGTTTCGCCACCTGTCGCATGAATGGTCACTCCAAATCCCTTAAGATCTTCGATGAGTTCTTCTGTTCCATTGATAATAGCGGAAAGCACCTCGCCCGGAATGACATTTTTATTACGTCCTATGGTGGAAGATAGCATGATATGATCGGTCGCACCTACACATAATAAATCATCAATATTCATGATGAGCGCATCTTGAGCAATTCCTTTCCAAACTGAAATATCGCCGGTTTCTTTCCAGTACATATAGGCCAAAGAACTTTTTGTCCCCGCACCGTCGGCGTGCATAATGAGGCAATACTCTTCATCGTTCGTTAAATGATCGGGCACAATTTTACAAAAGGCTTGTGGGAACAATCCTTTGTCTATATTTTTTATCGCGTTATGTACATCTTCTTTGGATGCCGAAACACCTCGTTGTGCGTAGCGTTTACTAATCTCGTTCCCCATAAAAATTATTTGAAATACAAAAGTAAGAAAGTATTTAAGAAAAAGGCTAAAGAGAATAGAAAATAGAGTCAAGAGAATAGAATAGAGAGAAAAGAAAAAAGAGTCAAGAGCCATGATGTATGACGTCAATTTATGATGTAATAAAAAAAGATGTAAAACTTTTTTTCGGTACTTCAATACAACAAAACTTCGACACTTTTCACTTCAACAAGCACTTTGACTAGACTATCTTCAGTAGGCTCATGAAAAACAGACAGACGACAACACGCACAACAAGGGGCTTAAGCCCCTTGTGACCCAATAGTGAGAGTTCTTAGCTTTCGTTTTAATTCTTAGTACTTTATACTTTGTACTCTGTACTTAATACTCATTTTGTCTT
>Ga0209632_10003669_pt1 | contig 13914 bp, 19 predicted proteins | sample COG_10_FD_184754 | JGI IMG/M metagenome (GOLD analysis project Ga0209632, IMG submission 184754) | Pelagic Microbial community sample from North Sea - COGITO 998_met_10 (SPAdes) (version 2) | ecosystem: Environmental > Aquatic > Marine > Neritic zone/Coastal water | place: Helgoland, sampling... | reverse complement strand
AGACCGCCAGCTAAGGTCCCCAATACCAATTAAGTGGGAAACGATGTGGGAAGGCTTAGACAGCTAGGAGGTTGGCTTAGAAGCAGCCACCCTTTAAAGAAAGCGTAATAGCTCACTAGTCGAGTCGGCCTGCGCGGAAGATGTAACGGGGCTAAATTGGTAACCGAAGCTGCGGATGCATGCTTGCATGCATGGTAGAGGAGCGTTCTGTAAGCCGTTGAAGGTGAACCGGGAGGTTTGCTGGAGGTATCAGAAGTGCGAATGTTGACATGAGTAACGATAAGGGGGGTGAAAAACCTCCCCGCCGGAAGATCAAGGTTTCCTGCGCAACGCTAATCGGCGCAGGGTAAGTCGGCCCCTAAGGCGAGGGCGAAAGCCGTAGTCGATGGAAAGCAGGTTAATATTCCTGCACTTTGTTTTACTGCGATGGAGGGACGGAGAAGGCTAAATCATCAGGGCGTTGGTTGTCCCTGTTTAAGGCAGTAGGCTGGAATCTTAGGCAAATCCGGGATTCTAAGGCCGAGAGCTGATGACGAGTGCCCAAGGGCACGAAGTGATTGATGCCATGCTTCCAAGAAAAGCTTCTAAGCTTCAGGTAAAACAGAACCGTACTGTAAACCGACACAGGTGATCAGGTAGAGAATACCAAGGCGCTTGAGAGAACTCGGGTGAAGGAACTAGGCAAAATGGTACCGTAACTTCGGGAGAAGGTACGCCGGTTTTGGTGATGAGACTTGCTCTCTAAGCTGAGGCCGGCCGAAGTGACCAGGTGGCTGCGACTGTTTATTAAAAACATAGCACTCTGCAAACACGTAAGTGGACGTATAGGGTGTGACGCCTGCCCGGTGCCGGAAGGTTAATTGATGGGGTTATCTTCGGAGAAGCTCTTGATCGAAGCCCCGGTAAACGGCGGCCGTAACTATAACGGTCCTAAGGTAGCGAAATTCCTTGTCGGGTAAGTTCCGACCTGCACGAATGGCGTAACGATGGCCACACTGTCTCCACCCGAGACTCAGTGAAATTGAAATCGCGGTGAAGATGCCGTGTACCCGCGGCTAGACGGAAAGACCCCGTGCACCTTTACTATAGCTTCACACTGGACTTTGATTTAATTTGTGTAGGATAGGTGGGAGACTTTGAAGCGTGATCGCTAGATTGCGTGGAGTCGACCTTGAAATACCACCCTGATTACGTTGAGGTTCTAACTCAGGTCCGTTATCCGGATCGAGGACAGTGTGTGGTGGGTAGTTTGACTGGGGCGGTCTCCTCCCAAAGAGTAACGGAGGAGTACGAAGGTACACTCACCATGGTCGGAAATCATGGAATGCGTATAAAGGCAGAAGTGTGCTTGACTGCGAGCCCGACGGGGCGAGCAGGGACGAAAGTCGGTCTTAGTGATCCGGTGGTTCTGTATGGAAGGGCCATCGCTCAACGGATAAAAGGTACGCCGGGGATAACAGGCTGATACTCCCCAAGAGTTCACATCGACGGGAGTGTTTGGCACCTCGATGTCGGCTCATCACATCCTGGGGCCGAAGCCGGTCCCAAGGGTATGGCTGTTCGCCATTTAAAGTGGTACGCGAGCTGGGTTTAGAACGTCGTGAGACAGTTCGGTCCCTATCTGCCGTGGGCGTATGAGATTTGAGAGGAGCTGCTCCTAGTACGAGAGGACCGGAGTGGACGAACCTCTGGTGTTCCGGTTGTCACGCCAGTGGCATTGCCGGGTAGCTACGTTCGGAAAGGATAACCGCTGAAAGCATCTAAGCGGGAAGCCCCCCTCAAGATGAGATCTCACTAATCTTATGATTCTGAAGGACCCTCGAAGACTACGAGGTTGATAGGCTGGGTGTGTAAGCGTTGTGAGGCGTTGAGCTAACCAGTACTAATTGTCCGTGAGGCTTGACCATATAATCGAGCGTAGGCTGATTATTTGGGCGTGTCTTGTCATCTAATCTTAAGGATATTTTTTGGGTGCCTGAAAAAAGGGTGCCTTAACGTCTGCTAAGACAAGCAGATGGACACATCTAATCAATCTCTGAATAAGTTAAGAACCCGTTGTTGGCTCCCGATGTGGTGCCACGATGGCTGACTGTTTTTCTGCTGGCATTTCGATGGCGGCCTACAGTTTTGCCTGATAACAATAGCGAGTTGGTACCACCTGATCCCATTCCGAACTCAGAAGTGAAACGACTCAGCGCCGATGGTAGTGTGGGGTTTCCCCATGTGAGAGTAGGTCATTGTCAGGCTTCTATTAGAAAACCCCGCTATCCGCGGGGTTTTTTTTTGAATTGAAAATACTCGGCCTAGATCCGGGTGTTGAAGACATTATTATTCCTTTGCCTGACAGGTGGCTAGCGGCTAAGTTAAGGGTCTTTGTGGCTAAAGAGTGCGCAATGAACGGATTGGACGAGATTGTCAAAATCATTGATCAAATATCCGCGGAAGGCTCGATCGACCTCGCAAGCTGGCCAGCGTCTGCACCTTTCACACCTGAACTTCTAGGATTGGTTAAGGCGCCGTCCGGTCGTCTAGGTTGGCCAGCCACGCCGCAGTTATTAGATGTCGCGTTGTTGCAGGATAGTTATCCTGAGCTTGCGGTGAGATACCTGCCGATCATTGACTCGACCAATACTGCGCTCGTCAAAGCCTCTGCAACAGGTAGTATTGCAAACACGTTATACCTTACTGAGTTTCAATATGGCGGGAGAGGTCGCCGCGGTCGCACCTGGCTGTCACCTTTTGCGCGTAATCTGGCGGTGACATTAGGGTTCGCCTGCGCTCGGCCGGTTGGTGATATCGGCGGGCTGAGTTTGGTGGTCGGGCTTGCATTGGCAGAAACGTTGGTGTCTTTGGGTGTCGATGATGTTGAGCTAAAGTGGCCGAACGACGTGTTGGTGCGCGGTTGTAAAGTGGCTGGAATTCTCATTGAGCTGGTGGAGCGGGACGGAGCCGCTGAAATAGTGGTTGGCATTGGCGTCAACGTTCACATTAACCAGGACGAGCGTGAGTTAATTGAACAGCCGGTAATCGATTTGGCCGAGCTAGGTGTGATGGATACACGCACCACCCTAGTCGGTCTGGTTGTCCAGAATGTGCGACGGTTTGTTGAGCATTTTGAAGCGGAGGGTTTTCTGCCGTTCAAGCGCGCTTTTGATCAGCGACATGCGCTCCATGGTAAAGACTGCACAGTGATATACGGCGCAACACGCGTCACAGGCACGGTAAACGGGGTAGGCGAACAGGGGGAATTAGTGTTTGATACCAAAGAAGGTGAAAAACGGTTCTATGGTGGTGAAGTTTCATTACGAGGAAAGTTGCGCTGAAACAATATTTCTGGTGGCTGCGGCCGCGACTCAAAATTTTTGTTTTTGGTCTGTTGACGGTAAATGTCGTCGTCTTTACCGCGCTGTTTGTGGGTGCGCCTGCAGGCGAGTCGCCGTCTGGTCCGGCCGAGCGTGATTCTCTCGGTATTGTGCTGGTTTCGGAGGCGCCCGGCACGGATTTGCGTTTACGTTTGCCACCGGCGCCGCCGCCCGTTATCTGTCGCCTATGGGGGGCGGAGAATGATCCCGCTGCGCTGCGGGATCTTGAGCAACAATTAACAAAAGACGAGATCAAGCCGGCTGTCGTCGCCCGAGAGGTCGACTTAGAACCAAAATACAGAGTCATCGTGGGTAATTTAAGTACCGTATCTGACCGAAATAATATTGTAAGCGCGCTTGCCGCTGCGAAAATTGACTCTTATGCGCTGAAACGTCGGGGTAATCAATTCCCTATTTCGGTTGGCGTTTATGTTCAGGAACGGTTCGCTAAAGATCAATATGAGCAGATTAGTGCGTTGGGCTTTGACGCGTCGCTGGAGCGTATCCCTCGCAAAGAAACGGTCTTCAGCTTAGCCGCTGAGGTGCCCGCTGGCTCTGCTTGGTATAAAAGTTCAATTGGCGGTTGCGATACGATTGCGTCAAGCGATTAGTTTCTATATGATCCCGCTCCCGTTTTGGCCGCCATAGCTCAGCAGGTAGAGCAGCTCACTTGTAATGAGAAGGTCCCGAGTTCGATTCTTGGTGGCGGCACCATAGGGAAACCGATCAGGGTTTGATTGGTCGAATTCGGCGGGAATAAGGGTGTACCAAGGCCCTCAACGTCAGCGGGAACGTATGGCGTTAAACGGGTGAGATGAGGCATCATAGAACTGTCTGCGGGGCAGTTCTATAATGCTTATTGCGGTGATATCAGAGGGATTGCAGGGTATTATAAAAAGTTAAAAGGTGGGGTTCCCGAGCGGTCAAAGGGATCAGACTGTAAATCTGACGGCTAAGCCTTCGAAGGTTCGAATCCTTCTCCCACCACCATTACGACCGCCTGGCAAGGTGTAGGGACGCTTATAGAAGCGATTGAGTAAAGTTAAATCGGTGCGGGTATAGTTCAAAGGTAGAACCTCAGCCTTCCAAGCTGATGATGCGGGTTCGATTCCCGCTACCCGCTCCACTTAGAGATGGTGCGCGCATCAGCCGGAATGAGTGAGCTGAAGCCGGCGCCGTCGGAGCTTGCGCTCACATAGCTCAGTCGGTAGAGCACTTCCTTGGTAAGGAAGAGGTCATCGGTTCAAATCCGATTGTGAGCACCAATTGGCCTGTTGAGGATAACTTCAACAAGGACATCGGTTGATTACGTCTCCCGCGCGATGTGGTAGGTGACGGGATCGCCAAAAAAGGAAGGTAGTGGGGTTTTCTCACTAACGAATGTTAACTATCTGGGCATATTTGAGGATGAATCATGGCCAAAGCTAAATTTGAAAGAACCAAACCGCACGTAAACGTTGGGACAATTGGTCACGTTGACCATGGTAAAACGACACTCACGGCGGCATTGACAAAGGTATGTGCGGAGAAGTTTGGTGGAGAGCTAAAGGCATTTGACCAGATAGACAACGCTCCTGAAGAACGCGCACGTGGTATTACGATTGCGACTTCTCATGTTGAGTACGAGAGCCCTAGCCGGCACTACGCTCACGTTGATTGCCCTGGCCACGCAGATTATGTAAAGAACATGATCACCGGTGCTGCGCAAATGGACGGAGCGATTTTAGTTGTATCTGCGGCTGATGGCCCGATGCCACAAACACGCGAGCATATTCTTTTATCTCGTCAGGTTGGTGTACCGCGTATTGTTGTTTTCATGAACAAAGCGGACATGGTAGACGACGAAGAGCTTTTGGAGCTTGTAGAGATGGAGGTTCGCGAACTTCTGGACGTATACGAATTTCCTGGTGACGACACGCCGATCATTATCGGCAGTGCGTTGAAAGCTTTAGAAGGTGATGAAGGTTACGCGGACAAGGTTGCTGAATTGGTTGAGGCATTGGACTCATATATTCCTGAGCCTGAGCGTGCGGTTGACCAGCCTTTTCTGATGCCGATTGAAGACGTTTTTTCGATTGCTGGCCGCGGCACGGTAGTGACTGGTCGTATTGAGCGCGGCATCGTGAAAGTGGGTGATGAGATTCAGATTGTTGGTGTTAAGGATTCAACGAGCACAACGTGTACGGGTGTTGAGATGTTCCGTAAGTTGCTTGACGAGGGTCGGGCAGGTGAGAACGTTGGTGTGTTGTTGCGAGGTACCAAGCGTGACGAGGTTGAGCGTGGGCAGGTGCTTTCTAAGCCTGGCGCAATTACGCCGCATACGAAGTTTGAAGCCGAAGTTTATGTATTGGGCAAAGATGAAGGTGGTCGTCATACGCCATTTTTCAAAGGATATCGTCCGCAATTTTACTTCCGCACAACGGATGTAACGGGCGCCTGTGAGTTGCCTAAAGACGTTGAGATGGTGATGCCTGGTGACAACGTGAATATGGTTGTTGAGCTGATCTGCCCAATTGCGATGGATGAAGGTTTGCGTTTTGCGATCCGCGAAGGCGGCCGCACGGTTGGTGCGGGTGTTGTTGTGAAGGTGATCGACTAGGCAAAGCGGTCAAAGCGCAGACGCCGGGAGTATGGTTAAGCGGCGAATTAAAAAACGAGTTTATCCGCTTCCCAACGGTTGCACGCATCTCCCCACATCGGTATAGTGCGCGTCCGCTTTCGGGGTGACTCGATGTAGAGAAGCGGGAGATACAGAACGCAGGCAAGGCAGTGGCGATGGACAGGTTTTGGCCATCACCGCTGGAGAGGGCAAATCCGCGAGTGATAAGTTCGTGGTTCACAATCTTTTTGCGCCTTAGGCTTAATGCTTTCGGTCGGGTTCTTTAACAGAAGTAGCGCCAGCTGCAAACTAGAACGACCTGCCGTCCAGCAGACAATGGGCGCAGTGACTGGTCTAAGCTGGAACACCGTAATTTGGGATTGGAGTACGTGTAGGTGCAAAACCAACGCATTCGAATTCGCCTCAAGGCGTTCGATCACCGTTTAATAGACGTATCCACACAGGAAATTGTGGATACCGCGAAGCGCACTGGAGCGCAGGTCAAAGGGCCGATTCCTTTGCCTACGCGTAAAGAGCGTTTCACAGTATTGGTCTCGCCTCACGTGAATAAAGACGCCAGAGACCAATATGAAATACGGACCCACAAGCGTCTTTTAGACATTGTTGAGCCGACAGAGAAGACCGTTGACGCGCTGATGAAGCTCGATCTAGCGGCTGGAGTAGAAGTACAGATTAGTTTGAACTAACGCGATTGCACCGAGGGCCAAGAAAGGGCGGGTCGGTTAGCGTGATGATGCAAATTCACCGATAGATGGCTTTCGATGAATTTAAGAACAAGGCCCCGATAGGGGGCCACTGATAGGCGCAAGTCTAAGCTCAGTCCTTCTGAGCCCAGCAACAGAAAGCTGAGGCCCGTTGAAGGAGTGAGTTTTTGCGCTCTGATAAGAGCCAAAAGGCTTTTTGAATTTGACCAGGGATAAGACCAATGGCGATTGGATTGGTAGGAAAAAAATCGGGCATGACCCGTATTTTCACTGAGGATGGCGACTCGGTTGCAGTGACCGTGATTGAAGCGGCGCCAAATCGAGTGACTCAGATTAAGACCGACGAAACCGACGGTTATATTGCGGTTCAGGTTACCGCTGGCGAGCGCAAACAGAATCGGGTGCGAAAGCCTCAGGCTGGGCATTATGCCAAAGCGAACACAGGTGCTGGGCGTGGACTATGGGAGTTCCGCCTTGCCGATGTCAGCGGAATCGAGTTGGGCTCTGAGTTGGGCGTAGACCAATTTGCGGTTGGTCAAAAGATTGACGTTCAGGGGGTCTCGAAAGGTAAAGGATTTGCCGGTGGTATAAAGCGCTGGAATTTTTCTCACCAAGACAACACCCACGGCAACTCAATTTCGCATCGCGCGCCAGGATCTATCGGCCAGTGCCAGACCCCCGGTCGGGTTTTCAAAGGTAAGAAGATGGCTGGGCATATGGGTGCGGCAAAAGTGACGACACAGAATTTAGAAGTGGTGCAAATAGACACCGACAAGAATTTATTGTTGGTGAAGGGTGCTGTTCCAGGATCGGCCGGGGGAGACGTGTTTATTCGTGCTTCCGTGAAGGCCCGAAGCGGAGGGACTGGTAATGAATCTTAACTTGGCTGCTGATGGCGGTAGCGTTGAAATATCGGACGTTACCTTTGGTAGGGAATTTAATGAGCCGCTCGTGCATCAGGTTGTGGTCGCTCATATGGCAGCGGCTCGGCAGGGAAGTCGTGCACAGAAGACGCGTTCTGAAGTCAGTGGCGGTGGTCGTAAGCCTTGGCGTCAGAAAGGCACGGGTCGTGCTCGAGCCGGCACTATCCGCTCGCCCATATGGCGCGGCGGCGGTGTTACTTTTGCAGCGCGGCCTCAAGACCATTCGACGAAGGTCAATCGGAAAATGTACCGGGGTGCGCTCCGTTGTATCGTTTCGGAACTGATACGCCAAGGACGGTTAGTGGCCGTGGATGAATTCAACGTCGGTGAGCCGAAGACGAAGACGCTTTTGCAGCAGTTGAAGACCCTAGAATTGTCTAGCGTTTTGATTGTTACCCAGGAAGTTGAGCAAAACCTTTATTTGGCCGCGCGCAATGTGAAGGGTGTCGACGTTCGCGACGTACACGGTATCGATCCGGTTAGTCTGATCAGTCACGATAAGGTGTTGATTACCGTGGGCGCGCTTAAGCAACTCGAGGAGGCGTTGGCATGAATCCTGAAAGAATGTTTATTGTTCTGCGCGAACCTCATATCTCAGAGAAGGTTGCGATCCTAGGCGATAAAGCCAACCAGTACGCTTTTAAAGTGGCTGTCGACGCCACTAAAGCTGAGATTCGAGAGGCTGTCGAAACGCTATTTAAGGTGGGAGTGGTCAAGGTGACGACTGCCAATGTTAAAGGCAAGGTCAAGCGGAACGCGCGTGGTGAAACCCGCAGAAAGAATTGGAAAAAAGCATATATCACTGTAGCCGAGGGACAAGAACTCGATTACATGGTTGCGGAATAAGCGGCTAGGCGAGGTTAGGAAAGTTAAATGGCTGTTGTAAAATCTAAACCGACTTCACCAGGGCGCCGATTTGTCGTCCAAGTTGTAGATAAGACCCTGCATAAGGGAGCGCCCTATAAAGGCTTGCTGGAGCCTCAAAGCAAAAGTGGCGGTCGTAATAACGCAGGCCGTATTACCACTCGGCATCGTGGCGGCGGGCACAAGCAGCACTACCGGATTATAGATTGGAAGCGTAATAAAGATGGCATCCCATCAGTTGTGGAACGTATCGAGTACGATCCTAACCGGACGGCACATATTGCGTTAGTCAAGTACGCCGATGGAGAGCGCAGATACATCATTGCGCCTAAAGGGGTGGTTGCAGGTGACGCGCTCATGAGCGGCCCAAGTTCCCCCATCAAGCCAGGTAACGCGATGGCTTTGCGTAATGTGCCAGTGGGTTCGGTGGTGCATTGTGTTGAATTGAAGCCCGGCAAAGGGGCTCAAATGGTGCGCAGCGCGGGCGGGTCGTGTCAGCTAGTCGCTCGAGAGGGCACTTATGCGACTCTTCGCATGCGATCCGGTGAAATGCGCCGCGTCCTCAGCGAGTGCAGGGCGACCCTCGGCGAAGTGGGAAATAGTGAGCACAATTTAGGATCGTTAGGTAAGGCTGGGGCGACCCGGTGGCGCGGTCGTCGACCGACGGTACGTGGCGTGGCGATGAACCCAGTTGATCATCCGCATGGCGGAGGAGAGGGTAAGACCTCCGGTGGTCGGCATCCGGTCACACCTTGGGGTGTGCCGACGAAAGGTCATAAGACTAGAAAAAACAAGCGAACCGACAGCCTAATTGTACGCCGTCGCGGTAAACGTTAGACGTAGACGCAGGGACAGGAGAGAGCTAAGTGCCAAGATCGTTATTTAAGGGACCGTTTATAGACACCCACCTGATGAAGAAGGTGGAGGTTGCTGCGGCGAACAATGAGCGTCGTCCGATTAAGACATGGTCACGCCGGTCGATGATTGTGCCGGAGATGGTTGGGTTGACTATTGCAATCCACAACGGTCGGCAACATGTGCCAGTTTTAGTGAACGAAGATATGGTGGGTCATAAGTTGGGCGAATTTGCCCCAACACGGACCTATCGGGGTCACTCAGCGGACAAGAAAGCAAAGCGGTAACGCTTTAAACGAGAGATAGGAAGGAATGATGGAAGTCAGTGCTACGGCTAACCGGCTCAGAATCTCAGCTCAAAAGGCACGTCTCGTTGCTGATCAGGTGCGCGGTCGGCCGGTTGCTGAGGCGCTGGATATTTTGAATTTCAGTACTAAGAAAGGTGCTGTTTTGGTTCGAAAGGTTGTTGAGTCAGCGATTGCAAATGCTGAAAACAACGAAGGGGCGGATGTTGACGAGTTGATGGTGTCAGAGATTTTTGTCAATGAAGGCCTCACGATGAAACGCATTCGTCCACGCGCCAAGGGGCGAGCGGATAGAATTTTGAAGCGGTCGAGTCACATCACTGTGACTGTGTCCGACGTATAAACAAATATTGAGATAAGTATGGGTCAAAAAGTACATCCGACTGGGATTCGCTTGGGTATTGTCAAAGATCACACGTCAGTGTGGTATGCGGAAAAAGACAACTATGCGAATTATTTGATCAGTGACTTGGAAGTTCGCGACTTTTTGCGCAAGCGACTAGCCGATGCCTCGATCAGCAGGATCGACATTCAGCGTCCTGCGCAGACAGCGCGGCTGACGATTCATACCGCTCGTCCTGGGATTGTCATTGGCAAGAAGGGTGAAGATGTGGAGCGGTTGCGTGTGGAGTTGGCCAAGCGCATGGGAATGCCTGTGCATGTCAATATCGAAGAGATACGCAAGCCCGAGCTGGATGCATTGTTGGTGGCTCAGAACGTTGCGCAGCAGTTGGAGCGTCGGGTGCAGTTTCGTCGGGCAATGCGCCGAGTGATCCAGAATGCGATGCGACTGGGCGCCGAGGGTATAAAGGTCCGTGTTGCTGGACGTCTTGGTGGTGCAGAGATCGCGCGGTCTGAGGTCTATCACGAAGGTCGGGTCCCGCTGCATACGTTACGAGCAGATATTGATTATGCAACCGCTGAGGCACTCACGACCTATGGGATCTTGGGTATCAAGGTCTGGATTTTCAAGGGTGAAGTGATCGCGGGTGCAGAAACAGCAAGCGCACAATAAACGAGTTAGTGGGCGTATAGGGTCCGGAAAGCATTATGTTACAGCCGAAAAGAACTAAATTTAGAAAGATGCACAAAGGCCGCAATCGCGGCTTGGCCGAGCGTGGTAGCAAGGTCAGTTTTGGTGAATATGGACTCAAGGCTATTGGCCGTGGGCGGCTTACCGCTCGCCAAATTGAGGCCGGTAGACGGGCGATGGTGCGTCATATCAAGCGTGGTGGTAAGACTTGGATAAGGGTATTTCCGGATAAGCCGATTACGAAAAAGCCCCTAGAAGTTCGGCAGGGTAAAGGCAAGGGCAGCGTTGAGTACTGGGTAGCGCAGATCCAGCCGGGTCGTGTGCTCTACGAGATGGAAGGGGTTTCCGAAGAGTTGGCACGCGAAGCATTTGCGTTAGCTGCTGCGAAGCTGCCCTTTAAAACCGTATTTGTTAAACGGACGGCATTGTAATGAAAGCGCAGGAGTTAAGAGAAAAGTCAGTCGACGAGCTGAATGTTGAGTTGTTGCGTTTGCGTCGAGAAGAATTTGTGTTGCGGATGCAGGTGGCCAGCGGTCAGATTGGTCAAAGTCATATGGTTAAAGAACTGCGCCGGGACGTCGCCCGCGTGAAAACGCTAATGAAGGAGAAGGCTAATGACTGAAGCCGTTGAAACGCGTCAGTCCAACCCGCGTACGATTTCCGGGGTTGTCGTCAGTGACAAGATGGAAAAGACGATCACCGTTCGCGTCGAGCGCCGGGTAAAGCACCCGGTGTACGGCAAGTACGTGCGTAAGTCGTCGAAGTTACACGCTCATGATGAGGATAACACCTGCAAAGTGGGAGACACGGTTACGGTGGTCGAATGTAGGCCGCTGGCAAAAACAAAGACATGGATGCTCAAAAGTGTCGATGATCGAGCAGGCGGAGTCTAAGCAGCCATGATTCAGACAGAAACCATGTTGGAGATCGCCGATAACAGTGGCGCCCGGAAGGTGCAGTGCATCAAAGTATTGGGTGGCTCTAAGCGGCGTTATGCAGGTATTGGAGACATCATCAAGGTGACCGTTAAAGAGGCTATCCCGCGCGGGCGGGTGCGCAAAGGTCAGGTGATGAATGCGGTGGTAGTGCGGACGCGCAAAGGGGTTCGTCGTCCCGACGGGTCTTTGATTAAGTTTGATCAAAACGCGGCAGTTTTGTTGAATCCACAGAACCAGCCGATTGGTACGCGGATTTTTGGTCCCGTTACGCGCGAACTGCGCAACGAGAATTTCATGCGCATCGTTTCGCTTGCGCCCGAGGTTATTTAACGATAACCCCTAAATGTTTCGTAACAGGTTTTTAAGACAGATCAATGTTAAAAATTAAGAAGAACGACGAAGTGGTAGTCCTGGCGGGGCGCGACAAGGGGCGCAGAGGCGAAGTGCTGCGCGTAATGAAAGACGGCCGATTGCTTGTTGCCGGCATTAACATGATAAAGAAGCACACGCGGCCGAACCCGAATACGGGTGAGCAAGGTGGCATTGTCAGCAAGGAAGCACCCATTCAAGTATCTAATGTGGCCATCTGGAACGACGAAGAAGACCGCGCCGATCGAGTGGGCTTCAAAACTGAAGAAGATGGCAAGAAAGTGCGTATTTTTAAGTCTAACGGCAAGGTGGTTGAGGACTGATATGTCTAAACTCTATCAAACATACATTAATGAGATTCGCCCGCAGCTCAAAGACGAGCTAGGGTTGAACAACATCATGTCCGTTCCGCGTATCGAAAAGGTCACGCTGAACATGGGCGTTGGGGATGCCGTTGCTGATCGCAAAGTGATGGACTCGGCGGTAGCGGATATGACTGCAATCGCAGGGCAGCAGCCCATCGTGTGTAATGCACGCAAATCTGAAGCTGGATTTAAAATTCGCGAAGGTTGGCCGATCGGCTGCAAAGTGACGCTTCGCCGGGAGCGCATGTTTGAGTTCATCGAGCGCTTGGTGTCAATTGCGATTCCGCGTATTAGGGATTTTCGCGGTCTGAACCCGAAGTCGTTTGACGGCCGGGGAAATTTCAGCATGGGCGTGACCGAGCAGATTGTTTTTGCGGAGATCGATTACGACAAGATTGACAAGATCCGCGGGTTGAATGTGTGTATTACCACCAGTGCGGAAACCAACGAACATGCTTTGGCGCTGCTCAAAGCGTTTAAATTCCCGTTCCGGGTTTAGTTAAGCAAGGCAGTTAACGAAAGAGAATCCTATGGCTAAAACATCAATGATTGAGCGCGAAAAGAAGCGCGCAAAGACACGCGAAAAGTTCGCTGCGAAGCGCGCCAGCCTCAAGGCAATAATAGCGGATCGCGGTGCATCCGATGAAGATCGCTGGCAGGCGCAGTTGTTGCTTCAGGCGCAGCCTAGAAACGCAAGCGCCGTGCGAGAGCGTCGCCGCTGTCGGGTTTCCGGTCGTCCTCACGGCGTTTATAGAAAATTTGGTTTGGCGCGGACGAAACTCAGAGAAGCTGCTATGCGCGGTGATGTTCCGGGCCTCGTGAAAGCCAGCTGGTAAGAAAGGTAAGACAACAATGACAATGCAAGATCCAATCGCAGATTTGTTAACTAGGGTGCGTAACGCTCAGATGGCAAGGCACGCGACCGTTGAAATGCCGAATTCTAAAACCAAGCGAAGCATATTGAAGGTATTGGAAGAAGAAGGGTATATCTCGAGTTTTTCCAGCACCGGCGAGGTGAAGTCGACACTGAGCGTTGCGCTTAAGTATCACGACGGGCAGCCGGTAATTGAGGAGATCAAGCGGATTAGCCGGCCAGGGTTGCGTATCTACAAAGAAAGCACCGATCTGCCTGAAGTCAGGGGTGGATTAGGGGTTGCTATTGTGAGCACCAATAAAGGGGTTATGACCGACAAGCGTGCGCGTACAGCAGGTGTCGGCGGCGAAGTGCTCTGCACTGTATTTTAGGAGTAAGCGATGTCTCGTGTTGCAAAAAATCCCATATCAGTGCCCAGTGGCGTTGACGTGGCCCTTAAAGGTCAGGATGTGACCGTCAAGGGTACCAAAGGGGTGCTGGCGTTTGCCGTGCATAATGACGTGGTCATTAAGCAAGAAGAAGCCGAATTGGTGCTGTCGGCACGCAACGGTTCGAAGGCGGCGTGGGCGATGGCAGGGACCATGCGTGCACTCGTGCAAAATATGGTTACCGGTGTTTCGGCAGGCTTTGAGCGTCGCCTTGACTTGCAGGGTGTAGGTTATCGAGCGCAGGCGCAAGGTCGTAAGATCACCCTGCAGCTGG
>Ga0209632_10003661_pt1 | contig 13927 bp, 11 predicted proteins | sample COG_10_FD_184754 | JGI IMG/M metagenome (GOLD analysis project Ga0209632, IMG submission 184754) | Pelagic Microbial community sample from North Sea - COGITO 998_met_10 (SPAdes) (version 2) | ecosystem: Environmental > Aquatic > Marine > Neritic zone/Coastal water | place: Helgoland, sampling... | reverse complement strand
GCTGCCGCATATTAGAACCGAGGCTAATTTTTTAATATTTGGGAATAATAGTTGCACTTTTTATTTGGAGATGGGAGTTGCACTGTTATTTGGGAATGTTAGTTACATTTTTCTTGCTTGGGGGGGGCGATTTACACTCTTCGCATCAGGGGTGGGTGCTTTAAATTATAAGTAACAGATTGTCACAATAACTCTTGACGGCTACAGCTGTCAGTCTTACGATGCGTGTGTAATTGGTCAGTAGTCTAGCGGCTTACCCACAATGTTTTGATGCTAGGTAGTAGGCGTTTACAACACAAGTGTATACGTCCTCCCTCCGTGACTTGTTATGCAATTACTGCTTCCTTAATTAGAAGCGGTAAAATTCAAAAAATATTACGATTTAGTGTTTAAGGAGAGAATAATGAGCAAATACCGACAACTCGGGCATCCTGGGTTTAAAAGAAAATTATTGTGCGCAGCAATCTCAATGTCGTTGCTGCCCCTAGCCGGGACAGCGTTGGCACAAGATGATGCAGAAGTGGAAGAAGTTATCGTAACCGGCTCGTTTATTCGCCGCTCCGAAGGCTTTCAATCGGCATCCCCATTGACACAGATATCACTCGAAGACATTCAGGCCCAAGGCACGCCGAACATGGGTGATGTCATCCACAACCTGAGCTTTAATCAGGGCTCGTCAGTTTCTTCGAACATCACACCAGGTTCCGGTGCCACTACAACCGCGATAAATATCCGTGGTCTCGGCGCCGGTGCTACACTTAATTTGGTAGATGGTAAGCGCATTATCGATGACAACGTTAACCAGATGCTCCCTCAGATAGCCATTCAACGTCTCGACATCGTTGTGGACGGCGCTGCTGCACTTTACGGCTCGCAAGCGGTGGCTGGCGTTGTTAATTTCGTGCCTATCAAGTCCTATGACGGACTCAAGGTTGAAGTTTTTAACATGCGAACTGACGCAAGCGACTCTTATGAGGAACAGATGTACAGTTTCTTATGGGGTACTGAAATCGGGCCAATAGACATAGTAGCTTCCGGCCAATGGCGGGATAACTCCAACCTGCTTTGGTCTGACCGGCCGGAGCTCTATAAAGCTGGTTTCAACAATTCTTCTTCGGGCAACCCAGGTCAGTACTCCGTACCACAGCGTGATGAGAACGGCATGCTCACCGGAGCCAGTAGCCGCCAGGGCGACCTAGGTTGTGGCTCCATGGCAAGTCAAGTGGACCCAACAAGTAATGGGCCTCGACCCAACCCCAACGGTGCTCTGGGCTCGAACAACACCTGTTACATGGACTTTGGCCAGTGGTGGGAATTGCAGCCTAAGAATCAGCAGGGCGTGTTCTTTGCCAATGCCAATTATGAAGTCAACGACGATCTGACCTTTAATGCGCAGCTCAACTGGAACAGCCTGACCTATCAAGGGCAGGAATCCGCTGCTAACCCAGGTGGACGCGTAGACGAATTGCCTTTGCTTCGTGGTGAACTGCCAGGAAACCCATACCGCGCAATGGATGCCAATGGTAATTTATTGTTTGCAGCCGATATGAATGGGGACACCCTGCCGGACAGAAATGCCGCCGGAGTGGTGCAACTGGACCCTAATGGCATCCCATTTAACGAAGACGTTAACTTTAGTGGCTGGCGGCCCTTCGGTAAGTCACAGACGCCTGCTGCGGGCCTTAATAGCAACGGCAGCTTCCCTGGCTTTGCCAGAGAAACTGCCTTTCGGGTAGCCCTCGATGCGGACTTCACTGTCCCCTTCATAGAAGGCTGGAGGGGTGCGGCCTCGGTAATGTATTCCCAACAAAAAAATCTAAGCCGGTTTAACAACCAGAGCTTCTCTGCGATCTCTCAGGGTCTGAATTGTGACACCCTCGGTCCAGTAGATGAATGTTTCAACCCGTTTGCGGTCAATGCTGATGTGCTTAGACCGTACACTAACTCGCAGGCAGTCGCTGATTCGATATTTCCCACTCAGTTACTCCGCAGACGCACAGATAATTCGCTCTACACTATGGACCTGGTATTGAATGGTGAGGTGCCGTTGGGCAACTTTGAATTGCCTGGAGGACCTATTGGCATGGCTGTTGGCCTCCAGCGCCGTGGTAATGGCTTTGACTACATTCCTTCCAGCATCGAACAGAGTGGAGACCTCTATAACGGGGCGGAGGACCAACCGGCTAACGAGACGAGAAGCGTCGATGCCTGGTTTGTCGAGCTGGCAATCCCGGTTCTGGATAACCTGGAACTCACCGCGGCTGTCCGTAATGAGAGTTACTCAACCGGCCAGGACTCAACCGACCCGAAGTTTGGTATCGCCTATAGCCCAACGGACTGGCTAACTCTGCGCGCTACTGACGGTACGGCGTTCATTGCGCCGTCTCTGAACGACTTGAACGCGCCGGAGCGCTGTAACTTGAGCAACATAGACGATCCAATGTCCACCTTTTTCGCCTATGCACGTCGTTGCCAAGCTGGTAACCCGCTGCTGACGCCGGAAACGGCTGACACCAGAAGCTTTGGTGTGACATTCGAGCCGATCGATAACCTGCGTATTGATCTGGACTGGAGCCAGACTAATTTTCAGGATCGTATCGTGAGTATCGATCCGCAGCAGTTGCTGTCCCTGGATTACTTTAACTGGTCAAATTCTACTGGTGTAAGCGGTAGAGAGCCTACCGTTGCCGAACTGACTAGCTGGGTTAACTCAGGACAACAGGATCCACGTATTGTTCGTGCAGCCAACGACGCGACGCAGATTCTGCGGGTTACCGTCGGTCAGTCTAACGCTGCTGTGAATAACGTGGAAGCCTACGATCTGAAGGTTAGATACCAGTTTGACCTTGATGCAATTACAGGCTTACTAGGTTTCAACGATGTTGGTGCCATTACGGTGAACTTTAATGCTACTAAGATCGATTTGTGGGAATACCAGAAGTTCGCGACTGATCCGGTGAGCTCGCCTTTGGGCAAGCGGAATCGATTCCTTGGTGAAGCGCCGCCACTGCCAGAAGTAAAGGCTAACATGCGAGTAACTTGGGTGAATGGTAACCACAGTGTTAGCGTTGCCTCACAATATATCGACGAAGTTGAATACGATGGCTACAACTGGGGTAGTTCATTCTTCGACCAGTTCCCATTCTTCACGGGGTTCGATATCAGTGAGAGAGACACGCTGCGCGCAAGTACAGTCACGGACGCTACTTACAACTACCAAGGACTTGAAGTGATGGGTTCTGATGTAGACTTGACGTTCGGAGCTCGAAATGTGTTCGATAGAATGCCACAGCGAGTGAATGACTTCGCTGGCATGGAGTCGGTCCTTTATTCGGGACGTGGACGTATGCTCTATGGCAGAGTAACAATGGAGTTCTAAGCAAGGCTCTTGCAGGACAAGGACGGCTCCTTCTTATGAAGGAGCCGTTTTTTTTTGACTCGAAAATTTGATTAAATGCAGGTAGCCCAGCTTAGGTTACCGACATTTTTTTCATGAGTATTTATATCTCGACCTAACACACTAGGTCTCACCGTTAAACTCGACTTGTTATCGGTGGGACTTTAGTAAAGGACGACATTCTGCAGTGTTGCTGGAAACTTCTAGGGTATACGGGCACTGTAATCTTTTGCAATGGCTCTACAGGCGGAACCGCCTGTTGATGAGTATCGTGTTTTCCAAGATTTAGTTTATTTTTCAGCCTTGTTGTCTGTTACAAAAATTAGAATAATGCCTTACCGTGCCAAGACATTAGCTTATTCCGCCGCTGCACTCTCGCAGCAGTTTTTTCGTCGCTGCGGATGCGCCGTCTGCTTGAACAGTGAATTTAACTATTTACATAGTTAGATATTCAGCCAAGACAGGACTGCCTTAGCCATTTTTTTCATGAACTAAACTTATGATTATTGCAAGGGAAATCCAAGCACTCAGGGAAGGTAACCCAGCGGTTAGCAAAGACCAAATAGAAACTCCTGTAAGACCTATCTGCCAAGCTCTTCAAGCCGAGCCTTTAAGTCTTCTAAGACAAGCAAGGCCTCAGCGAAGGGTGGATATTTTTCTATCAGTGATGCATAAACTGTGTTCATTTCATCCGTTTCAATCTTTACGTTCGCCTCTAATGCTTGCAGTTCGGCAACGCCATCAAACTCTTGAATAAAACGCCTCACCTCTCGGCTACGAGCCTCTGTCAAGAACACCGGTTCACAGACCCGCTGGGGGATTCTGGTTCCTGTCAGGGCAACTTGTCTGCAGACAATATTCAACTTTTTGTTGCCATTGTTTGCATTGTAAAAGTTATAAATATCAGTTTCAACGCGAATAATTTGAGATCTAACTGCCGGTTTGGAAAGCTCACCGATGACGATGACCTCCTCTATAGCAGGTGTATCTGCAACCTGTCCCAATGATAGCTGAGAAACAGCAACCAACAATAAAACCAGTACTGTCTTTTTCATGTTGAACCCAGTTTTAGTTTGATAAGAAATTATTGAGGCTCGGCGCCGGTCCCGACGCCCAAAGTTCTGCTCAGGAAGCCCACATCCTCCTGAGCCTCTTCCTGCATTCGGACCCGCTGCCTAACGGTCATACAAATGAACTGGGGGATATTTGTACCTATTACCCGTTCACGGCTGCAGACTAGCTTGTCATTGTCAGCAACGACAGTGGCATTATAGGCAATAACATCGGCTTGGGTGCGAATTCTAGGAATCCCATCATCTTCGTATAAGCTTTCGCAGGCTGTGAGTGCAGCGACCAATACCAGTAAAATCAGGGGCTTTATCATCGTATCTTCCTTAAATTAATCCTTTATTGTGCTTCTCAATCTGAACTATGTATCTTTTTCGTGCCTGATTATTGGCTAATCTTCACGCATGAACATGGGCATAGCGGATGTCTATAACATGATTATTACAAAGAATTTTGTGTGTATTATACGCAATTCTAGCTGTTGGGGTGCGTTTTCTGCTCGGCGCTTGTTAGCCTATTCCCCATGCAAACTTGCATTATTTATCATAACTTCAACAAGTTAGTTCCATTTCTTGTTTCGGAACAGTAATCAGCGTAAGTGAAGCCTGCGTAAATTTTATCTAGCCTCATGGGGAAAATGCATCCAGCCGGTAATAATATACTTTTCTCCCGAGTTAACAATATTGCCTAGATGAGCATGAGTCCATTCGGCGGGCCAAATCAGAGTCTTTCCTCTTTCCGCCTGTATTTCTAGTTTTTGATGAACGAATGTTGTGGAGCCACCATCTTCAACATCATTTAAATAAGTCATAAAGGCGAGGACCCTGAAAGAATTTTGTATTGATGTCCGTTCGGTGTGGGGCAACTTAAAGTGGCCACCTGGCAAGTATTTTTGAATGTTGAATGAGCCTATATCCGTTCGTGGCATTGTCGATGCCAAGAACGGGAATTCCTTTAAATACTCTTCATAACACGCATATAAACAGTTTATGTATTCTTTAACCGATTTGTATTCTGGCAATTCTAGATCTCTCGGGTTCACCGTAATATCGGTGGAATTCTTCGCTTCAAGATTCACTCCTCCGGCAGACTGGCCCGGCTCTTGTTTTTCTTCGTGAGCTGCAAAAAAACTGACTAGCTCATCACACAGTGCATTTTCTTCAATATTCCAACTGCCAATAAAGTGCGGACTTGAGCCTTCTATATTTATGCTGATCATTTCACTCGCCCATGAATAATCGACACACCTTTCGAGATGTTGAAAGACACAACACCAAACGACTCTTGTCTGAGTTGCAGACCTTCGCATAAGTTACCCAGCGCTGCTAATGCATTGCCTCTAAACCCTGCCACATCTAAATTATTTGGCTCAATTTCTGCTGCCTGATCATAAGTTGCCAGGGCTTTGTCGAATTCCTTAAAGTACATCTGAATATCTCCTAAATTGATGTACAGCCTAAATTTCAAATTGCTGTCTTCCTTTGAATTCCCCGGTCGCCAAGGATCGAGATCAACAGCCCTGCTAAAATCTCTTCTAGCTCTGGGATAGTTGCCAAGTATTTCCTCTACGCTACCTCGATTACTATAAGCTCGTGCGTAGCCGGGATCCAATTCGATAGCCCTCGTAAAGCTTCTACTAGATTCCTCATATCGGGTCATGCTTTGCAGAAGGTTGCCACGATTATTAAAGGCCAGTGAAAATGAAGGATGTAATTTTATAGCCCTGTCATAATTTTCTAAGGCAGCATCCTTTCTATCTGTTGCCTTCAGGGAATTCGCATAGTTAAAGTAAGCCAAGGGACTACGAGGATTCAGTGTAACGGCCCTGGACAGGTGTGTCAGGGCCTGTTCATGCTGATTGAGGTTTTGCAACATCGCGCCCAAGTTATTGAGAGCATCACCGAAGTCTGGATCCAGTTGAACTGCCTTTGCAAATTTATTAATTGCCTCGTCAAACTGCCCAAGAGAATTCAGTAAGATTCCGAGATTATTGTAAACATCTGGATAGTCGGGGTTTTTTTTAACGGTATTTTCATAGGCAACCAAGGCCTGTGTTGGTTTATCCTGAGCCATAAACACGACGCCGAGCATATTTGAAACAACCGCAGAATCGGGATAAGTCTTAAGCAGGTTTCTGCAAAAATTTTCAGCCCCAATAAAATCCCCTGCATTATAGAGATTGAAAAGTGACTCAACTTCTGAATCCGGAGGAGTTCTGGCTTCGTTGTTTGGCATTATGAAGAGACGTTGGTCTATTGATAAGGGAAAATGAGAATAATAGAAGCCTTTGTTAATTTAGTCCATAGCTCCACGGTGCATAATATTGGGTCAGTGCGGCAAAACCGCGAGGGAAAGTATTGGTGATATTGAGAGCCGCCTGCTCATAGACTTTCTAATTAGCGACTAAAATTTCTTAGGCATGCCTGAAAAACTACCGGTAGTTGAAACTATCAGGCTAACCTGTGCCCGGATGTATCCAAACACTTATCTGATGATGATAAAAGGATCAGAGTTCAATTTCCCTTATGGTCTATGTCCATTCGAATTTCACCGCACCAATACTGCCATACCATTTCATAACAATAACAATAACAATGATGGCACTAGACTTCATACGAAAGAGAGTGCTGAATATAAACGTCGGCAAAAGCTCCAATCGTAAATATCAAGTCGGCGTTGGAATCGATTACCATACCAATCAGTCTGAGGAATTTTTCGGCGTCAGGAATCATGTTATGATCAATCCGTAAACCAACCACAAGATTTCGAAAATCTAAATCTGATTCTTGTTGTTTGCTCTTTAATGTATTAATGGCCTGGTCGGCTTCGGTATTTAGCGCCAGCACTTTGCCACTCTCTTCCCGATTCAATGCCTCAAAGTGATCGTAATAGATTGGGTCGCTATCGACCAGTACCGTATGCGCTGCTTGTTGGTCCAGTGTATCAAAATTGAGTATGGCGGCGTTCCCTTGCTGCTTCTTACTGATACAAGGTTCACCATGGATTCCATAGAGATCACGATACCCATTACCAACCCCTAGAGAAAGTTGCTGAATTTCACTAGCAGGGCCGAGATCAGGCCGAGTAATTTAACCACTTGCAAAACTCTAACGGTATCTACATTTTGGATCATATTTACCCCGTTGAGCCGCTGTCTTTGTGCTTCCCTGTATTGCTCGGGACGAATTTCAGGTGACGCCCCCTGGATGTTCCTTATGTTAGCGCAACCTTGATCAATCAGAGCGCGCATGCTTTCTCGATTCAGATGTGTGAGATTAATTTTCCAACCTTTGAAAAATTCAGAGCAAGCGGCGATTTGTTCCCAACAGAAAAGCTGTGCCAATTCCCTAGTGGGAACCGCCGTATCGACTATTCCGTCATTCTTCAGTAGAGAACGTACAATTTCCCGATGCTTGGAATTTTTATTCAGGGTTTTCAGATAGCTATCGTATTGTTCAAGTTACCTGATTAGGCTATCAAATCTTGGGGTCATTGCTATTGCAGCAAAAGCATCAGCTTCCAGAGCGGAGGCAAACGCAAGTTGCTGGCCTGAGAACGATGCCCAATGGTTCTGTCCCATTACTTGAGGCTCCTTCTCATTATTCTAGAAATTGACTTCAGCAGCCTTAGCTGCCTTTTGGGCATCTTTATTTAGGGCTAAGCTAGCGCAAACGCGACTGTTCAATTCGAAGACTACCGTCGATTCACGGAACCAGCACATGCATTTTGTAGGAAAGGATGTGGGGATACTGGCTTGCTGCCCAAATGGAACTGGGAAGAGTGATTCAAGCATAGGATTAGTTAATGTCGAGGCAGTTTGGAGAGAGTTTCAGCGTATTACTGGGGCTGGCTGGAGATTGCTCCAGGCAAAGAAGTTCTAGACTTAGAGGGAGGTAGCTTTTACTCTACTTATACGCAAACGAGGGAGCGAAGATAGACTATGCCATTCCCTTTGATTTGATTTGATTTGATTAGATTCATTTATTATCTAAATTCATAAAAATTTGTACTCAAGATTAAGGCCTAATCAATCTGTACCGCTAAATTTGAGCCGCACTATTTATTATTGGCGAGGAAATGATGACCGATTTGAAAGTAAAAAACATTGTGATCTTGGGTGGTGGAACTGCAGGCTGGATGACGGCCAACGTGTTACAAAAAAAGTGGCAGCACCTCGGGATAAAGATCACCTTAGTTGAGTCAACTGATATCGGTATTATTGGAGTTGGCGAGGGGTCTACTCCAATGCTAAAGGTTTTTTTGGATTCTTTGGATATCAGCGAGTCTGAGTGGATGCCCGAATGCAATGCGACTTATAAAAATGGAATAAGTTTTAAGAACTGGTCAACGGTTTCTGACTATGAAGAGTACTTTCACCCTTTCCCATGCGGCCTTGACTCACTAACATTTAATTATCATTATAATAATGCAACTCAGCGCCGAAAAGGGGTTGATGTAATAGCTAATCCTAATCGTTTTTCCTTGATGGCAAATTTAACGGAAAAAAAACTGGCACCAATTCCGTCCGAAAATTTTCCATTTAGTTTCCAATATGGCTATCACTTTGATTCTATATTACTTGGAAAATTCTTACGGAAAAAGGCTGTTGAGCGTGGTATCAATCATATTCAGGGAACCGTCGAAAGCGTGTCACAGCATTCGAATGGTGATATAAGTTCTTTGAAACTTAGTAATGGGCAGACCTTGCCTGCTGATTTTTTTGTAGACTGCTCCGGCTTCGCTTCAATTCTTCTAGGAAAAACTTTAAAGGTGCCTTTTATTAGTTTCTCAGATAATCTGTTTAACGATTCTGCCGTTGCAATGCCGACCGAAATTGATCCACATATACCATCAGAAACTTTATCGACGGCACTAACGAACGGCTGGGCATGGCAGATACCGCTGACTAATCGTTTTGGTAATGGGTATGTTTATAGCTCACAATATTGTACTCAAGATGAAGCTGAAAAAGAGCTAAGAACACACTTAGGGATCCTAGATAATGACATCGAAGCTCGTCATCTAAAAATGAAAGTTGGTAGGGCACAGGTATCTTGGCGTAACAATTGTGTGGCTGTCGGGCTTTCTCAAGGCTTCATAGAACCACTGGAAGCAACAGCTATACAATTCATATACGCTACGATTGAGCAATTCGCCATAGCATTAGAGGAAGGGGGATTTACCAATCAACATAAGGATGAATTCAACCAGCGCGTGAATATGAATTATGAAGGTATTCGAGACTACATAGTTTTACATTATAAGACCAATTCAAGAAGTGATAGTCAATATTGGATAGACAATCGAGAAAATAAGAATATTTCGAACAACTTGGAAACTATGCTTAATTGTTGGTACAACATACAAAACTTAGAAGCAGAGTTAAATCGGCTTAACATCGCTACTTACTATACACATAAGTCTTGGAACTGCTTGCTCTCAGGAATGGGCCTGTTCCCAGCTAAAGAAAACCTAACTCCTGCTGATGCAAAGAAAGCCCAATCTGATCTCAAATATGTTGATAATTTTATCGATCGCTGTGCTATGAATTTTAAACCTCATGAAGACATGCTATGAGAGTAAAAGAAGCGGCTACATGTGAAGCTCTTGAAAGCGATGCCAAGAGTTAGGCTTAAGCTGTCAGCGCCCCTAAAAGACCTCTGACAAATCAAAGTACCCTGACCTCTTTGATTTGTCTTTAAATTTTGCGCTCGCGTTCCAAATTTTTGAGATTTACTTATACAGCCGGACTAATAGAATACTGGAATCCACAATAATTCAAATTCGACTAGTTCTACTGACCTAATAGGCAATAATTCTATTGACAGTCATAACAGAAAATACCGGCGACTCAAGCCAATCGAGCAATAACGGTGATGCACTTTACCGTTTCTCCAGTCGAGCCTTGCTTGTCATCGTCTGGACTAGCTCCTTCATCTTCGGCCTCTATATACTTGCCAACTACGCGGCGGCGTATTTTGAGAATGACATGCTGCGCTGGAATAATGTGCTACCGGAGATTTATGATCCAAGCCAGCCACAGGCCTCTGTGGGCATAGGTCTGCACTTCGCAGCCGGTGGCTTGATTCTGGTTCTCGGCGGCATGCAGCTAATCGAACCAATACGCAGCAACTACCCGCGCGTACATCATTGGACCGGTCGACTCTATATTTTCCTGTCTATGGTTGCAGCGATCGGGGGATTATCATTCATCGCTATCAAAGGCACCGTCGGCGGACTGGTAATGGACATCGGCTTCAGCTTGTATGGCATTTTGATGTTTGTAGCTGCCGCGCAGACCGTGCGCTATGCCATGGCACGCCAACTTTGGGACCATCAGGCCTGGGCCTGGCGCCTCTATGCGCTAGCTATCGGTTCATGGCTCTATCGTATGGATTATGGCCTGTGGCTGATTCTTACTGACTGGGTAGGCCACACTGAGGAATTCGATGGCTGGTTCGATCACATCATGGCCTTCTTCTTCTACATTCCCAATCTACTCATCGTGGAGCTAATGATCCGCGCCCGATCTCAAGAGAGTAGCAAGCGGTTGCTCACCGCGGCCTCGGTGACAATGCTCTGCTGTGGCCTGCTCTTAGTGACAGCCACCTGGGGGTTCGCACGAGTGGCTTGGTTACCGGCTATCACAGATTTCCTATTTAGCTAGCTAGCGTCGCGTTTGGCAAAAATCTTCCCCGGACAATTCAATACTGCTGCATTTTTAATGCTGACCGAATTTCTTTAACCCATCTTGTTCAGATAGTGTTTTTACTCTCCTCTTTTTGCTTTAATATAGGGCGTAATCTCCCTGACAATACGGCGGAACGACCATGGTCTATTCACTCATCGGTAAGAATTTTACGCCACCGGATGTTCACGGCAAGGTAAACGGCAAGGCTAAATATGCAGAAGATTTCAAGGTTGAGGGCATGCTCTATGCACGCCTACTCACCAGCCCGGTTCCTCATGCCCGCATTCGGAGAATCGATACCAGCGCCGCGTTACAAATGGAAGGCGTTGTAGCTGTCCTGACAGCAGACGACGTCCCCAGCCCCGAGGGTGTTGCTAATCATATTTTGACCAACGAACCTGCTTATGTGGGGGATCCTATTCTCGCGGTAGCCGCGGTTGATGAGAAAACCGCCGAAGATGCAATCGCAGCCATCACCTTTGAGTTCGAAGCACTGCCTTTTACGGTAGATCCGCTTACTAGCCTGCGCCCGGATGGGCCCGACGCTCGCACTCAAGGGAATGTGGGTAATTCATCTATAAGAGAAGGCATTCGCTCCATTAAGTGGAGTGCTGCAGAATTTGCTACAGCCGGCGAAAATACCCTGCCGCAGGGGGAGGCTGCCGTAGAGTGGAGCGTGGGGGATTTGGAATCAGGGTTCAATGAAGCGGCATTCGTCATCGATGAAAGTTTTGTAACCGCCAGTCACTCCCATTTATCGATGGAGCCCCGCTCGGTGCTTTCCTATTGGGAAAACGGCAAGTGCTTTGTCTACGGTTCAAGTCAGAGTCAGAGTTTTCCAGTACCGGGGCTTGCGGCTTACATCGGTATCGCGCCAGAAGACCTGGTGTTCGTGGCCGAGTTCTGTGGCGGCGGTTTCGGATCCAAAGGTGGCGCCTATCCGAGCATGTCTATTCCTGCCCACATGGCACGACTGACAGGTAGGCCAGTTATGCTGCGCATCTCTCGTGAAGAAGAGTATTACATTGGTTCCGCGCGACATGGTTTTCAGGGCCATATAAAAATGGGCTTCCGCGAAGACGGCCGCATAACGGCGGCCGATCTGTATATCGTGCAGGACAATGGCGCCAATGCGGGTTTTTCCGACTGGTTATCAGCCGGCGATGCCGTCTCTTTGGTGTATCAACCGCTAGCCATGCGCTTTAGAGGTATTCCGGTATTCACCAATACGCCGTTTAAGGGCGCGCAGCGCGGCCCAGGGCAGAATCAGGTTCACGCCGCTATTGAACCGTTAATGGACAAAGCCGCTCGGGAACTGGGCATAGATCGCCTCGCGATTCGTAGCATCAACGCGCCGGAAAGTGATGACCTCTACGGTGCTAGGCAGAGTTCTCTCACCAGCGCACACCTGCCGGAAGCACTGGCAAAGGGTGCACAACAGTTTGGCTGGGAACAGAAGAGCAGACTCAGCGGGCAACGCCTTGGCAACAAGATCATTGGTGTCGGTGTAGGGCAGGCTTATCACTCGGCCGGAAGCAGTGGTTTCGATGGATTGGTTCGAATCTCTCCCGAAGGCAAACTGCATATTCATACAGGGGTCGGCAATCTGGGCACCTATTCTCATACCGCTACCTCACGGGTAGCTGCCGAAATTCTCAAGTGCAACTGGGACAACTGTGTTGTCGAGCGAGGAGACAGTCGCCGTCACCTGCCTTGGAATTTGGGCCAGTTTGGCAGCAATACCTCGTTCACCATGACCCGCACCAATTACGTTGCAGCCATGGATGCTCTGGAGAAATTGCTGGAGATCGCCGCACTGGATCTGGGCGGATCACCTGCTGATTACGACATCGGCGATGAAAGGGTTTTTCTTAGAAGCGATCCTTCAAACTTTATTAGCTACGCAGCAGCAGCAACGCGCGCCATTGAGATAGGCGGCAAATACAGCGGCCAGATAGCACCGGAAGACATTAACTCGATGACGCGCAATTCAGTTGCTGCGCTGGCTGGCAGCGGACTGATCGGCGTGGCAAAGGACAATTTAGAAAAAGAGGGTACAGTACCGGCGCTGGCTGCGGGTTTTGTGCAGATTGCACTGGATGTTGAAACAGGCAAGTACGACATACTCGATTACGTGGGCGTGGCTGACTGCGGCACTGTATTGCATCCATTGGGGCTGGGCAACCAGATCAAAAGCGCCGCCTTCATGGGTTTTGGTATGGCCGGTTTCGAACGGCACGCCTATGACCCGCAAAACGGCCTACCGGCCAATTCAAGCTTATATCAGGCCAAGCCGCCAAGCTATCTCGATGCGGCTACCGATATGAGTTGGGCAGCCATCGACAAAGCCGACCCACAAAACCCGGTTGGCGCCAAAGGCATTGGCGAGCCTATTCAGGGCTGCGCCGCCGCTGCATTACTCTGCGCCATTTCCGACGCACTGGGTGGGCATAATTTCAATCGAGTGCCAGTAACCGCAGACATGATTGTCAACGCAGCTAGCGGCAGGCCGCAATCCCAAAAGCCTTTGCAGACGAATACAACATAAGAGATGGCAACAATTTTAATGTGTAATAAAAATTTGGATAAAAGAGATCTAAATAAATGGGCGCGAAAAATGAGACTCCAGTAACAAGCTATTTGGTTTTCCTCCTTTTTTCGGCTGCCATTTAACTCGCATGAATCTGCCCACCCACACCATTGCTCTTGCCATGCTTCTTCTCTTCACGGCTGAAGCCTGTGCGCAAATTTCTCAGCTCGATGTCGGTCTG